>Ga0074045_10002412_pt1 | contig 17329 bp, 14 predicted proteins | sample BogForMeECP23OM2_FD_94442 | JGI IMG/M metagenome (GOLD analysis project Ga0074045, IMG submission 94442) | Bog forest soil microbial communities from Calvert Island, British Columbia, Canada - Bog Forest MetaG ECP23OM2 | ecosystem: Environmental > Terrestrial > Soil > Wetlands ...
GTGTTCGATCTGCTAGCCGGTTACGCATCGGCGCGGCGCCATTTTTCCACGGTGGTGCTCGACCCGCCGGCGTTCGCCAAGTCGCGGCGCAGCCTGGACGGCGCGGCCACGGGTTACAAGGAAATCAACCTGCGCGCGTTGCGGTTGCTGGCCCCGGGTGGCATTTTGGCAACCTGCTCGTGCTCGCACCATGTCAGCGAAGCCATGCTGTTGGAGTTGGTGGCCGCCGCTTCGCTCGACGCCGGCCGCACTCTGCGCGTCCTGGAACGCCGCACGCAGAGCCAGGACCACCCGATTCTGCTCACTGTTCCGGAAACGCATTATTTGAAGTGTTTGATCTTGGAAGTGATGTGAAGGAAATTGGCGAGCCGCCCCCCTCAACTGCCAGCGGTATCGAGGTACGCGGATTGAGGGCTCGCCGCAGGACGGCGCGCCTCACCCACCGGCGGCCGGAAGCCAGCCGGCGGGCGAGGCGGCTATCGATCGCTTAGTCGCTGTGCCTGGTAAGCCCAATGATCGCCAGCACCGCGCCGGCGGACATAGTCAGCGCGCCAGTCGCCTTCCAGTTGATTTGCGTCTCGACATCGCCATTCGTCGAGATCGTCTGGTTCGACCTGGTCATCATGAACCCACCTGCGCCGGCGAGACCAATGCCGACGACCGTCATAATCTTGCCGGCCTTGCTCCAATGCCTGGTCGACGCGGGTTTCGCCTGGCTGGGCTGCGTGGATTGTGCCTGGCTGGATTGCGGCATGGCATACGCGAGAGTTCCGCCCACCGCGCTGGGCGGGATGGCCGCCGGACTTGCCAGCGACAAGGGAAGACTCTGTGCAACCAGCTTCATATTCACGAAGTCGCCCGCAAATGCCGGAGCAGCCAGGCCGGACAACATAAGAACGAGTAAAACGGCAATACACTTCTGTACCATTCCATTCCTCCTGATCGAATTCTGATGGAAATCGCTGCCTCACTGCGTGAGGCAAGGGCGGCCGAGAGAACTCTCCGCCGCACCATTCGCATGGCGGTAGACCGCTTGCGTTGGTTCCGTTGGGCCCGGATCGGCGCACGTTCCGGACGGCGCCGGTCGTGCCATTGTAACGCAACTGTAATGTGGCACGGGAAGCGAAAACGTTTCACCGGGGCAGCGCGACCGAGCGTCGCCATCGGGACGCGCCGATGGCTCGCGGCTAAAACGCGGCCGCCCGGCGCGAATAGCCAGTGCCTGAGGTATCCGCGATCGCGCCAAACGTGCCCGATCCTTGCTATGAGCGGCCCTGGAATTCGTTGTAGTTCGGCAAGGCGTGATCGAACGTGGCCCGCGGCGCCCGCACTGCGGCGTGGCGGAGTATACTCATTACGAAAGAGGTGACCCAATGAACCGTATCTGGATGTGCTGCCTCGTAGCAGGCGCTGCCATGGCACAGATGCCGCATTACACGAGCCCGGCCGCTACCACCTCGGTAGCGTTCGGCGACAAGCAGGTTCGCATAAATTATCATGCTCCTTCCATGCACGGCCGCGAGATTTTTGGCGGCCTGGTACCGTACGGCAAGGTGTGGCGCGCCGGCGCCAATGAAGCTACATTGCTTCATAGCGAGCTCGATCTCACTATCGGAAACCTGGCGGTTCCCAAGGGCGATTACTCCCTCTACATACTGCCCGAGGAGAATCAGTGGACGCTGATTATCAACAAGCAAACCGGGCAATGGGGCATTGGTCCAAACGGCACCACCGACGACCCAGCCAAGGATCTAGGCAAAGTTGTCATGAAGCTGAGCAAACCAGCCGCTCCCGTGGAGACATGGACCATCGTGCTAACCAAGGATGGCAACCAAGGCTCGCTGACATGCAGTTGGGCAAACACCGTAGCCACGGTGCCGTTCACAGTGAAGTAGCCTTCTGGCTCGCGGCGGGGCAAGCAGCGTTCCTATCGAGGTTTTGTGTGCACGCGCCGCCCTTCCATAGGACACGGAAACCGTGCCATGGAACAGCAATCGCTTGCCCGCTGGCCCATTCCGGTGTAGGAGGATAGGGAATGCAACGCTTGTTCCCGATTGCCGTCATCGCCGTTTCCCTATTCGCCGCACAACCCGAGCCTCCCGCGCTGGTGCCGATGCCGCTGAAGCTGGAGGCCGGCACGGGAGCGCTGGCGATCGACCAGGAATTCACCCTGTCCGCCAGCCTCCCCGACGCGCGGCTGGATGGCGCGCTGAACCGGCTGGTGGCGCGCCTCTCGCGCCAGACCGGCATGGCCATCCCGCGCGCGAAACCGGCGGCCGGCGGACGCGCTACCTTGATCGTGGAATGCGCGGCGCGCGGCCCGCTGTATCCAACTCTGGGCGAGGACGAATCGTACCAGCTTTCGATCGCTCCCGAAGGCGCGCTGCTGAAATCCGCCACCGTGGATGGCGCGATGCGCGGCCTGGCGACCTTTGCACAACTGGTGGTGGCCGGGGCGAGCGGCTTTGCAGCACCGGCGGTGCGGATCTACGATCACCCACGCTTCCCGTGGCGCGGATTGCTGCTGGATGTTTCACGCCACTGGATGCCGGTCGAAGTGGTGGAGCGCAACCTGGATGCGATGGCCGCCGTGAAGCTCAACGTCTTCCACTGGCATCTCTCCGACGATCAGGGGTTTCGCGTCGAGAGCAAGCGCTATCCGCGCTTGCAGCAGTTTGGTTCCGGGGGCCATTACTATACGCAGGCCGAAGTTCGCTCCGTGGTGGCTTACGCGCGCGACCGCGGCATCCGCGTGGTGCCGGAATTCGACATGCCGGGCCACACCGTGAGCTGGTTTCCGGGCTACCCGCAACTGGCGAGCGGGCCAGGCCCGTTCGAAATCGGCGGCGACTTCGGCGTATTCGATCCGGTGATGGACCCAAGCCGCGAGACGACCTACGCTTTTCTCGACGGCTTCATCGGCGAAATGGCGGCCCTGTTCCCCGATCCTTATTTCCACGTGGGCGGCGACGAAGTCAACGGCAAGCAATGGAGCGATTCGGCGCGCATAAAAGCGTTCGCCAAACAGCACCGGCTCCGCGATACTCGGCACATCCAGTTGTATTTCAGCCAGCGCATTCACCAGATACTGGCGCGGCATGGCAAGACGATGGTGGGCTGGGACGAGATCCTGCAGCCAGGATTGGGTACGAGCACGGTGATCCAGAGCTGGCGCGGGCGGGCCTCGCTGGCGGAATCGGTGCGGCAGGGCTATCGCGGGATCTTGTCGTGGGGCTATTACCTCGATCACCTCAGCCCGGCCGGTTTTCATTACGGCATCGATCCGCTGGCAGGCGACGCGGCGCAACTGACTCCCGCGCAGACCCACCGCATTCTCGGCGGCGAAGCTTGCATGTGGGCGGAACTGGTGAGCGCGGAAACGGTGGATTCGCGGATCTGGCCGCGGCTGGCGGCGATCGCCGAGCGGCTCTGGTCGGCCGAGGACGTGACGGATGTGGATTCCATGTACCGGCGACTGGAGCCAGTCGGCCGGATGCTCGAATGGACGGGCATCGAGCACCGGTCGAATTACGGGCCGATGCTCGACCGCTTGAGCGGCAACCGCCTGGCGCCGCCGGTGCGCGTTCTGGCGGATGCCTGCGAAGCATTGGGACTGGGACCGCGCCACGCCGACCGCATCACCACCGAAACGCCGCTCAACCGCATGGTGGATGCGGCGCGGCCGGAGAGCGAGAGCGTGCGCGCGCTCGAATTGGCCGCCGCCCGCGTGGCGGAGAACCCGGCTGCCTTCGCGGACGATATCCGTGTCCTGCGCGCGCAATTCAGCCGCTGGGCTGCCAACGACCGCGATTTTCAGCCGCTGGCTGATGCCAATGCGCTGCTGGAAGAACTGAAGCCGATTTCCAGGGATCTATCGGCGGTAGGTACGTTGGGAGTGCAACTGATCGATCTGGTCGCGGCCGGCACGGCGGCGCCGGCCGACTGGCTGGCGGCGCACGACGCGGAGCTCAAGCGCATGTTGGAGCCGAATGCGGATCTGCGCCTGGCGGCCGTGCGTCCGGTCAAGATTCTGTTGGACCGAGTCGTGCGCGCGGCGCCATAGGCTGCTCCTCCGAGCGCGCGACTCGGTTTCGCCGGCGGCGACCGCTCCCTTTGGTCGCGGCTCCGGCAACCTCGGTGCCGCTACGGTTCTCGGCGGCCGAAAATATCTTGCGAACGAAGTACGGTCCGCTAGCGTAATCAGCGGTATGGGCACCGTCGCTTCCGACATTCGCTACGCGTTCCGCATGTTGGCCAGGAATCCGGGCTTCGCCGTCATCGCGATTCTCGCGCTGGCGCTGGGGATTGGCGTCAACACAGCCATCTTCACGGTTGTAAACGCAGTTCTGCTCCAGCCGCTGCCGTACCCGGAACCCGACCGCATGGTGGAGCTCGACCGCCAGTTTCCCGACGGACGGGGGAATTCCATCTCCATTCCCAAGTACATGGCCTGGAAGGACAACCACGTTTTTCAGTCGATGACCCTGTACGCGTTCGCGCCCTCCGGAATGAACTTGGGCGCGGGCGACCGGCCGGAGGAGGTGAAAACGCTCCAGGTTTCCTCGGGCTTCTTCCAGGTCTTCGGCGTCGGCCCCGAGACAGGACGCACATTCGCCGAGTCCGAAGATGTGCCGAACGGACCGGCGGTGGCCGTGGTGACACATGAGATGTGGCAATCGCGCCTGGGCGGCGACCCGCGCATCGTCGGCCACGCTGTCCTCCTCAACGGCCAGCCGTACACCGTGCTCGGCGTGCTCCCCAAGGGCTTCCGCTCCGAACCGCAGTCCGAAGTCTTCCTGCCGCTTCAAGCCGATCCGCAGTCTACCAACCAGGGGCACTATTTGAATGCCGCGGCGCGGCTGAAGCCGGGCGTGACGCTGTCTGCGGCGCGCGCGGAGATGAAGATCGCCGGCGAGCGGTTCCGCAAAGACAATCCGAAGTGGATGGAAAAGACGGAATCGGTGGCCGTGACGCCCATGCGCGAAGCCACCGTGGGCGATATCAAGACGGCCCTGCTGGTGCTGTTGGGCGCGGTCGGATTCGTGCTGCTGATCGCTTGCGCGAATGTGGCGAATCTGCTGCTCGCACGAGCTGCCGCGCGCCAGCGCGAGATGGCGGTACGAGCCGCGATGGGCGCCGGCCGTTGGCGCGTGGTGCGGCAACTGCTCACGGAGAGCGTGATACTAGCCGGGATCGGCGGCGCGTTGGGCTTCGCGCTGGGTTCCTGGGGAGTGCGCGCGCTGCTGCTGCTGGTCCCCGCTAACATCCCGCGGCTGATGGATGCCAACGGGCTGCGCGCGGTCGCACCGCCGCTCGACTGGCGCGTGGCGTTGTTCACGTTGGCCGCGGCGCTGCTCACAGGCGTCCTCTTCGGCATCCTTCCCGCGCTGCACGCATCCAAGCTCGATCTGGTGTCCGCGCTCAAGGAGGCGGGCAGCCGCTCCGGCAGCAGCCGCCGCCACAATCGCCTCCGTTCGTCGCTGGTGGTGTCCGAAGTGGCGTTGGCGTTGGTCCTGGTGGCCGGCGCTGCGCTGTTGATTCGCACCTTCGTCGGCCTCAGCAACACGCAGCCAGGCATCGATCCGCATAACGTGCTCACCATGACGACGTCGCTCACCAGCGGCGCTTATTCCACCACCGGCAAAGTCGATGCGTTCACCACCGATGCGTTGCGCCGCATCGAAGGTCTGCCGGGGGTGGAGGCGGCCGCCACCGTGGTGTTTCTTCCCGCCATTGGCTTCGGGATGGATCTGCCGTTCAATATCGCCGGCAAGCCTCCCGCCAAAGGCCAGCAGTACAATGGCGACGAGCAATACCGGTACATCTCCGGGCATTACTTCCAGACATTCCACGTCCCGCTGCTGCGCGGACGGCGCTTTACCGAAACCGACACCGGCAACTCCACGCCGGTGGTGATTGTCAATCAGGAAATGGCCAAGCACTATTGGCCGAATCAGGACCCCGTCGGACAGGTGATCACCATAGGCCAGGGGCTCGGCCCGCAGTTCGCGGATCCGCCGCGGCAGATTGTCGGCGTGGTGGGGACGGTCAAGGAAAGAGGCGTAGCCAATGGCGACGTCGGCGCGATGTACATTCCGCAAGCCCAACTGCCGCAGGGACTGATGGAGTTGGCTCGCCAGATCGTTCCCCTGGCTTGGGCTGTGCGCACGCATGGCAACCCGATGGCGATGCACGCCGCAATCGAGCGCCAAATCCAAGCCGTCGACGCAACCATGACGGTTGCACGGGTACAGCCAATGGAGCAGGTTCTGGCGGCCACCATGGCACGGCAGGATTTCAATATGCTGCTGCTGACCATTTTTGCCGCCATCGCGCTGGCACTTGCGGCGATCGGCATCTACGGCGTGATGTCGTATGCGGTGGAGCAACGCACCCAGGAGATCGGTATCCGCATGGCCTTAGGCTCGAGCCGCAGCGATGTGTTGCATCTGGTGCTGTGGCATGGGCTGAGACTGGCGGGCCTGGGTGTGGCGATCGGGCTGGCGCTGGCCTACCTGCTGACGCGCTTTCTGGCCAGCCTGCTGTTCGGCGTGAAAGCCGGCGACCCGTGGACGCTCGCCGCGGTGGCCGCGCTGCTCGGCGCGGTGGCGCTGATCGCAGCGTTCATTCCCGCCCGGCGCGCCGCCGCCACCGATCCGGTGCAAGCGCTGCACTATCAGTGAGGGCTTACTGCGCCTGCGCGGCTGCGGCCGCCGGCTGCAAGCGCGCTGCGCGACGGGCGGTCCACCGGAGCTTGGCGACGGAGAGAGCGAGCATCAGCGCGGTGAGCACTGCGGTGGCGAAGGCCGTCTGTGGAATTGTCAGATTGCGCCGCAGGTATTTCGTCCAGCCGCCGTAGACGATCATCACGTGGACCCAATAGACCATCAGCGAGGTCTTGCCCATCGTCTGCATCCAGCTCCAGTTGGGACGCGCGCCGTATTCCGTCCACAGATAGGACCCGGCTAGAAAGGCAAGAATGATTCCGGTGCGAATGAAAATCAACGCCGGGCTATTGGTCCAAAAACTGGAGTTCGGGTAAATCGAGTAGGGCAGGTTGGAAAAATACTGGCTGGTGAAGACGAGTGCGAAGCCGATCAGCACCGACCATTGCATCAGCCGGTCCATGTGGCCTTCGGCAGAACGTTTGACGGCGAGGCCGGCCGCGATGCCGAATCCCACATACGATGCACAGGGAAAGAACGGGAAACGTCCGCGACCCGGGCCCGGCACGAGATACTCGCGCAAGAGCGACGGCGCGCCGTCCCAGGGGAGGTTCGCCATCACCGGAGACAGCATGGCAATGACAGCCGCGCCGAGCACGGCGAAGCGCAAGCGTCCTTCGGTTCCGAACGCCGCCGCTGCAGCGAACACGCCCAAGCCTACTGCCATGCAGTTGAGAATATCCACCTTGGTCAGTTCCTGCACGCTGCCACCGGGGTAGCTGCCCAGCCAATTGGTAAAGCGGAACAGCAGCGCAATGCCCATGATGTATCCGGCACGCCGCAGCGCGACTGCCCAGCGCCGCCACGGCCTGGCTTCGCGCCGCGCCAGGCTCTCCATCTGGAACGCAGTCGTCATCCCCGCCATGAAAAGAAACAGCGGCGCAGCCATGCCGCCGATGAACTGCGACAGGACGTACGGGCCACCATCGCGCGTGTCCAGGCGCGCAAAGGCGTTGAACGCGTGGCACTGGATCATGATGACCACGGCCAGCCCGCGCATCCAATCGAGAAAAGGGAATCGTCTCACTTCGGAGTCAGCCTGTGCTTACCCAGTGAAATTTAGCACAAATTGTTCCGGCGCTGCCGATGTTTGGTTAAGACGCCTGGCGCGGACGCCTGGCGGCCCGGCGACGGCGCGCGGCGCTATTTCTTCGGCGCAGCCTTCCGGGCTGGGGCTTGTGCGGCGGCGGCCTTCGCAACGGGCTGGTTCTGGATGTTGCCGGCCTGCTGCTGCGCGGTCATGTGTTCGGCGATCAACTCGGCTTGAAAGCGGCTGATGGTGTCGGTATCGGTGAAGATGGATTGGGTGTTGTTCTGCGCCTTGTAGCCAGCCCCACCCGGTTGCCCGGTAATCACGAAGGTACCTTCACCGGACGTTGACCAGTTGACGGAGCCTTCGCCGCCCACTCTGCCGTCGGCCACAAAACCCTTGGTGTGGCTGATCTGGCCGGTGGCCGATTGGCCGACCACGAAGTGGGTGTTGTACGCGGTGGGATTCTTGGCAATATCGGAATTGAGCAGCACCTTCTCGTGCACTCCACCCGCCTGGCTCTTATCCAGTGTGATCAGCATGGTGATCTCGGGGTCCAACGCCTTGGCCATCAGAATGTCGTTGAGTTCGTCGTCGTCGTATCCGAACATGTTGAGGTACAGAGAAACACTTACTCGCGAGAGCACATATTTCAGGATGTCGTGAACGTCGTCGCGGCCCACGTAAACCAGGTGAAAGTCTTTACTCGCGGTGTTGGAGTAAGATTTCTCCCTGGTGTATTGTTGCAGATCGAGCAGGCTGAAGGTTTGCAGGCTTTGTGATGGGTTGCCGAGCGCGTTGCTGGCACTCAGCTTGGGCTTGGTCGTCTTCGTTGCAGTCGCCATGGTGAGCTTTCCTCCGCGTGTGCCGGATTCCTTGTCGGTATCCCGGACTCGTTCCAGTCTACACCCGGCTGTGAAGCCGGAAGCAGGCGATGGCGATGGGGGCGACTCATATTTCGCACCAGCGGATCGAGTCCCGCCGCGCAGCGCGCCGGCCATAGCGGCCGGCCACGTTGTCGCGTCATCGTATTGATTCTTAAGGAACTCACCCACGTAGCTTGCGCGTTTGGGCTGGCGGGAGTAAGCTTCGAATTAGAGGAGTACTCCGATGAGGGCCCTGTTGAGAATTTCCCTTTCGTTGGCTGTGCTGGCGTGGTGCGGCATGGCGCAACGTGGCGGCGGGCACGGCGGTGGCGGCGGATCCCACACCTCGATGGGAGGCGGATTCAGCCACGGTAGCGCGGCGAGTGGTGTTCATGGCGGAAGTTACGGAGCGGTGCGCGGTGGATCGATCGGCTCGGGTTACCGCGGCGGATATGGTTACGGCTACGGCGGCCGTGGCTACGGCTACGGCGGCTATGGGCATCGTGGGGGCTACTGGCCGTATTACGGTTGGGGTTATCCCTGGTACGGCTTCGGCTTCTCCTATTGGCCCAGTTATTACTACGGGTATTATGACCGTTACCCGTATAATTACAGTTATCCGGACACTTACGTCGATCCTGGCTATGTGACTCCGTCAGCGCCAGCGACAAGTTATCAGGCTCCACAGGCTTACACTTACCCACAAACGACGACTCCGGGAAGTTATGACGGCCCGGTACATTCGGTAGTTCGCTCCTATGATGAATATGGGCAGGAGACCACGGCGCCGACTGGCGGAAGCACCGCCAACGCTTCGCCCATTTACCTGATCGCACTGAAGGACGGGACCATTCAGGGCGCCGGCTCTTACTGGATCACTGGCCAGACGCTGCACTACGTCACGCTGGATCGCCAGGAGAAGCAAATCGATCTAGCCTCGATCGACCGTACACTCACTCAGCAACTGAACCGCGAGCGGCGGGTTTCGCTGAACCTGCCGCCGCAGTAACCACCCGCACCTGGCGGGCGCTCGATGCCGCCAGACATCCGCGGCGTTGCCTGGACAAACGACAGTGCCGGTTTTCGAGTCCACGGCACACGGAAGTGGTGGGCTCGCAAGGCAATGCCAGCTTGCTTGGCGAGACTCCGTTGGTTCGACAGACCTATCCACGCAACGTTCTCAACCAGAATGCTGGGTCGAGTTGCCAGGCCGATTTGAATTGACCAATTTCCCAAGTTCGGATATACTCGCCGCAGGCTGGAGGCTCGGTTCGACCACCGAGCGGCGAGGATCGTCTGAATGACAGGGAACGCACTGAGGGGACGCTTTCCAATTGGCAGAATCGGGTTCTACCTCGTCTGCGTCCTCCTCATCGGCGCAATGTGGCTGATCAACCGCAACATCGAGGGCCGCCCTTACGTCGTGGAAGCAAGCCAGGTGAGCCCGGAAAGCCAACTGAGCGAATCAGTGGACGCCTACCAGGGCATGAACAACCTGCTCATCACTCTGGCCACCGGGATCTTGGGAGCGATGGGTTACCTGCTGGTCAATAAGCCAAAACCGCGTTATCGCTTGTCGGAGACGTGGCCCGCGATACTCAGTGCAGTGTTTGTGATGGTGTCCCTGTACTTCGCATATCTTTCTTACTTCGGCCTCGAGTTTGCCCTCAGGTACTCGATTGCCCTGGATTCCGATGTGGTCAATACGCCGAGGCTGATGCAATTCAACACGCTGCTGATGGCTGTGATCTTTTTCGCGGACTTTGTGATGCAACATCTGAGCAAGGCGGACTGAAATGACAATGCGACGGCTTTTGCGGGAACCGGAGCTGGTGCTGTGCTGCGTCGTGCCGTTCGCGGGTCTTCTGCGCTCTCAGACACCCCAGCCGCCCGGCAGGCTGATAGTCACGTCAGATCCACCCGGCGCCACGATAACGATCGACAATCGGCAAATGAACCGGCCGACACCGTTCACGTTTGCGGTCTCACCCGGCCAGCACAGCGTATCGGTGAAAGGCGAGGGCATGTACTGCGCTGGTTCGCTGAACGTCCAGTCCGGAACCGCAAAGCCGGCCCATTGCACGGCAAGAGGATGGGATCCGCCCCTTAGATAGGCGGATCGGGAAAAAGCAAGCGGCAGAGGCTACGCCGCAGCCTCGGCCGGGCCGAACCGCACGGCTACCAGGCGCGAAACGCCGGGCTCCTGCATGGTCACGCCGTACAGAGCCTCGGCGGCTTCCATGGTTCGTTTCGAGTGCGTGATGACGACGAACTGGGTTTCGATCGACATCTCTTTCAGCAGACTCGCCAATCGGCCAATGTTGGCTTCGTCGAGTGGCGCGTCTACCTCGTCCAGCACGCAGAAGGGGCTGGGCTGGTAGCGGAAGATGGCCATCAGCAAGGCCACCGCAGCCAGCGCCTTCTCGCCGCCAGAGAGCAGCAGCACGTTCTGCAACCGCTTGCCGGGCGGCGAGCAGACGATGTCGATGCCCGATTCGGCCAGGTTCTCCTGATCGGTGAGGCGCATTTCGCCGGTGCCGCCGCCAAACAGCGACTGGAACATGCCGCGGAAATTGGCGTTGATGGCTTCGAACGCCTCGGCGAATTTCTGCCGCGAGACCTGGTCGATTTCCTGGATCGCCTTTTCCGTGTCGCGGATGGAATCGATCAGGTCCTGGCGCTGCACGCTCAGGAACTCCTGGCGCTGCAGCGCCTCCTGGAACTCTTCCATAGCGGCCTGGTTGACGGCGCCCAGCCCTTCGATACGCTGGCGGATTTCGTTGGCTCCCTGCTCGGCGGAAGCGATCGCGTCGGCGTCCGGCAGCGGATCGCCGGCTGGAGCCAATTCCTCCACCGGGCAATTCAGCTCCTTGCGGCTGGTCTCGTCCAGGTACTTCAGTTCCGCCTGCTTGCGCACCAGATCGACTTCAATCTGCGCGCGGCGCTCCTGGCACAACTGCGCGGCCTGGCGCAGGGTCTTCAACTCCTCTTCTCCGGCGCGCAGCGCCTCGCGCGCCGCGGCGTCTTCGACCGCCATCTCATCGACGGCCGATTCGACGCGGGAGATTTCTTCGGCTAATTCGGCGCCACGCCGTTCGAGCTCGATGTTGTCGGCCAGCAAGCGGGCACGCTGCTCGCCGAGGCGCTCGATTTCCGCGGCGGTCGCGTTGCGCCGGTTGGTAGTTTCCTGAAACTGCTGCTCGAGACGCCCCGTGGCGCTGCGCTCGCCGCGGTGGCGTTCCTCCAGGCCGGCCAGCGTGGCACGCGTGGCGCCGTGCTCTTCGCCGATCGCCGCCGCTGCGGCTTCCAGCTTCTCGGTTTCCAGCCGTTCGGCCTCGAGCGCTTCTTCGCGGGCCAAGCGCTGCCTGTCCTTGTCTTCCACTGCGAGGCGGTTGCGCTCGCGATCGCCGGCGGATTTTTCCGCATCGCGGCGCAGACGATCCAACTCGAGCCGCGCCACGGAAACCCGCGAATTGGCGCGAGACAAATCCTCGGCCAGTTTGCGCGCCTCGTGATCGAGCGCGACGCGGTCCTTTTCGCGCGCCTGTTGCAGGCCGCGCAGGCGCTCCACCTCGGCCTCCAGACCGGCAATCTCGCGGTTGCAGGCATCCAGGCGCGCTACCTGCTCGTCCAGCGCCGCCTGCCGCGCGGCCAGTGCCACGGCGAGCTCTCGTGTTTCGCGCTTCATGGCGAGTGGGCCGGCGCCGGATTTCTTGCCGCCGGTCACGGTGTAGCCGTGATAGCAGACGCCATCGGGAAGCAGAAAGTAAAGGTGCGGATAGGACGTCGAAAGGCGCTGCGCGGAGGCCCGGTCCTCGGCCACGAAGCAGAGGGAAACGCGCGGCAGCAAATCCGTGGCGCGATCGCGAAATCCGTTGGTGAGGCGCAACGAATCGCTGAGGCGCGCGGCGATCCCGGTCTCCGGACCGATGGCCGGCTCCGGCAGGCGCGCCTTGCCGTTGCCGTTCGGCTCGGGATGCACCAGGAAGGTGGCGCGGCCATTCAGCTCGGCGCGGATGAAGTCCAGGCCGCGCTCGGCCTGCTGCCAGCTTTCCACCACCACGTATTCGAGCTCTTCGTGGAGGAATTCTTCGGTGGGCTTTTCAAACTGCGGGTCCACTTCCACGTAGTCGGCCAGTACGCCGGCCGGTTTCAGATCGCCGGCCTTGCCGGTTTCGAGCGAAGCGAACAACTTCTTCACCGAATCGGTGGTATAGCTGCGGTGCGCCAGCACCTGGTCGAGCGATTCCTTGCGGGCGCGCAGCCGCGACACTTCGGTCTTCTCATGATCGATGGTCTGGCGCAGCTCGGCCGCCGACTTCCGGCGCGCACCGAGATCGGCTTCGGTGCGGCGCCGCTCGCCGGTCACCGCTTCCAGCTCGAGTTGCCGTGCCGCCAGGGTTTCGGCGAGCGACTTCTTCGCCAATTCCAAGCGCTCGATTTCCGCCGCGGCCACCTGTTCTTCCTTCAACGAACGCGCAGTCTCGCGCTCGATGCTGGCCAGGTACTCCTCCATCTGTGCCAGTTGGTTTCGCAGTTGCGACGCCTCGCCGAGCAGCCGCAGGATGGCCTGGCGGCCGGCTTCGATGCTCCGCTCGCGCTCGCGCAGCCTGGACTGCATGGCGTCACGCTGCTGGTTGATGCCAACCAGCCGCGCGCGTGCCTCCGCGATTTCCGCTTCGAGCGCCGCCACGCTGCGCTGGTGGACGGCGATTTCGCCATCCAATTGTTCCAGCGTTTTCCCTAGCTGATCGGATTCGGTCTCCGCCTGCGCGATGCGCTCTTCGGTAGCACCGCTCTCTTTCACCTGACCGGCGAGGCGGCCTCGCGTGCGCTCGGCTTCCACGCTGGCGGCGGACAGCTCCTGGCGCGCCGCAGTCAACCGCTCTTCGAGGGCATAGCAAGCTGCCTGGGCCCGCTCGTGCGCCTGTTCCCGCTCGGCCACCTGGCCGCCGAGGGTCTTGAACTCCGCCGCCGCCAGATTCAAATCGATGGCGGTCTTGGTTGCATCGCGCTCCAGCAGCCGGTACTTGCCGGAGAGCACCACCTTCAGCCGGCTCTCGAGATCCGCCTGCAGCTCGGCGTAGCGCTTCGCCTTCTGCGCCTGCCGCTTGAGCGAGTTAGACTGCCGCGTTACCTCTTCGAGAATGTCGTACACGCGCGCCAGGTTCTGCTTGGCACCTTCCAGCTTGGCTTCCGCCATCCGCTTGCGCGTTTTGAACTTCGTGATGCCGGCCGCCTCTTCGATCACCGAGCGGCGGTCCTGCGGCTTCGAACTAAGGATCTGCCCAATGCGGCCCTGCTCGATGATGGCGTAGCTTTCCGGCCCCAGGCCGGTTCCCATAAAGATGTCCTGGATGTCGCGCAGCCGCGCTGGCCGCCCATCGATCAGGTATTCGCTTTCGCCGCTGCGGTAGAGCCGCCGCGTGATGGTGACTTCGCCGCGCTTCTTTTCGCCGCCTTCCGCGACGGCTTGCAGGCGGTGGGCGTCGTGGCCGGTATAATGCTCCGGGTCCACCAGGGTCATGGTCACGTAGGCCATGCCGAGCGGCTTCCGTTCGCTTGTACCGGCGAAAATCACGTCTTCCATTCGCGTGCCGCGCAAACTCTTGGCCGACTGTTCGCCAAGCACCCAACTGATGGCGTCGGAAATATTCGATTTGCCACATCCGTTGGGCCCGACGATGCCGGCGATACCGGCTCCGTTGAAGCGGAGCTCGGTGCGCTCGCAAAAGGATTTAAAACCCTGGAGTTCGATGCGCTTTAGTTTCAGCAAAGCTTTAACCTCGCTTACTACCGGGGGAGTGTAACCATACTAAACCCGTTCGGCGCCAAAGTAAAGCGCCCTCGCCCCTGTATATTGTGGCCTAATGAACGGCAATACCATAGACGGTGCGCCACATCCAAATAATGCAGATCTTCTACAGACGCCGTCCGAATCGGCCGGTATCGCCGGCTGCGGGCGGACGGGCTCAGTTCCGGCGATGGAGTAGCGCTCGAGTTCGATCAGGCCGGCCACGGGATTGACTTTCGGGAAAGGCAGCATGAGACGCGCGGAGCACGCGCCAACTGCCTCAATTATACGCCCGGAGCGCGGTTCGGCGATCGATATTCCCGCCCGCACACCCGCGACCGCGCCGTCGCGTACAATATTGAGAGAGACATGACACGTACTGCTTTGACCACTATTTTGCTTCCCTGCCTGGCGTTGGCCGCTTCCTTCGACGAAGGTAAGACGCTGGGGGGGACGAGTTCACCGATTGTGATCGAAGTGTTCAGCAGTTTCGACTGCCCGCACTGCAAGGTGATGCACGACGAGCTGGTGCCTCAGTTGGTGCGCGACTACGTGGTGAGCGGCAAGGTATGCCTGGTGGAGCGGGAGTTTCCGCTCGCCGGTGCGGGACACCCGTATGCGCGCGAGGCCGCCCTTTACGCCACTGCGGCGGCCCGCATCGGCAAGTATACAGCGGTAGCCGACGCGTTGTGGAAGGCCCAGGCCACCTGGGCTCTCAACGGCCGTGTTTGGGAAACGGTGGCTACCGCGCTCACGGCGGCCGAGCAGAAAAAGGTGCAGGCGCTATTCCAAGACAAGGGAGTCGAGGCCGAGGTTCGCCGCGATATCGACGACGGCATGAATGCCGGTGTCGACCGCACGCCGACTCTGTTCGTTACGGCCCAGGGCAGGCGGTTTATGCTGCCGGGCGGCATGCCTCAGTACGAACTGCTGACGGGCGTGCTGAATCATTACCTCGGCCAGTAAACGGGATGTCCGCGCGCCGGCTGCGTCATATATGAATATGAGACTTTTTGCCTTGGGACTGCTGTCGCTCTGGCCGGCGATGGCGGCGATCAACGACATCGACCCCAACAAGACGGCGGGCAACCCCGCGGCGCCTGTGACCATCGAGATCTTCAGCGATTTCCAGTGCCCCGGGTGCAAGAGCTTCCACGAGCGCACGCTCCCGCAGTTGGAGCGGGACTTCGTGGCCACAGGCAAGGTTTTCGTGGTATTCCGCGAGTTTCCTTTGGCCATCCACGCACACTCGCGCGAGGCAGCCAACTACGCGGTGGCGGCAGCGCACCTTGGCCTGTATCGGCCGGTGGCCGATGCGCTGTTCCGCGACCAGACTGCCTGGTCGGTTAGCGGCAAGGTATGGGACGCGGTAGCCAGCGTGCTGACTCTCTCGCAGCAGAAGAAGGTGAAGGCCGGGGCGGACGACGCTTCGGTATTGGGCGAGATAATGCGCGATGTGAATGCCGGTAATTCGGTTCCCATCACATCGACGCCCACGCTGGAGATCTCGCGTGGCGACAAGCGCTATCCGTTGTCTGGCACGTTGCATTACGAATTCTTGAAGAATCTGCTCGATGACCTCTCCAAGTAAGACACTGCGCGCGGTCACCCTGGTGCTCCGCATCGGCCTGGGCATAGTGTTCGTCTATGCCGCCTGGACCAAGCTCCGCACGCCTTGGGAGCTGTTCGCGATGGAGGTCGATTCCTACCAGTTGCTGCCGCTCAAAATGGTCGAACTGGTGGCGCGCACGCTGCCTTGGTTCGAGCTGTTTGTGGGCCTGCTGCTGATGACCGGCTTCTGGCTGCGCAGCGCCGCCGTGGCAACGGCCCTGCTGCTGGCGGGTTTCTTCACCCTGATGGTGCGGGCCTACGCCAAAGGGATGGAGATTCCGTGCGGGTGTTTCGGAGCCAACGACATCATTTCGTGGAAGACCCTGTTGCGGGACGGTTCGCTGCTGGCCGCCGCTCTGGCGCTGACCGTCCTCAGTTTTGGTCAGCGGCGTAAAGCGCTGCGGGCGGCCAGTCCCGAGGAGAAGTAAATTCACGCAAAATTTGCTTGACTAGAGGCGAATAAACGGCGAACATAGGTCGGAAAGGATCTTTGCCACCTATGTTGATTCGTGACGCGCTGCTACCGGAGTTCGACCACGAGACGGCCACCACGCGCCGCCTGATTGAGCGAATTCCCGACGACAAACTCAGCTTCAAACCACATCCGAAGTCGATGGATATGGCGACGTTGGCCACCCACCTCTGCGAGATGACGGGTTGGGCGGTGGATACCATCGAAAAGGACAGTTTCGATCTGGCTGCCTCCGACCCCGCCGCACGCAAGATTGCCGCCTCGCGGGTCGAACTGCTGGAGAGGTTCGACAAAGCCGTGGCCAATGCGCGCGCCGCGCTGGCGACCGCAGAAGACGGCCCGCTCATGCAGCCGTGGTCGCTCAAGTCCGGTGAGAAAGTGTTCTTCACCATGCCGAAGGTGGCGGTATTGCGCAGCTTCGTGTTCAACCACTGTGTGCACCACCGCGGCCAGCTTTCGGTTTACCTGCGCCTCAACGACATCCCGGTGCCGGCGATGTATGGGCCGTCGGCGGACGAGCCAGGTATGTGACCGCGTGGCGCACGCAGTCTTGCGTGCAGCGTCGAGATTCTTCTCGGCGTTTCTTAGCCTCGGGGCGGCGGTGGGCGGTGCGAGCCGGGCACGAGCGGCCCTCGGCAGGTCGGGGACCTGCCCCACTTTAATGGCGGAAATGGCGGACGCCGGTAAACACCATGGCGGCGCCCAGGCGATCGGCGGCATCGATCACTTCCTGATCGCGCACGCTTCCGCCAGGCTGGATGAATGCAGTCGCGCCGTTTTTGACGGCCTCTTCCAGCCCGTCGGCGAATGGGAAAAACGCATCGGAGGCGA
>Ga0074045_10002413_pt1 | contig 17328 bp, 10 predicted proteins | sample BogForMeECP23OM2_FD_94442 | JGI IMG/M metagenome (GOLD analysis project Ga0074045, IMG submission 94442) | Bog forest soil microbial communities from Calvert Island, British Columbia, Canada - Bog Forest MetaG ECP23OM2 | ecosystem: Environmental > Terrestrial > Soil > Wetlands ...
CCTCTGGGATCGCCATGAACCGGCAAACCCTTTAGGTAGGGTCGCATCTCCGAGCCGGCATTTGGAAAAATGCTAGCCCGGCATTTGCTATTCTTGAGGATGCAAAAGTGGCTGGAAACTAGAACGACTGCGTCCATGAATCGCTCTCCACGCGCTCGGCGGGTTTCGCGGCGTGAACAGTGAGCATTTCTCTGGCAGCAGCACCTACGACGAGTTTGATCCGCAATCCATCGCCCGCGCCGAGCACAATCCACCGGCCCTGGAGCAGACCGGGGACGAGGTGAGGTTCGTCTTCCGCAAATATGGTCTGATTTTCGATAAATTGGCAGATCAGGGCAGGCGCGGGAAGTATCGAGTGATCGACTGGTTCCACTGGCAGACCGCGCAGGCGCCATTCGCTCGCATGGTTCGGAATCAATTGGCTGTACTGGCGGACCGGAGAGCAGACAGTGTCGTCGAGGGCGAGTTTCACGTTCACCCATAGTCCGTCGCGATCCCAAAAACCACGGTAACCAAACTGCTCCCGGATGTGCTCCGTGGTATGGACACGCGGACCGTCGTTGAAAAACAAATAGCGCCAACCGCGACATACAGTTGCAGTACCGTCGGGACTCAAATCCAGGACGAACGACGAGGTCGAATCTTCTCGAATAATCTGAGGCTGCGATCGGTTCGACAGGTCTGGGCGTGCTTATAACCCGCTCGGCTAATTCGTCGGCTTCAGATTCGAGTGGATCGTTAATAGCTCCGATCGCTAGCTTGCGCTGGATAGGAAGACGCAGACCAGGATGAGGACACAACGCTGCGGGGTTAGCCTGCACCGGTGGAAGTACATGGGTGTCCCCAAAGGAGTACAGGGCGAGCTTTCCCTTGAAAGGGCCAGAATCGGTCTGAATCGGGTGAAGGCCAGACGAGTCCACAGCCGCTTTCGTGGATTGCTTTTCCCTCGCGCCGAAAGCGTGAACTGCAATGAGGCTGCTGTTCAAATCAAACCGGAAAGAGCCGCGTTTACTCGGCGAAAACCGCCGTCGCAATATTTGATCACGTTGAATCTGAAGGTTCTCGACAAACCTGAAACGCGTGAAACCTCTCTTCTATGTTTTGAGCATAGCTATGCCACCGACGGTCATTCCCACGGGAATGCCGAGGACTCGATCCTGCTGAATTCTCGTCGCGCTTTGACTAGCTGCCTCGTCTGTTATCCGTGCAGGGGAGATGCCGATCTCGGCCAGCGTCCGGTCAAGGGATTGCGGGCTGAAGATCTCCTGGCGTAATACATCCTGGTGCCTCTCTGGATCAAGGGAGAGATCAAACGTCAAAATCATGAGACCGCCCGGCTTCAGCACACGGAGAGCCTCGATCAAGGCGTAGCGCTTGCGGCGCAGATGTTCGACCACGGAAATGCTTGTGACGACGTCAATCGTTGCAGATTCAATTGGGAGATTGAAGAGCGAACCGAACCGGGGTCGATAGCCATGTTTCTGCGCCCATCGGAAGAAACGAGGTTCAATTTCCGGATCCCCGCGGTTGTCCCAAAGATAATCGAGATCATACAGTTCGACGTTCGCGCCGCGATTGGCCAGGAAGGGCGCCCAGGCGCCGCGCCCTCCGCCAATGTCGACGATGTGGAGGCCGGCAACACCTCCTGAAAATAGGCGCGCCAGTTGCTGCCAGGCAAACAGGTACTCCCATTGTTTCGAGGCGTGCAGGTAGATGCCGGCGCCCTGACTCCAGCTATGCTGGCTGATCGGCGTGCGCGGCAGCTCTGCCACCTCGAAAATAGCCGCCAGGATGTCGCCTGCTTCGCTCAGCTCTGGATGGCCGTAGACAGCGCTCGCAACGACGGCGCCCTTATCGACTTTACGCCGCTCGATAATCTGACACGCGGCGGTCAATACGCGCTCAGGCTCGATCGATGTCATGCATTCTGGTTTCGACAGTCCGCGCGGGCATCGGCTGAGCCAGGTCGGACTGGACCACCAGCAGTTGCCGCAACCGGAAGCCGTGAGATTCACATTATGCGAATAGCCGAAGAATTGGTCGTCGGTTGGTCCAAACAGAACGACGCTCGGCGTATGCAGAGCTCGCGCCAGATGGACCAGGCCGGAGTCGCCGTCGATGTGCAGCTGTGCGTGCTTGATGAACCACGCACTCTGAGCGAGCGACGCTCGTTGTACGAGATCGATGTCGACGCCCGGAATTGGTCGACTGTTTCGAGAACCGAGCTGAATGATTCGCAGCCACGGTCTCGATTCTTTAAGTTTGCGAATCAGCTCAGTCCAATGCTCGAACGGCCAGCATTTCGTGGCGGCTCCGGGCGCAAGGCGAACGTTATTGTCGAATCCATCATGAACCGTCACGTACGCTGCAAAAGGGTCGCGAAACCAGTTTTCAAAGAGATCGTACGCAGCGGGATCAGGGGCAAGAAACAGGGGCGCGCCCGCTTTGATCGACAAGCCGGTCAGCCATCCCAGAGAGGTGCGCCTGTCATAGCCATTGCGTACACAAATGCGACCCCACAAGCCGTCGAACTGCGGCTCCTCCCGAAAGAAGCCATCGAAGGTTGCATACCGTCGTATGGCTTCTTCGAGGCGGTCTGCGAAATCGGCATCAATCCGCCTGAGCTTCCCTGAATTCCGGATTTCACAATTGACTAAAGAATGGATTCGCAGGGAAAGGTCGCACCGGCGCATCGCATCCGGAAAACTGGCTGCGGGATGAACAGCACGGACGAAGCGGGCCTGGTGAAATACGAATCGGGCCACCTCCGGCGTATGGTAAAAAACCTCCGTATAGCATTCTGGAACAGACGACTGAAGATGACGAAGCAATTGCGCTGCGACAATCACGTCCCCGATGCCACCGGTAATGTCTGCCGCCACGTGGATCGGTTCGACCGGTTTCACGCCATTGAAGGAAGCCGTTTGGAAACTCTGTTGCGCGGGCCGTGTGGCTATGCCGGGTATTTTCTCGAGAAGCTTTTGCATGACATCGTCGGCGGTGAGGGTTTTCAAACACTTCAAATGATATTCGCAATCGCGACGCCCCCAGCTACCCGCATGGCACGCCGGCTCGCATGGCAGACCTTTGGTAATCGGATGAAAATTCCTCAGACGCATGCCTTCTCGTTCCGGGCTCGTGATCCCAAAGATCCCGAAGGCCGGTACTTCGAGCACGGCTCCAAGATGCATAAGACCGGAATCGTTTGAAATGAGCGCCGCGCATTGGCGCAGCAGCGCGGCGGTATCGACGAGCGTCAACGCGCCAACAAAATTGCGCACGTGTTCCGGCCAACGGAACTCGCGCTGAAAATAGGTTCCCTTTGTGATCAGGTCCTCCTGCATGCCTACGATCACAACGGACTCGAGTCTTCGCGCCAGTTCGTCGAACCCGTGCCACTTTTTCCACGGCCACTCGGCCTTGCAGCCGGGATGAATTGCGACCGTGCCCGGCGGCAAATCGAATCGCCTCGCCGATGCCATCGCAAACGGTTCCGGCAACTCCCCCTGCCAGCCCATGTCGCGCGCAATGCGATCGACGCTTCGGATGTCGCCCTCCGCCAGCCACCGCGCCTGGTCGAACGCGAAGGCCCGTCGCGCCCGAACCAGGTTTGACATCGGCGCGCTCCAGGTCGTGAAAGCGGCGATGTCATATTCAATCCGCACGATTTCACCTGGCAAAGTTTGCAACCCATAGTTGCCGGCCGGGCCGCTCCCGCCGCGAATGCTCGGCACTTGAATTAACCGATGAATCTCCGGCGCGCCCTGGAGCAATTGAGTTACTTCCGGATAGTCGGTCGCGAGCAGTACGTCCACTTCAAACCCGAGCCGGTGCGCAACTCGGATCAGCGGCGTGACGCGCAAAATGTCCCCAACACCCTGTGCCGCACAGATAAGCGCCCGCTGTTTGATTGCATTAAGATGGAGGGATCCGGAGTGTGTATTGGTTTGCCATCCAGAGTAAAACGACAAATCATCGCCGAGCAATATCTCGACATCGTCAAGCGCTCGCTTCATGTACCGGGGATCGGAAGTCAATTTCGGACTCGTATTTTCCCCATGCATGAGGCCAACCATGAACCGGCGATCCTCCAGAGCCTTCACCCGGGCCTGTGTGTCCGCCCACACGAAGCACGTATCTTCGCCGACCCGGATATCCGCGAAGGGATGAGCTTCAAAGAATGAACGTTTGTAGCAGAGGCTCGCGCCATAGACCCAAGGGCGCTGGCCCGGTGGATAGACATATTCCCATGCTTTCTCCTCTTCAGGCGCGTAAAAAAGCACGCGATCCAACCCGCAAATATCGGCATCCGCCGCAAGCAGCTGCTCGACCTGGTAAGTCAACCGCCAAGGTGCGTACCAGTCGTCGTCGTCCCAGTGCGCGATCAGGGTTCCTTTGGTGTGAGTACACGCAAGATTTCGCTTCGCTCCGGTCGACGAGGAGTGCGCCAGTTCGAAGTGTCGAATTCGTGGATCGCAGGGAACGAGATCACCGACACGATCCGTGCCGTCGTCGACAATGATCAATTCTCTGTTGGGGTAATCCTGACGCAGGAAGTAGTGGATTGCCCGCGGAAGGAATCGCCGGCGGTTGCTCGTCGGCATAATACAAGACACCAGCGGCAATTGGCCAAGATTCGATTCGTTCATTGGACCTCAGAAATCGAGCTTGAGGTTTATTTGGATTGGACCTTCATCGGCGCTGTGGGTTGAGCCAAACTGGCAAGTGGCGTCCAGCCTTCAGCGTCATTAGTTTTAATTTTGGCGATGTAACGCACCATCTCTTTCTCGGGCTTCACGGGTTCCAGCGCGGTAACCTCGACTGTCGTGTCACGTGAAAGAGACAATTGCTCCGATTTTTCTCCCTTTTTGGCAGGCGCGCGCTTTATCGGTTTGCTAAGCTCTTTGTCCTCGTAGACCGGTGTTGATTCGCTGATAACCCTGTAGTTCCCCGGCTTGGCTTCGCCCAGGAAGTCGGCGGTGATATTCGGCCCGGCGGCCGCTGCTGCGCCAAGCGAAGATGTCACTGTCTCGTAATGGCCGCCACCCGGTGAAAAAAGGCCACCATCGTTCCCTGGATGTCTCCGGTCTTCTTGTTCTTCACTATCAGTTGCGATTCCAGTACGAAGCCGCCCGGCCTGGGCTTCTGATCCTTCGGATCCGGGACGTTAACGGCTTCGGCTTTGAGTGTTTCGCTCTTATTTTTATTGGCAATGGTTTGATTAATGGTTTTGACATTGAACCAATCGGTGAGCACGGACCGCGTCCCTCCTTTGCTGGCCGGCGCGCCCTCCCCTTGGGACATGAGCACCCGCACTGTCTTTCCCGGGCTGCCGTCCAGGAACCAGTCCAGGAGACGATCCCACCCACCAGGGTAGCCGGCATCCTGGAGAGTCACGTCTTGGACCATGTCCGCCAAAGCTCGGGCGCCCCGTTTGCGGTTGGTCGCCTCCGTTATCCCTTTCCCGCCTGCGCTGTGGCCCGCTACATGAATGTCGCCGGGCACAAGCGGTGTCGTGAGCCCGAGGTCGTGAGTGAGACCGTCTAACGCGATTTTGACCAATCCGTCGAAGCCGACGTTGGCGAGGGCCTCATTCCATTGGGCGGTCGCAGGCTCCCAGACTTTACTGTCCGGATCGTCTGCCTTTTTCTGTCTGGTTCGCCAGGTGGCGGGAGCCTGCGGAGCAATGCCAACCCGATCCGTGCCGGCAACGGCCTCCGCGAGGTGTGACCAGAGCGCAATCGGTTCGGAACCCTGGCTCTTTCCCTCCCCGTAGTCCGCCCGCATTCCATGAAAGAATACGAACAGATTAACCTTCGGCGGCTTGAGGGTGGCTGGAGGATAAACCAATACGGGCAAGGAGATGTTGTAGGACAACCCTTCCTTCTGTGGGTCCTTGTCCTTAGGCGGGTTCTGCGCGCGGGCAGAATAGCTGTAAATCACAGCCCCGCTGCCACCTTTCCCTTGGGGCAGGTTCTTTGGTGCCGTGGACCCGCCGGAAGTAACGCTCACAGTGGTTTCTGCCGCCTGTCGCTGGAGCCTCAAAACAGGTATCGCCTCGAAATCATGCGGGAGGCGGGACCGCCGCGCGGTGGGCCGGCTGACGAGCGCATCTGCGACCTGATCAGCCTCGCGCTCGGCGTATTCGTCCGGTGCACTGACTTTCAACGAGCCATCCTTGCTAATAGCCGAAGCATCCCGTTGTTGCACAACGTGGGCCAGTTCATGGGCGAGTAGCCGCAGGCCTTTATCGCTCGAAGGTCGGTACTCTCCATCTGCGAATGTGACATGACCCCCAACCGTGTACGCCCGGGCGTTCAGCAATCGCGCTGACTCGGCCGCCTTCGCGTCTGTATGCACTCGTACGCGGCCAAAATTATGGCCGAAGCGAGGTTCCGCCAAGGCTCGCGTATCTGGATCCAAAGGCTGGCCGGATGACCGCGACACATCATGTACGATCGGTGGCGCGTCGCTCGCTCGAGTCGCTTTCCCGGCCGTTTGTTGCAATGCAGGTTCGCGGTCCCGGCTACGCGTTGCGTTGTTCCATTCTCCCTCGGCGGAATTGGGATCGACGCATTCGCGCTGCCGCCTGGTGAACATTTTCATTTCGACCCGGACGCCAGGAGGTTTGCAACCGCCTCTGTAATAGGTTGGCCGGTCACGTCCGCGAAACAGGTGAACGCTGGGGAAGTATTGACTTCGAAACAATACCATCGCCCGTCCGGTGTGCAGCGGAGGTCGAGGCCTGCCACCAAAAGGTTCATCGATTCCGCCGCTGTTTTGCACCGGGCAGCGATATCGCCGGGAAGACTGCAGGCCTCCATGTCGACTCGTCCGGTCGCGTAGCGATAGTCATCTGCCTCCGAGATCACCTTACAGGCAAACACCTCCTGCCCGACGACGTGCACCCGATACTCAGTGCCCGGTACGTACTGCTGAAACTGGGTTGGACAGGAGGTTATATTCGCAAACCTGTGCATATGTTCGAGGGTTAAAGACGACACGATACTTCGAATCCCGCTGACGGATTTATAGATTACCCGATCGTGTTCTCGCCAGAATTCCAGCGCGCTGTCCGGGTCGGTGGTTATTAACGTATCGGGTATGAGAAATCCAAGCGACTCGATCCAGGACGCCTGATAGGGCTTCGAGCTGTTAGCCGCCATATCGCATGGCCGATTCAGCACGAGAGCAGGAGTCAGGTCCGACCACGAAAACAGGATATCTTCAACGGCCAGAGCGTGCCGCCACGCTTCGCTATTCTCACCGGCGCTCGCAACGGCAGACAATTTGCGCGAGTCGTTGGGCCGAAGATAAGCCGCCTTTACGGTGGCGAGATCGACTGTGTCGGCGCCCACGCGGACCACACCCTCGACACGATTCCCTACAAATAACTCAACTTCCGTGTCGCAGATCGCCCGCTGGTCGAGCAAAGTGACATCATAGCCCGATCGTGCAAGCCTGTCTCGCACCGCGGCGAGCGGAGGGTCGGCTGGGATGCCCCAGAGCAGAATTGTTTCGGCGGAGCTCACTCACAACCTCGTCAGTCCGCCCCGCAGATACTCGAGCACCGCATCCGCTACCGAATCTCTTGAGAAGTCCGGATAAACGTCAGCGCTGACGAAATTTGAGTCAGGATCCGGCCCGGAGAAATGAGCTGCGAGCAAGTCGACTCCGGCAAGACGGGCGAGGCATACTGCATGCCGCTCCAATACGGGGTCGGCTTTTCCAAGCACCCGGTTTCCAACCACTGTCAACGTCGCGCCGATCGGCGGCGCTTCGTCGCCGACAGAGCCGGTTGGCGAACCCGCCCTTCGGTGTACAGGCTCTGCTGGGATTCCGGCGTGGACGGCGACACTGACCCATTTCTCACGCCGCCAGTAAGGCCCTGAAAGGGATGTCGGAGTAGGTCGATTCAGCACGGGACATCGAAGTCGCGATAGCCAGAACAAGAGAAAGGCAGTCATTTCAGCGGCGACATAACTTCGGTCCTCAGGAATGATATCAACGAGTTCGTTTTCGAAAATCCAGGGCAGCAGAGTCAACACTCCGGTGATTTCGCTTTGTTCCAGCACCTTTCCTTCTGCGACTGCTGTCGCGCCGTCTGCACTGTTCAGGCGCTGGCGCCAGCCATTCACAGAAAGATCTACAGAGGTCAGGACTGCGACAGGTTGGTGCGCCCACTGCGAAGCAACCAACGCGGGAGTCTGGTCCCACCGGTTCGCTACGATGACGATCATGAGCCTGCGTTGCCGACGAGGTGTAGCAAGTGGGGCTTTTTGATAGCTGCAGCCGTTGCGGCCGAACCAAGTGCAGCGTGACGCAGGCAAGATGCCTACGCTACTTTGGGCTCGGCTCCGTTCGGGGGTGGTGCGTATATTTTACGCCTGCGGGCCGACTTGAGGACGTTCTTCCGGGGTGATGAACGCCGCTTTCGTAGCACTCCCACCTGTGAACTGGGTAGCGGCGGCCATCTGGACCTGGGGCGTCGTCTGGAGATGCGTATCGCTGTCCTTTTGGATCTTCTCCAGCCCGGTGCCGCCCTTGCCACCGCCCGAGTCCTTGGCGTCTTTTACTTCGTTCTTTGGCGTGAAGCCGGTACCACTCAGCGGGATAATAAGCGGACTGCCGGCTGCATTGTGTGCGATCTGCAACTGGGCTGAAAGCGCCGCTGCAACGAGAGGTTTGAATACAACCGTAATCGTGCATTGCTGGCTGGGTTGCAACGTGCCGCCACAGGTATTGGTTTGCGAGAAGCTGGTCGTGTTGGTGCCGGTTATCTGGATGAGTGTGATCGAGAGTGGGGTATTACCGGTGCTCGTCAGAGTCACCGCCTGGGCGCTGCTCGAGGCGGTGGAAACCGATCCGAAAGCGAGGCTGGCGGCTGAAGCGCTCACTCCCGGCGCCCCTGCGACACCGGTTCCTGTCAGAGGGACTAAGAGGGTTCCGCCCGAGACGTTGCCTGCGTTGGATAGAACTTGGAGTTGTGCCGTCCGGGTGCCGGCAGCGACCGGCTGGAACTGAATGCTGACAGTGCATTGTTGATTGGGCTGTAAGCTTCCGCCGCATGCGCTGCTCAGCGTGTAGTCGGTGCCTTCGATCGCGATCCCGGAGATCGTAAGCTGCGAACTGCCGGGATTTGTCAGCGTCAAAGTCTGTGCGGCACTGGTCGTCCCCACGATTTGCGCCGGGAAGACCAGGCTGGCTGGTGAGGCGCTCACCTGCGGTTGTATGCCGGTTCCGGTCAAGGTAATCACGAGCGGGTTACTGTCGGCGCTTTCGGTAATGTTGATTTGAGCAGTGCGGGTACCCACCGCTGCGGGGGTAAATATCACGGTTATTGTGCAACTCGCGCCCGGGGCAACCGATGTGCCGCACGTATTTGTCACCTTGAAGTCTGCAGCGTTCGCGCCCGTGACGTTAATTCCGGCGCCGGGGAAAGTCAGCGCAGTGGTCGCGCTGTTATTCGTCAAGGTGACGGACTGCGGAGCGCTTGCAGAGGCAACAGTCTGCGGGGTGCTGAAATTAATGGCCGTCGCAGATAATGTGACAGCAGGTTGGGAGACGAGCCAGAACCACATCTCGAAGTCGGCATAACGCCGGCCGTCGCCAGTGGGCAGCCGCAGATTTGCCTGCGGACCAGCACCCGTGTTGAGCACACCAACCGTGGCTCCATTGAGATAGACTGCCGGATTGTCGTGCGCCCATATGAAATTCCCCTTCAATGTCAGGCGTGCCAATAGTGGCGGCGCGCCTGGGGTGGTCTGGTTAAGAAGCGCTGTTTGAGCGGCAGGCGTCGGAATCCAGTTGAGCGTATTTGAGGCCACGCTGACCGTCGCTGAAAGGACCAGGGGATTGTACCCCCCCGAAGGCGGACTGGCCGGAAAGGGGAGTCCTACGGTCACATAGCAGATGGGGCAATTGAACTGGGCGACAGCCCAAAAGGCTGAATTAGGCGGAGTTTTGCCCGCATTGGGTGCTACGGAGATGTAAAATATTCCCCCGAGAGTCACCACCTGGCCTGCCGGGTAGTTCGTCGCTGCGTTCCACGCGGAAGCTGACTGCGGCTGGGCTGTGGGCTGCGTAATGATGGCAGAATCTATCGGAACGTCGCAGACAACCGTGATCCCGTTAGCCAATGCCTGAACGGTGACGGTGCTATCGTTCAGGAGGGGGTTAGCGGCCAGGAGGACGTTGGTGACATGAATACAGGGATTCGCCAGCGGTTGGAAAATCTGCCGGCAGTCTGTGACCTTCGGCGGCTTCGCGGTGAAGTCGACAGTGCCGAGGCGACGATAATGATGATGGATTCCGAACGGCGGTGTCTGGGGAGCCCAGAACGCTGCGTTCGGTGGAGCTTGACCGGTATTGGCGGCCAGACAAACAAAGTAGACTCCGGCGCTCGTTACGATTTGCCCGGGATTGTAGGCTGTCGCAGCATTCCAGTTCGGTGCAGGGGGCTGCGCCTGGGCAGCCGCCGGCTGGTTAAACGTCTCGACTGATCCATCGGCGGTGCGTGCAGCGAAGACCCAGAAATCGCCTGTTCGGAACGAGCTGCCTTCGAAAGCAACGGTAATTCCGTTTTCCAGGATGAGAGGAGTGTCCGGGGGCGGAATCGGAATCCCAGTGCTTCCACTGATATCCAGGTCGAACCAGAAAGAGGCGCCGCCGCTTTGAGAGGCGTACACTATGCCTGCCTGATCCCACCGCCGGATACGAGTATGGCGGGCTGGATTGGTTTGATTGGAGCCATCGACCGGAAAATTCGTGGAGGAGACCGTCGAATCCAAGGTAATGGTTCTGGCCGCCTGATTGATGCTGTCGATTTTGTGCAGTTCTCCCGCTTGAGCCTGGCCGCTCAAGATCGGGGGATTCAATTCCAGGAAATCGTCGATGATCTCAATCCAGTTTCCAGGGGCGAATCCGAGTACCTGGTCGCGGCCCATGCTTTGAACCGCGAGCTGGCTGGCCGTGACGCCTGCGGAGTTGGTGACGGTGGAGATGGCGGAGACTCCGGTGGCGACTGAAACATCTTCACGCGACCACTTGAAGGATGCCTGCGGAGTCGAAGTGGAGCTTCCGCCTTGGTGAACCTCGACCCGGTAGAGCTGGTTTTCGAGGCCGGTAAAACCTGTTGCCGGGCTGAGAGCGCAGGGGCCGGACGAGGGCAATGGGACAACGCCCGTGATCAGCAGGCTTGACGGGGGCTGGGTAGAGGTTCCCCAATTCACGCTTGCCGATTGGATAGCCGAGTCCGGCGTGGTGCAGGTGACTCCGCCTGTGACACTGCTGACGTCCAGCAGTTTAACCTGCCAGACGGTCTGCAGCCGGCCGGTGGTGTCAATGCCAACCGCTTTGTCTACCAGATCCGGGTCTTCGATATAAGTCACCTCCCGTTGCCAGACATCCAGGTAGACGAGGAAGGGTCCGTTGCCGGGTATGGTAGCCCCTGGAAGGTAGGGCTGGTTCGTGTAATCAACGTCGACTTCGGTACCGCCCTGCGGAGATCCTGACCATTCCGTCAGACAGCGATCCCATTGCGCGCGTCCCACCGGTCCCCGGTTCTCGATCAGCAGGCCGTCCACATACATTCGACCGGCGCCGATCGTGATGTGATTTCCGGCCGCGTCTTGATAGGCATTGATCTTAAATCCGAACGGGGTGCAGGAGGGCACGCCGGCCAGCCCAAGGATATCGAGAGTTCCGGCCTGGATGCGTCTTGCGAATTCGGCTAGCCATTCATTCCAGTCCGAGTCCAGTTGGACCCGTCCCTGCTGCATCTGGACGCCGAGGTAATCATTCCACGCGTTAAAAGTGAAACGGCTGGTATCGAAACTCATAGTCGATTTCCTTCAAGTTTGATAAAAAATTCCGAATTCCAGACCGACCGGGAGATATTCCTGAATCCTTACCGTCAGATCGTTTTCGCGGAGGGGCGCCAGGACAAAGTGGAAGGCGCCCATTTCTCCGCCGTCATCCGCTCCCTGGCGTATCGACGGGTCGGTGGATGGTGAAAGCTTTGCGTAATCCGGGTCGCTGTAGCGGAGCGAGTGAAAGATGGGGCGAGGCCCGGCTGAGTTTTCTTCTACACATTCGAACTGCCGGGGTATTACCGAGCCGCCGGGAAGATAGCTGAAGCGGACGCAACCCGCCTGCTTCCGATCGGCTAGAACGGGTGCAGACCAGCTGTCACCGTCCGGGAGTATTGCCCAGAGGATGCTGTTGGAAATCAGCGAAAACAGCGTGGCATGTATTTTCCCGATAACGGTGCAAGCCGTGAGCGTGAGACTGCCTCCCGCGCCGACCCCATCCAGTCCCGCATAAGCAACGCCGCTTGGGTTGGTGGCGTCCACGATGCCGTCGGAAAGAGTTACCGTAGCGCCGAGGCCGGCCCGCAACCCGCCGAGGATGGATTTCTGAACCACTATCTGCAAGCCCGACGATTCCGCGAGCAGAGCCGGTAAACCCGCATAGGAAGGCTGGGGAGTGCCGGCCGGCGTCAAGGCCCATCCCGGAACGAGCGTGCAATGCGTCAATCCAAGATTGGCAAGCTGGTTGGCACCGCTATCAGGGACATGAAGTAAAGCCGGGGGTAGACCTGTACCCGAAGGTTGCGCATACGCGATAACGATTCCGTTCAGGGTAAAGGTGCTCTCCGTACCTCCTGTGACCGAGATCTCACCCCCGAGAACCAAAGTGGGCCGGCAACCGTCGGCCGCTCGCAGCTCGATGGTTGCTCCCGCCGGAACGTTGATTTGCAACGCCGGAGAACCGGGTTCGGAATAAATCCCGCTGTTGGTAATTTCGACCGCAACCTGACCGTCACCGGCGAGGTTGACTGCAGCGAACGCAGCAAAATTCAGAGCATCCTGCAAGCTCGTATAGCGGGCTGGAGTCGAACTATCTGGAAATGGAAAGACTGCAGCCTCTGTCTGGACGGTGAAACTGGTGGATCGCGAGTATTCCCCTCCGCCCATATCACCGTTGAAACCGTAGTAAAACGAAGCCTGCAATTGGGGCGTTACTGATCCGGCCGGCGGGGATGATTGAAGCGGATTGGCGAGGACGATCCGGCCCAGCTCCGCGTCGATACAAGCGAGGTAAGAACCGCCAATCGCTGGAACGTTAGCCCAGTTTCCGTCTTGCCCTGAGAGGTCGCAGACCTGGACCTGGAACGGGTTTATTAGCGTATTGTTCAGGTACAAAGCGAGGCTTTTCTGTTGTCCATAGTAAACCGCCGCGACGCCGCTTTGAATGTCCTGGCACAACACGCGGCGTCGCAATCGATCCGGCACGTTCACCGGCTGGGAAGCGGCTGCGACCTCAGAACCTTGAGAAACGGGGTTGTTAAAGAGAGGCATGTCTTCTCCCAATGGGCTCAGACGGAAGAAGCGGCCGCTGGCGTCGACTGCCGTCGCCGGGACATTGGTGAGGCTGTAGGCATTCAGTGACCACAGGAAGATTCCAATGTTCTGGACGTTGTACCGGCCGCGCTCGACCGCAATCCGGCGGACATCGACGGTGTGCGCCGTGAAATCGAACGCCGTGTCGACATATTCCCGCGTCTGCCAGAAACGCAGATCGGGTGCATAATATCTGTAGGGCCGGACCTGTTTCATGTATTGAGTGACCGCCAGTACCTTGAAAAACTCGGTTGCGTGCGCGCCCCAACCAGTTACGTCCCGCGCCAATTGTTCGAGGACCAGGACCGTGCCTTTGCGGCGACGGAAAGAAATCGTATTTGCTACCTCAGCGCGGGGGCTGGCAATCGCCGGGGCCACGCCGTTGACAAGCTGGTAGCCAATCAGATCACCGATATAAGGGATAACCCATTCAGCACACGTTTCGATGAATTGATCATCGTAAAGTTGGTTCAGGTCATATTCCACTGCGGCAAGTTGTTCCTCGATCAGCATCAGCAGGGATTGGATAGGTCCGCGAGCCCCCTTTGCAGTAAGCTGTTCTAATTGCGCCTGTTGAGCCGCCGTCAGCGGCGACGCGCTCGTCTGCAAGGCCCTGAGCTGCGCTGTCTCAGATCCGCTCAGCAGATTCATGGACTGCGCCAATTGGGAGTCCCTCAGGCGGTACACAGCCGGCAGAAGATTGAAAAGCCTCTCCCCGCTCATGACATCACCCCCAAAATCACTGAACCCGGATCCGGGTCTAAAACCAGAATCTCCGCCGGAAGTGGTAAGGATTGTGTATTGGCGGATGGCAGATAGGCGGCAATCCCTCTCGGAGAATTCGCAAAATTCCTGGGAACGATGACCTGTTGCGCCATCCAGTTATTCCAGGTCGAAAGTGAAAAGCCGGTGGACAGGCTAGCCAGATCGCCGCCGGTACTGCTCGCGGTGATATTGACCTCTGTGACGTTGACCGCAATAACTCCGGGCACGTTCTGGATAACCGTTGCAATCTCGTCCACCGAAACGCCCTGGCCGAAAGTTCGCTGCGCAAAGCCATAGGCATTTGACAGCATCCGCAGCACTTGCGTCTGAACTGCGGATTGAATATAGGCCGGGTCGTATTGGATATCTGCCGACAGGCCGAAAAGTGTTTCGACGAATGACTGCACGGTAATCGGGATGAGCGGATTGCCGTAGCTCTGCAGTGAGGCGACCAGATTGCCGAGAGTCGGATTGTCGGGCGCCAATGCGGCTCCGCCGGCTCCCGCCACGGTCAGGAGGACTCCTTGCGCCGGCCCGCTCGGAATCCAGACCGCGTATGCCTTGGCGATACCGGCGAAAGTGGTTGCGAAGTTTTCGTAGTCGACAATCGAGACCGCCCTGCCCAGCGTAAGCACCGCCAGAGGCGCGTTGGATCGGATGTCGTCCATTGACTGGGCATCCTGGCCTCCTGTGGCAGCTTCGGGATTTGTCACACCGCTCACTCCGAGAGGCCGATCGACCAGGGTCGTGAGGGCGTTGGCTGCGACATTTCCCGACGAGCCCAACCCGATTCGGTAGTTTGCCTGGATATTGTTCTGGCCCGTCGGTAGCGTTGCGCCTTCCACTCCGTCTCCGAACAGAACATCGGTCGTCCCGTCGGACTGGTTCAGAGTCGCAAAAACTCGGGCTGAGGAGGATCCTCCGAAAAGGCTCGGCACTTCGTTCCAGGCCGCTCCGTTTGCCTGCACTTGAAGGGTGCTTTGCCTTCCGGTCGGCGTCGGCGCCTGCACGTAGGTGAGCGGACTTTGCTTCAATGTAAAGGTCTGATTCGGGGTGGCAGCGCTCCCGTTGCCGAGGATCTCGCTCACCGACTGCCCGTTTGCGGCAAGAGCCACGTTGGCGTTCACTGTCGTCGCATTCCTATCGTAGCAATGGGCGAGGTTCGACTGCAATTGGATCTGGGTGTGGGGATAGGGGAAAGTGATGCTCGCTAAGGTTGAGACCAGGGCATATTCGCTGATGTCAGGATCGCTTTGTCCCGAAGCGGTCAGCACAAACTGGTTCAGCGCGGCCGACACCGTGCCGGTTCTGCCGTTGGAATCTTCAACGCTTAGCGTGAATGTGGTACTCGAGAGACTCCAATCCGGGATGGACCCGTCGGTCAACAGCGGCAGCGGCGTCGGGTCGGTCAACCTCAGCACATCTCCCGGGTTCAAGGGGACCTGTGCGGTCCCATCGTCGGGAATGAAGGACAGGCCGGTTTCACCGCTCTCGACGGCGATCTTCTGTCTCTTGCCGGACAGGGCCACGACCTGTGCGCCGAGCAGGTCGGGACGGAGATCCTGGAGATCCAACAAAGTTCCGTAGAGAGGATAGGTCAATGGCTGGTCTGCAACTTCTAACGGGTCGCTCTGTGCCCAGACCTCCGTCAGGGGAAGAGTGAAGCCGCTGAAAGTTGGCTGCGAACCGGTCGGGGTGGGACCGGGGTTGATTGAAGCATCCTGGTAATCGGCGGCAAGTTCGGTGACTTTCCCGCTGAGGCCGAAGTTCGCGACAGACACCGTGCGTGCACTTTGGACTTTATAGAGCTGCGCAACGCCTTCACTGGTAAGCGCAAACCAGCTGCCGGCGACGATCTTTGGGTAACTGGCATCCAGATCAATCTGGCTGGGCGAAGCAATATTGTAATTGAGCCATTGCCACACACTCGTAGCGGGCGGACCGGGCGCATTAATCAATCCCGGAAGACTGGTCGGAATGGATGAGGCAGTCGCCTGGTTTAAATTAACGAATAGCTTGGGATTCGGCGCGTTATACCCGAAAAGAGCCGCCTTTTGGCGAAACGCAAAGACCTTGGCGGCGCTCCAGGGATCTTGAGACCCGTTACTGGCGTGTGTGAGTGTTGCGTCCCAGGAGACATAAGTAAGATTACGAATCTTGTCGGTCCATAGCTGGTTGATGACAACGACAGCCCATTGTTCGCTCGGCACCTGACTGGCACTGGTATTCCATTCTTCCCGGGCTACACCGAGAATGAGAAGGGAATCTCCCAGCTGCAGCTGGGTCGTAGTCCCGCTGAAATAAATGCTGTTTGTAGTGCCCGGCGGGACCCAGGGCTGCGCGGCCAGAACGGGCAAAGCACACCAGTCTGCTTTCGCCTGGATATCGGCAAAAGTCTCGAATACCTGTGGCGGCTGCCCCTGCACCGGGACGCTCTGCATCTGCGTTCCCTTAGGGATCGTAATTGGCGGCGTGGAAGGATCCGGGGATTGACCCGGGGCCGTTCTCAAGGTGAAGGCCACGTACGTAGAGGCCGACACGCCCGGCGAGGGCTGATATCCGATCAACCGGGAAAGTTCGGTCAACGATCGGGACTGCCCGGCGGTGCGAAGGTGACTCTCATTAGCCAGGCGCTCTTGATAGAATGTCAGGACATCGAGCACCATCGCGGTTGCATCGACGAGGGCGACCGTGAAGTCGTCATCTTCCCGGGTCTTCAGCGCTGCAAGCGCGGGATAGTCAGAGCTCGAGAGCCGGGCCAGCATGGATTCTTTGAAGCTGGCCCAGGTTCCCACCCGGTAGGATACGGAAGAAAGCCCGGGCAGATTGCTTCGAGGCGCCGGCGTCTGGACGCTGGTGCCAAGGCAGCAGCCGCAGTTGCAATCGGATGTGCCAGTGCAGCTCACAAGTTTTTGCGCGATCGCTAGGGACGAGCTTCCTCCTTCGTCCGGCGACCGCCGGACTATGGCGGACAGGCCGTCTCGTCCTTGATTTAAGTCTAAAGGCTAAATTTTGCGGCGGCCAAGGCGGAGCTTGGCCCTAGTGTGCCCGACATGGGTCTGAACTAATGATATGAAAGGAGATCATCGGAACTGGTGGAGGTAACCGTAGCCGAAGTGCAAGCAACGGATCGTGAGATCTGGAGTCGAAAGAAGCGCAA
>Ga0074045_10002416_pt1 | contig 17319 bp, 10 predicted proteins | sample BogForMeECP23OM2_FD_94442 | JGI IMG/M metagenome (GOLD analysis project Ga0074045, IMG submission 94442) | Bog forest soil microbial communities from Calvert Island, British Columbia, Canada - Bog Forest MetaG ECP23OM2 | ecosystem: Environmental > Terrestrial > Soil > Wetlands ...
GTGTTCGCCCGCGACGGGCAAAAGCTACGATCCGCCCACGCCGAAACATTTTTCCTTCAACGCCCCGGCGGGCGCCTGCCCGGTCTGCCACGGCCTCGGCCAGAAAATGATTTTTGACGAAAGCCTGGTCGTGCCCGACCCGGAAAAATCGCTCGAGGACGGCGCGGTCCAGCCCTGGCGCCGGGCGGGCAAGCGGATGAACATTTATTACAAGGCGATGCTGCGGTCGGTCGCGGCGCATTTCAACGTCAGCCTGGAAACGCCCTGGAAAAACCTGCCGGACGATTTCAAAAAAGTTTTGCTGCACGGCTCGGGCGAAACCGAGGTTGATTTTAATTTCTGGCGCGCGGGCAGCCAGCACACCATCAGCCGCCCGTTCGAGGGCGTCCTGCCGAACCTGGAGCGGCTGTTCACCGAAAGCGAAAGTGAATTCGTCCGCAACCGCATCAAGCCTTACATGAGCCCGCAGTTCTGCGACGTTTGCAAAGGCAAACGGTTAAAACCGGAAATCCTGGCGGTGACATTGGGTCATGCAGGCAACCACCTCACCCCGGCCCTCTCCCCCTCGGAGGCGGAGAGGGGGAATGGTCGCCAAAGCGTCCGCGAATCAGGCTCGTCACGGAGTGCGGATGGACTGAGTGCGATTCCCCCTCTCCCCGGGGGAGAGGGCCGGGGTGAGGGAAAACGGAGCACACGAAAACCAACACCGGTTCGGATTCCTGGATTGTCCATCATGGACGTCTGCGCGTTGTCGGTGGAAAAGGCCGACGAATTTTTTGCCGGTCTCAAGCTCACGGAATTTGAGGAAAAAATCGCGCATGAGGTCATCAAGGAAATCCGCGCCCGGCTTGGTTTTTTGAAAAACGTCGGCCTTGGCTATCTCACGCTCGACCGCGAGAGCAGCACGTTGAGCGGCGGCGAGGCCCAGCGCATCCGGCTGGCCACCCAAATCGGCGCGGGGCTGGTCGGCGTGCTTTACATTCTGGACGAGCCGAGCATCGGCCTGCACCAGCGCGACAACCACCGCCTGCTGGAGACGCTCAAGGGCCTGCGCGACCTCGGCAACACCGTGCTCGTCGTCGAGCATGACGCGGACACGATTCGCAATGCGGATTACGTCGTTGACCTTGGCCCCGGCGCGGGCGTTCACGGCGGCGAACTCGTGGCGGCGGGCACATTGCCGGAAATTCTGGCGAACAAAAATTCGCTCACCGCGCAGTATCTGCGCGGCGAACTGGCGATTCCCATCCCGAAAAAGCGCCTGGCGCCATCGGAAGACCGCGGCTGGCTCGAAGTGCTCGGTGCGCGCGAAAACAATTTGCGGAACATTGACGCGCGCATTCCGCTCGGCACGTTCACGTGCGTCACCGGCGTGAGCGGCTCCGGCAAAAGCACACTCGTGGACGACATCCTGCGCCGGGCACTGTTCCGCAAGTTTTACGGTTCCAAGGAAACACCCGGCGCGCACCGCGCGTTGAAGGGTTTTGAAGTGATTGACAAGGTCATCGTGATTGACCAGACGCCGATTGGCCGCACGCCGCGCTCGAACCCGGCCACCTACACCGGCATGTTCAATCACATCCGCGATCTGTTCGCGAAACTGCCGGCGGCCAAGATCCGCGGCTACGCCCCGGGCCGGTTCAGCTTCAACGTCAAGGGCGGCCGCTGCGAAAAATGCGAGGGCGACGGCCTGCTCAAAATCGAAATGAATTTTCTGCCGCCGGTTTATGTGACGTGCGAAGTGTGCGGCGGCCGGCGCTACAACCGCGAGACGCTCGAAATCACCTACAAGGGCAAAAACATCGCCGACGTGCTGGCGATGACGGTGGACGAGGCGGTGACTTTTTTCCGCGTGGTGCCGCAGATTTACGATCCGCTGCTGACGCTCGCCGAGGTCGGCCTCGGTTACATCGGCCTGGGACAGGCGGCGACGACGTTGAGCGGCGGCGAGGCGCAGCGCGTGAAGCTGGCGGCGGAGTTGAGCCGCAAGGCCACCGGGCGCACGTTTTACATCCTGGACGAGCCGACGACCGGCCTGCATTTCCATGACGTGGCCAAGCTGCTGGAAGTGCTGTTCAAATTGCGCAACACGGGCAACACCCTCGTCGTCATCGAGCACAACCTCGACGTGATCAAAACGGCGGATTGGATCATTGACCTCGGCCCGGAGGGCGGGGATGCTGGCGGCCGCATCGTCGCGCAAGGGCCGCCGGAAGCCGTGGCCCGCTGCGCCGAAAGTTTTACCGGACAGTATCTGGGCCGGGTTTTGCGGTAGTCGTTGAATCAACCTTTTATGAAAATAGCGCTGTTTGGTGTCACGGGAATAAAATCGGGCAAACATAACCTCAAGGACCCGCGCCTCGACGAGGTGGACAAGCTGGTCGAGGCCCAGAAGAAAACCCAAGCGCAGGTGGACGTGGTCGGCGAGGACCAGTTGATTGACGCCGACGCCATCCTGGTGTCGGTGGAGGGCCGGGCGGATTTGATTTTGAAGGACCTGGAATTTGTGGAGACGCGCCTGGGCCGCGAACCGCAGGAAGCCGAGCGTCAGGCGCTGGAAAAAATCAAGGTGCTGCTCGAACAGGAAAAATTTGTTTTCAATTCCGGACTGGCACCGGTGGACTTGCAGGCCGTTGCCGCGCACAATTTTTTCACCGCCAAACCGGTTGTGGTGGCCGAACCGCCGGACCTGGAAAATCCCGACGCCCTGCTGCTGCGGGCATTTCGCGAGGGCGGCTACATCTGCTTTCTGACCGTTGGCGGCAAGGAAAACCGCGCCTGGCCGATTCGGAAGGGCCTGACGGCCTGGGAAGCCGGCGGCACGATTCACACGGACATCCAGAAGGGCTTCATCCGCGCGGAAATCATCAGCTTCGCGGATTTCATCGAGGCGGGCGGCGAAACGCAGGCCAAGCGCGCCAACAAAATGCGGCTGGAGACGAAGCCCTACGTCATGCAGGACTACGACCTGACGAACTTCCGGTTCAACAAATAAGCGCGATGCCTGCCGGAAAAGGCGGCTGGCAATGGGAACGGACACCACTTTCATTTCAGCCCGCATTTGATTGGAAGGATTCGACCGGGGCGGAGGGCACGATAAACGTTTCGGGTTGCGGCTTTGGCCATGGTGCAACTTGGGCCGTTCTTTCAAACGCCGAAGCAATGACTTGTTGCGCCGACAGGCTTCAAGCAATTCCATGCCAGCCGGTCGGATATGGCACTTAAGCTGCTTTTAATCAAGGTTGGTGGTTTACCTATGAAAACAACCAATCATCACGGTCGGAAGGTTGTCGGTCTGATGGGTATTGGCCCGGATGGCTCGAACGGGAAACAAGCCGGAACGGGGCGGCGCCAATCACACGACGGACTGGAACAACGAGTTGCCGAATTGGAACAACAGGTCGCCGGGCTTGCGGCAAAAAATGCCGAACTGGTCCGCGCCAACAAGGAACTGGCCGATGCCCGCAGGCAATTGCGGACGCTGATCGACAACCTGCCGGATGGCGTTTACATCAAGGACACCGCCGGCCGCAAGACCCTGGTCAACCCGGCCGACCTGAAATCCCTCCGCTGCCAAACCGAAGCCGAGGCCATCGGCAAGAACGATTTCGATCTCTTTCCGAAGGACATCGCGGAAAAGTTCTGGGCGGACGACCAGAAGGTGATTGCGGGCCAGCCGGTCATCAACCGGGAGGAATATTTCTTTGATGAGGCCGGCCGGAAACGCTGGCTGTTGACCAGCAAACTGCCGTTGCACGACCAGGACGGAAAGGTTGTCGGACTGATCGGCATCGGCCGGGACATCACCCAGCAGAAACAGGCGGAGGGGGCGCTGCGCCAGTCGCACAGCAAATTGGAGCAACGGGTCGCCGAGCGCACAGCCGAGCTTTCGAAGGAACGGCTCCTGTTGCGGGCGTTGATCGACAACCTGCCGGATTGCATCTATGCCAAGGACGCCGCCGGCCGCAAGACCCTGGCCAACCCGGCCGACCTGAAAAATCTCCGCTGCAAAACCGAAGCCGAGGCCATCGGCAAAAGCGATTTCGATTTCTTTCCGAAGGACATCGCGGAAAAATTCTGGGCCGACGACCAGCAGGTGATTGCGGGCCAGCCGGTCATCAACCAGGAGGAATATCTCTTTGACGAAGACGGCCGGAAACGCTGGCTGTTGACCAGCAAACTGCCGCTGCACGACCAGGACGGAAAGATTGTCGGACTGATCGGCATCGGCCGGGACATCACCAAGCTGAAAAAGGCGGAAGAAGCGTTGGCCCGGGAACGTCTCCTGCTGCGGGCGCTGATCGACAACCTGCCGGATTGCATCTATGCCAAGGACACCGCCGGCCGCAAAACCCTGGCCAACCCGGCCGACCTGAAAAATCTCCGTTGCCAAACCGAAGCCGAGGCCATCGGCAAAAGCGATTTCGATCTCTTTCCGAAGGACATCGCGGAAAAGTTCTGGGCGGACGACCAGAAGGTGATTGCGGGCCAGCCGGTCATCAACCGGGAGGAATATCTCTTTGACGAAGCCGGCCGGAAATACTGGCTGTTGACCAGCAAACTGCCGCTGCGTGACCAGGACGGAAAGGTCGTCGGCCTGATCGGCATCGGCCGGAACATTACCCTGCAGAAACAGGCGGAGGAGGCGCTGCGCGCGAGCGAGGAAAAATTGCGGCAATCCGCCGCCCAACTCGAACGCAGCAACCGCGAGTTGCAGGACTTTGCCTACGTCGCCTCCCACGACCTCCAGGAACCCCTGCGCAAAGTCGTGGTCTTTGGCGAGCGGCTCAAGGAAAAGAACGCCGGGAAGTTTGAACCCGAATCGCTGGATTATCTGGACCGGATGCAGAAGGCGACGGGGCGGATGCAGACCCTGATCAACGACCTGCTGGGTTTTTCGCGCGTCACCACCAAGGCCCAGCCGTTCACGCCGGTTAATCTGGCGGAAGTGGCCAGCGGAGTGGTGGATGATCTGGAGGGCCGGATCGAACTGGTCAAGGGGCGCGTCGAAGTGGGAACGCTGCCGGTCATTGAGGCGGAACCGCTGCAAATGCGCCAGTTGCTGCAAAACCTGATCGGCAACGCACTCAAGTTCCGCCGTCCCGAAGAGCCGCCCGTGGTAAAAGTCGAAGCGCAGAGCATCCCCGACCCTGACACGCCCAAGAAACAGCTTTGCCGGCTGACGGTCAGCGACAACGGCATCGGTTTTGAAGAGAAATATCTGGATCGCATATTCAACGTTTTCCAGCGGTTGCACACCCGCAATGAATACGAAGGGACGGGGATGGGGCTGGCCATAGTGAAGAAGATTGCGTTGTATCATGGCGGCGATATCACCGCGAAGAGCAAACCGGGGGAGGGTGCCACTTTTATCCTGACGGTGCCTATGGTCCATCCCAAAAAAACGCCGGACGAAATAAAAAACAAGGAAGACCAAACGCCGTAAATGGCTTTCTCACAAACCGGGTGGTCCGGCGGAATTCATCGAAGCCGGCGGCGAAACGCAGGCCAGGCGCGCCAACAAAATGCGGCTGGGGACGAAGCCATACGTCATGCAGGACCACGACCTGACCAACTTCCGGTTCAACAAGTAAGCGCCGGGCGCATCCGGGCACTGCCCCCCCTTGACCAGGACCCGGGCTGATGCGGAGCGCGGTTTGTCCCAAACCGCAGCGCTCCCGAAAGCGCCTTGGGTGTTTGAGCTTTTCCATCAGCCGTTTCCCCCCGAGGCGACTGCTGCGAGTTGAGACACCTCGCGCTCCGGGGGCAGTGTCAAGCGGCACCGGCCGGCAGCATGCCTCGAGCAATTCCATGCCAGCCGGTCGGATATGGCACTTAAGCTGCTTTTAATCAAGGTTGGTGGTTTACCTATGAAAACAACCAATCATAACGGTCGAAAGGTCGTCGGCCTGGTGGGCGTCAACCGGGACATCACGCAACAGATACGGGCGGAGGAGGCGCTGCGTAAGAGCGACGAAAAGTTGCGGCAACTCGCCACCCAGCTCGAACGCAGCAATCGCGAGTTGCAGGATTTTGCCTATGTGACCTCGCACGACCTCCAGGAACCCCTGCGCAAAATCGTGGTCTTTGGCGAGCGGCTCAAGGAAAGGAACGCCGGGAAGTTTGGACCCGAATCGCTGGATTATCTGGACCGGATGCAAGAGGCGGCGGCGCGGATGCAGACCCTGATCAACGACCTGCTGGCTTTTTCGCGCGTCATCACCAAGGCCCAGCCGTTCACGCCGGTTAATCTGGCGGAAGTGGCCGCGGCAGTGGTGGACGATCTGAAAGGCCGGATCGAACTGGTCAAGGGACGCGTCGAAGTGGGAACGCTGCCGGTCATTGAGGCGGAACCGCTGCAAATGCGCCAGTTGCTGCAAAACCTGATCGGCAACGCGCTCAAGTTCCGCCGTCCCGAAGAGCCGCCCGTGGTGAAAGTCGAGGCGCAAATCATCCCCGACCCCGACACGCCCGAAAAGAAGCTTTGCCGGCTGACGGTGAGTGACAACGGCATTGGGTTTGAAGAGAAGTATGTGGATCGCATCTTCAACGTTTTCCAGCGGTTGCACACCTGGAATAAATACGAAGGGACGGGCATGGGGCTGGCTATTGTTCGGAAGATTGCGTTGTATCACGGCGGCGACATCACCGCGAAGAGCAAACCGGGTGAAGGTTCCACCTTTATTTTGACGGTGCCTGTGACTCATCTCCAAAAAGCGCAGAATGAAATCAAAAACAAGGAAGACCAAACGCCGTAAATGGCTTGTTCACGACCCGGGTGGTTTGGCGGAATATGTCTTCCCAAGCGCGCCGGCAAAATGCGGCTGAAGACGAAGCCATACGTGATGCAGGACTACGACCTGACTCGCTTCCGGTTCAACAAATGACCGCCCGATCCAGTTGGAAGCGGGCATTAAATTAATTTTGACAAGCGCTCCGGGGATGACAGCATCGGGCCCATGAAAACCCCCGCTACGGTATTGTTGCTGGCAGCTCTAACCCTTTCCCTTCCCGTTAACGCGGCCCCGGCGTCAACGGAATCGGTGGAGCAACTCTTGAAACTCATGCAGGTGGACAAGCTCATGAATGCGACCTTCGACCAGATGAACGGCGTGATGAAAACCGCCATGCAGCAGGAGACGAAAGGAAAACCCCTGAGCGCAGACGAGCAGGCCATCGTGGACAAGCAGCAGCAAAAAATGATCGCCATCATCAAGGAGGAAATGAGCTGGGACAAATTGAAGGACGACTATGTCAGGATTTACCAGGGGACATTTTCGCAGGAGGAGATTGACGGCCTCCTCGCGTTTTACAAATCGCCGGCCGGCCAGGCTTACGTCAGCAAACAACCCGAATTGATGAAACACTCCATGCTGATCATGCAGCAGCGCATGGGGCCGATGATGCAGCGAATCCAGGCCATGGCCGAGGAAACAGCGCGGGAGTTGCAACAGGCCAAAGCCCAAACAAACAGTCCGGCGAAATAGTTCCCCGTTCATTTCCCGCTTTTGTCGCTGCGCCACGTCGTTTAGATTCGGGCGCATGGCGTTTCGCTGGCAATGGCTTTTGATTTTGCTCGCGCTGTCAACGGGCGGCGAACGGAGTTTTGCCGCCGGTGCGCGGGAAGATCGCGCCTATGCCGCCGCCATCAGCGCGTTTCAGGATGGGATGTGGAGCCGCGCGGAAACGGAGTTCGCGCAGTTCGTCCAGAAATATCCCAAATCCGACCGCACGGCCGAGGCGATGTTGCTGCAAGCGGAGGCGGAATTCAAGCAGGGGAAACTTCCGCAAGCCATCGCGCTGCTCACGGCGCGCCAAGCCGGGGCCGGGGACCTCGCCGACCAATACGTTTATTGGATTGGTGAAGCGCAGTTTCAAAACGGGGATTTTTCCGCGGCGGCGAAAACATTCGTTTCGTTGACGCGCGATTTTCCCGAATCATCACTGCGGCTCAGGGTTGTGGTGGAGGCGGCGGCGGCGCTGGCGCAGACCAACAAGTGGCCGCAGGTTGTGTCGTTGCTGGAGGAGACGAACAGCGTGTTCCAGCGCGCGGCGCAAATGGATCCGGCGAACGAACTGGTTTCGCGCGGACAATTGCTGCTGGCGCAGGCGAAATTCGCACAAAACGATTTTACCGGCGCGGCGGCGGTTTTGGGATCGCTGAACGCGCAAACCCTCCGGCCGGAGCTGGACTGGCAGCGGGCGTATTTGCTCTACCAGGTCCGGCTGGCGGCGGGTGACACCAACGCGGCGCTGGCCGCCACGACCAACCTGGTCCAGATCGCGCAGTCCGAAAAGAATGACGGATTGCGCGCCGAAAGCGTGGCGATGCGCGCGCACGTGCTGGAGCAACTGGGACAAAAGTCCGGGGCCATCGCCGCTTATCAGGAAATTCTCAAGCTGGACGCGCCGCGGGAGCGGCACCGGCAGGCGATTTTGAAAATGGCGGAACTGGCCATCGCGCTGGACCGGTTTTCCGATGCCGAGGATTCGCTCCGGAAATTCCTGGCCCAATTCCCCGCTTCGGCGGCGACGGACGTGGCGTTGCTGACGCTCGGCGAATTGCACTTGAAGGATTACGCCGCGTCCCGTTTCGCGGGAGCGGCGACGAACCATTTGCAGGAGGCACAGGCGCGTTTTGACCAGTTTCTGGGCGCGTTCAAGAACAGTCCGCTTGCCGGCAGGGTGTATTTGGACCGCGGCTGGTGTTTGTGGCTCGCGGTGAAAATCCCTGAAAGTTTCGCTGCTTTCAAAGCCGCCGCGCAGAATTTGCCGCCGTCGGAAGACCTGGCCGTGGCGCGGTTCAAGATGGGCGACGCGCTGTTTGCGCTGACAAATTACGCGGGCGCGCTGGAAAATTATCGCGCGGTGATTGATGATTTTGCGAATTTTCCAACAGTGGTTCAGGCGCTCGGGGATCGGACGCTTTACCAAAGTTTGCGCGCGAATTTGGAATTGAAGGATGTGGCCGGCGCCAGCAACGCGATGGCGCGGATTTTGAAGCTTTATCCGGCGAGCGCTCTGGCCGATCACAGCCTGTTGCTGGTGGGCGAAGATTTGACGGATTCGCGCCAGCCGGCAGCGGCCCGGGCGCTGTTGGGAAAATTCCAGGAGCAGTTTTCAAATTCCCCGTTGCAACCGCAGGTGGAACTGGCCATTGCGCGCACCTACGAGCAGGAACAGAATTGGCCGGCGGCCATTGGTAAATACAGCGACTGGTTGAACAATTTTTCGACCAACGCGCTCCGGCCGCAGGCAGATTACGCGCTCGCGCTGGCGGATTTTCAGGCCGGGAACGAGACCAACGCTTTTGTGCGTTTCACGAATTTTGTCGCACAGTTCCCGACGAACGCCCTCGCGCCCCTGGCGCTATGGTGGGTGGCGGATCACTTTTTCCGCGCCGGTGATTTTGTGAATGCGGAGAAAAATTTTCAGTTGTTCTTCCAAAATTTTCCGACGAACGACCTCGTGTATCAGGCGCGGATGATGGCCGGTCGCGCAGCGATGGGCCGGCTCGGTTACACGGACGCGATCCGCTATTTCACCAGCCTGACCAGCGACACGAATTGTCCGCCGGACTTGGACGCGAAGGCGTTGTTCGCCTACGGCAGCGCGCTGATGCAGGGCGGAGCGACGGATACGAACAGTCCATCGGCAAATTTTGAACTCGCCACGAACGTTTTCGGCCGGATATGCCAGTTATATCCGACCAATGAACTGGGCGCCCTCGCATGGGGCGAAATCGGCGACTGCGCTTTGCAACTTGCCGCCTACGACGCGGCGACGAACGCCTACGCGCAAGTCATCGCCTCGCCGTTCGCGAACATTTCCGCGCGCAGCCAGGCGCAAATCGGTTTTGGACTCGTGCTGGAAAAACACGCGGCGCAGGTGGAGGGCGGCGATCAAACCGCATTGCTGCAACTCGCGTTGCAAAATTATCTCGACGTGCTTTATGGAAAAAATCTTCACGACGACGAAATCCCGGACTCGTTTTGGGTGAAAAAGGCCGGTTTGCAGGCGGCCGGCGTGGCGGAGGCATTGGGCGAATGGCCGCAGGCAGTGGCGGTTTATCAGAGACTGGAGGATTTGCTGCCACCGCTGCGCACTTTGCTTGAAAATAAAATCGCGGCGGCCCAAGGACATTTGCCGCCGGCGAAAAATTGACGCGCCGTTTGACACATGCGCCGGGCAAGCTTAAATTCAGATAAGAAGACGGTGGCGGAAATCTCTGATCCAAACACTGTCTGGTGGCAGAAAATCCTTTGAGGTTTGTGCGGACACGATCAACCCGCGCGGGCCTGACAATGCCGTTCCGTGAGATGCGGAACGGCTTTTTGTTTCACCCGGCAAAGTCAGCCGTCAAATCCAATTTTTCCGCACCATCCACGATTTGATGACCTGCGTGAGGCCGACGTAGCAAAGCAGGGTTGCCAGCAAAATCGGCCAGAATCGCCACGGGAGCGGCACGAAGCCCAGCGGTTTGGCCAGCGGTGAAAATGGCAGATACGCGCCGATGCCCATGATGAGGATCGTGGTCATCGTGAGTTGCCAGCTCGCGCGCGATTGGATGAAAGGAATCAGGTTCGTGCGGATGACGTGGATGATGAGTGTCTGCGTCATGATGGATTCAACGAACCAGCCGGTGTTGAAGAGCGCGGCGGCGTGGGTGTGGTTTGCGGCGGCGTCGCCAAAGCGCGCGACCAATTCCGGCGTCAGCCCCACTTGATTGCATTTGAAGAAAAACCACATCACGGAAAAAGTGGTGTAATCAAAAATAGAGCTGATGGGACCGATGAAAATAATAAACTTGGCGATTTCCCCGATGTTCCAGGGGCGCGGTTTGGCGATATACTGCGCGCCAACGTTGTCCGTCGGAATCGGCACCTGCGAAAAATCGTAAAGCAAATTGTTGGTCAGGATTTGAAGCGATTGCATCGGCAGGAAGGGAAACCACGCGCTCGCGCCGAGCACGCTGAACATGTTGCCGAAGTTTGAGCTGGCACCCATGCGGATGTATTTGATGATGTTCGCGAACACCTTGCGGCCTTCGAGCACGCCTTCTTCGAGCACCATCAAACTTTTTTCCAAAAGGATCATATCGGCGGATTCCTTGGCGATGTCCACCGCCGTGTCCACGGAAATGCCCACGTCGGCGGCGCGCAGCGCCGGTGCGTCGTTAATGCCATCGCCCATGAAACCGACGACATGGCCCTTTTTCTGAAGCGCCTGCACGACGCGCTTTTTATGCGACGGCGAAAGCCGTGCGTAAACATCCGTGCAATCAATCACTTCGGCCAGTTGCTCGTCCGACATTTTTTCCACATCACTGCCGAGGATGATTTTTTCGGCGCTGATGCCGACTTCCGTGCAGACTTTCCGCGTGACCAAATCATTGTCGCCAGTCAGAACTTTCACCGTCACCCCGTGCTGACACAGCGCAGCAATGGCTGTTTTGGCCGTGTCCTTCGGCGGATCAAGAAACGCGAGATAGCCGGTGAGAACCAGATTTTCCTCGTCTGCTTTTGAATAAGCCATCTGCGCGCCAACTTTTTTATTCGCCACGGCCAGCACGCGAAAACCGTCGTTGCTCAAATCGTTGACTTGTTCAATCAAATTCCCGACGAGAATCGGTTCCATCGGAAAAATCTCGCCTTCGCTTTCGAAGTGCGTGCATTTGGCGAAGACCGCCTCCGGCGCGCCTTTGGTCAACAATTGCCGCTCGCTATCCGGACCTTCGACGGCCACCGACATCATGCGCCGCGAAAAATCGAACGGAATTTCGTCCACTTTGGTGTATTTATCTATCGCGAGTTCCTTGTGCAGTTCCGTGTATTTCAACACGGCGCGGTCGAGAACATTTTTCAGTCCGGTTTGAAAATGACTGATCAAATAAGCGTCGTGCAAAACCTCTTCGCTTTCATTTTTGAACACGTCGCAATGCAGTTCGAGGATGACGTGATCAATGGTCAGCGTGCCCGTTTTGTCCGTGCACAGCACGTTCATCGCGCCGAAGTTCTGGATGGAATTGAGCCGCTTTACGATGACCTTCTTTTTCGACATCGCCAGCGCGCCTTTGGACAAACAAACCGAGACAATCATCGGCAGCATTTCCGGTGTGAGGCCGACGGCCACCGCCAGCGCGAAAAGAAAGGTTTCTTTTCCCCAGCTGTGTTTGGTAAAGCCATTGATGAAAAACACCATCGGGGACATCACCGCCATGAAACAAATCATCAGCCAGGTGAATTTTTTCACGCCCCGGTCAAACGCCGTCTCCACCTGCTGGCCGACCAGACTGCTGGCCATTTTGCCGAAATACGTTTGCGCGCCGGTGGCGACAACGACCGCCGTGGCCGAGCCGCTTTCCACGCTCGTGCCGAGAAAGCAGAGGTTCGTGTGCTCGATGGACGAGACGTTTGTGTGCGGGTCGCGCGCGTCGGATTTTTCGACCGGCAGAGATTCGCCGGTCAACGTGGCTTGGATGATGAACAAATCCTTTGCCGTCAGCAGCCGCACATCGCCGGGAATCATGTCGCCGGCTGATAATTTCACCACGTCGCCCGGAACGAGTTCTTTGAGCGGAATTTCCTTCGGCTCGCCATCGCGCAATGCCGTTGCGGTGACCTTGATCATCGCCTTGAGTTTGGCCGCCGCGTTGTCGGCCTTCGTTTCCTGAATGAGCCGCAGCGACAGCGCGAGCAGCACCATCGCCAACATCACGGAGCCGCCGACGTAGTCGCTCGTGTCCGCCGCCGTCGCGAAAGTGAAGATGGCGAGAATCGTCAGCAAAATTACCAGTGGGTTGCGCGAAGCAATCCAGAGCCGCCGCAGCCAGCCGTGCTGTTTTTCCTGCGCGACCTCGTTTGGTCCGAAGACTTCCAGCCGCTCGGCCGCTTCCTCCTCGCTCAAACCCGCGGGCGAGGTGTTGAGCCGTTGCAGGATTTCGGCGGCTTCATTGGTCGCCGCGTCGCGCACCAGATCGGCCGGACGCTGGCCATCGGGATTTTTTACGGCAGGCATAAATTTTTAGACAGCGTATCGCTCCAAAACCGTAAGCAACGAACGCAGGTTGTGGCGTCCTTCGGACCGGCTCGTGGTGCTTTCGAGGCACGCGCGCATGTGGGACTCAATGACTTTTTCGCTGAACGATTTCAGCGCCCGGCGCGCCGAGACGACCTGCATCAGCACATCCGAACAATCGGCGTCGGCTTCCACCATTTTTTCAATACCCTCAATCTGGCCCTTGATCTTCCGCAGGCGGACGACCAGCGCCCGTTTTTCCAGTCCGGGACGAACAAGCTTCACTTTCATGGCAAAACATTTAACATTTTCCACCCGGCGCGCCACTCCCAAATTGAGCGCTTGACGCATGATGGGGGGTAGGGGTATATGGCAGTGTGATTTTTGTCAACCACACTTTGTCCTGATCGTGAAAAATGGTCCAGCCATCGGCGTGATTGCGCTTTGCGTGGCGGCACTGCCCGCCGCGGCGGAGGTTTCCACAAATTCATTGCCGGTTTCAGCGGCCGGCCCGCCGCCTGACGGGCAGAACTGGAACTGGCACGTCCAGAACACCGACATCGTTCAGGGCTATCCTGGCTTCCCGGCAAAGTATTCCGGGCCAAACAGCCTGCCGGACGGTGGCGAAACCCGCGAAACCGTCTCCCTGGATTTGATGGCTGGAGTCCGGTTGTGGCGCGGCGCCGAGGCGCACATTGATGGATTGATGTGGCAGGGATTTGGCGTGGACAACACTCTCGGCGTGGACGGTTTTCCCAATGGCGAGGCCTTTCGACTGGGCACGGCCGTTCCCAACCTGAATATTCCGCGATTGTTTATCCGCCAGACCATCGGCTTTGGCGGCGAGCAGGAAGACGTTGAAGACGATCAACTCACCCTCGCCGGAAAACAAGACGTGTCACGGCTCACGCTCACGCTGGGAAAATTCAGCGCCAAGGATATTTTCGACAACAACGCCTACGCCAACGATCCGCGCACGCAGTTCATGAATTGGGCGTTGATGGCCAATGAAGCCTGGGATTATCCGGCGGACGCGCTCGGGTACATCACCGGTTTTGCCGCCGAGTTGAACCAGCCGGTGTGGACGCTCCGCTACGGATTTTTCCAGATGCCGCGCGTTTCCAACGGCACGGCGCTCGATCAGCATTTTCTCGAAGCTTGGGGCATGGTGACGGAATTGGAACGCCGTTACGCCCTGAACGATCACCCCGGCGCAGTCCGTTTTCTGGCCTATTTGAACCGCGCCCACATGGGCAGTTACCAGGCAGCACTTTCCGTTCCGGGCACGGACATCACCCAAACGCGCGCCTATCGTTACAAATACGGTTTCGGCCTGAACGTGGAGCAGGAAATCGTCAAAAATGTCGGCGTCTTTTCGCGTGTCGGCTGGAGTGATGGACAAAATGAAGCGTGGGTGTTCAGCGACGTGGATTACACGGCGACAGCAGGCATCAGCGTCAAAGGCGAATCGTGGGGACGGCCCGACGACACGATTGGCCTGGCCGGGGTGCTGAACGGCCTTTCGCACGTTCACCAGGAATTTTTTGAAGTCGGCGGGACGGGCATCCTCGCCGGCGATGGCGCGCTGAATTACGGCTGGGAAAAAATTCTGGAGAGCTACTATGATTTCAAGATTTGGAAAACCATCCACGCCACCGTGGATTACCAATTCATCGCCGACCCGGCTTTCAACCGTGATCGCGGACCGGTCTCCGTGTTTGGCGCGCGTTTGCACTGGGAGTTCTGAAACGGCGTGGAAAACCAGCTTTCACGGGCTTGACGCTGTGCGCGAAGCAGCCTAGCTTTCCATTATTCGGGGAGCCAACCGGCCGTCCGCAGGGACGACGAAGGCTGAGAGTTCGGCGCGGAACGCCGAAGACCCGTGGAACCTGATCCAGGTAATGCTGGCGTAGGAAGGCACTGCGTGCCGGGCCACCTTTCTTCTAAAGCATTTCCCTGTGTTCGCTGAAAACTGAAAACTTGAAACTGAAAACTTAGCCATGATCGCAACCAAAGATTCGTTCGAGCCTCACAGCAGCGAATCCCGCACAGCGGGACCCAACAGCAAACGCATTTACGTCGCGGGTCAAATCCATCCTGACGTCCGCGTGCCCATGCGCGAAATTGAACTCGCGCCCACCAAATCCCACACCGGCGCCATCGAGCAAAACGAACCGGTGCGCGTCTATGATTGCTCCGGGCCGTGGGGCGATCCCGGTTTCAAGGGCACGGTGGAACAGGGCTTGCCCGCGTTGCGCCGCGACTGGATTTTGAAGCGCGGCGATGTTGAGGAATTCGCCGGCCGTCCGCCTCAGCCGATCGACGACGGTTATCTTTCGGAAAAACATCGTGGACTTGGGCAGGCGCGTCGCCAGGATGAAACGTCTTTTCACCTCGACAAAACCGCTTTGCCAAAACGGAAGATTCTCCGCGCCAAGCCCGGCAAAGCCGTCACCCAGCTTGCCTACGCCCGCGCCGGCATCATCACTCCCGAGATGGAATTCATCGCGATTCGTGAGCAAATGAGGGTGGCACAGGCGTCTCGCCTGTCCGCCGATTCGTCCCGAATCGGCGATCTTTCACACGACAACGTCCGCAACGACCTGAACAAGCAGCACGCGGGTTCTGCCCAACGCACAACTCAAAATTCAAAACTCAAAACCACGCCCAGCGTCTTTTCCCGCTTCCCCCAACGCATCCCAGTCGAAATCACCCCCGAATTCGTCCGCGCTGAGATCGCCGCCGGCCGCGCCATCATCCCGGCCAACATCAATCATCCCGAGTCCGAGCCGATGATCATCGGGCGCAATTTCCTCGTGAAAATCAACGCCAACATCGGCAACAGCGCCGTCGCATCGTCCATCGAGGAGGAAGTCGAGAAAATGCGCTGGGCCACCAAATGGGGCGCGGACACCGTCATGGATCTTTCGACCGGCAAGAACATTCACGCCACGCGTGAATGGATTCTACGCAACTCCCCCGTGCCTATCGGCACCGTGCCGATTTACCAGGCGCTGGAAAAAGTCGGCGGCAAAGCCGAGGAACTCACCTGGGAAATCTACCGCGACACCCTCATTGAGCAGGCGGAGCAGGGGGTGGACTATTTCACCATCCACGCCGGCGTGTTGCTGCGCTTCATTCCCATGACCGCGCGCCGCATGACCGGCATCGTCAGCCGCGGCGGTAGCATCCTTGCCAAATGGTGCCTCGCGCATCATCAGGAAAATTTCACCTACACGCACTGGGACGAAATCTGCGACATCATGGCCGCCTACGACGTGGCCTTCAGCATCGGTGACGGTCTGCGCCCCGGCTCGATTGCCGACGCCAACGACGAGGCGCAATTCGCCGAACTCAAGGTGCAGGGCGAACTCACCGAGCGCGCCTGGGCCAAGAGCGTGCAGGTGATGAACGAAGGTCCGGGCCACGTGCCGATGCATTTGATCGAGGAAAACATGCACAAGCAGCTCGAGTGGTGCCATGAGGCGCCGTTTTACACCCTTGGCCCGCTCACCACCGACATCGCGCCCGGCTACGACCACATCACCAGCGCCATCGGCGCGGCGATGATTGGCTGGTACGGCTGCGCAATGCTGTGCTACGTCACGCCCAAGGAACACCTCGGCCTGCCGGACAAGAAAGACGTGAAAGACGGCGTGATTGCTTACAAAATCGCCGCCCACGCCGCCGACCTGGCCAAGGGCCATCCCGGCGCGCAATACCGCGACAACGCGCTGAGCAAGGCGCGCTTCGAGTTTCGCTGGGAAGACCAATTCAACCTCAGCCTCGACCCCGTGACCGCGCGCGAGTTTCATGATGAAACCCTTCCGCAGGAAGGCGCCAAGACCGCGCATTTTTGTTCCATGTGCGGGCCACACTTTTGTTCCATGAAAATCACCGAGGATGTACGGAAATATGCGGCGGAGCAGGGCATTGCCGAGGAAGAGGCGTTGAAAAAGGGCATGGAGGCGAAGTCAAAGGAGTTTGCCGAAAAGGGAAATGAGCTCTACGCGAAGGCGTGATCTTCGGAGCGCGGCTGTGTCGAAGACCAGCCGCAGCGCGTCCGAATGTCGAAGAGATGGGCTTCGTTACGGCTGCCAATGAATCACAGCTTCTTCGCCCGGATGTGCCGCTCCTTCGTCATCGCGCCAGTAAAGCCGAACGTAAAGTTCTTCGTTCGTCAATTTCGCTAACCGAAAGACTGTTGGGGCGTCGCGGTGAGTTTTGGCAGGCAGATTACTGGGATACATTCATGCGCGACAGCAAGCATGAACTGGAGACACGCAATTATATCGAGAACAA
>Ga0074045_10002420_pt1 | contig 17309 bp, 10 predicted proteins | sample BogForMeECP23OM2_FD_94442 | JGI IMG/M metagenome (GOLD analysis project Ga0074045, IMG submission 94442) | Bog forest soil microbial communities from Calvert Island, British Columbia, Canada - Bog Forest MetaG ECP23OM2 | ecosystem: Environmental > Terrestrial > Soil > Wetlands ...
GTTATTTGTCTCAGTGCAGATCTGGTCCCCTCACCGGGACATGACAAAGTGCAACGTGATAAAACTCATACCCTTTCATTTTTCCGTATGAGATTGAGATTTTCCAACGCAGGCCACTGGATTGGCTGATGCCCGAAAAAACGAAAATATCAGATTGGTCCCGATCAATACTTAATGGGAATTACAACAACCGGGGAGTTTACGATGGATGCAAAAAAATGGTGAACTTCATGAATGGCAGTGCCCGGATGAATCCGGGAAGGTTTTATGAAGTCCGGCTTCGGGTAAAAAAATGCATGACACGATGAGTTTTCCGACAAGAATGATTCTCGTAACTTCAGTGATAGTATTCGGTGTTACAGAATGATCGATGCAGTAAACCTCACGAAAAAATTCGGTGATGTCACCGCGGTCGATGACCTGACGTTCCATGTCCATGAAGGCGAGGTCTTCGGGTTCCTCGGTCCTAACGGTGCTGGAAAAACTACAACGGTACGAATGCTCTGCTGCCTCATCGCGAAGACCAGCGGGGAGGCAAGGATCGCCGGGTATGACACCGCAAACGACGCCGATTCTTTGAAGATCCGTAAGATCATCGGATTTATGCCGGAAAATGTCGGCCTGTATGGCGAACTGAGCGCCTACCGGAATCTCGATTTTTATGCCAGGTTGTATGATCGTACCGAACAACAAAGAAAAGAGAGCATCGAACGCCTGCTCAGGCTTCTCGGGCTCTGGGAAAAGAAAGACTTACCCGTGGGAACATTCTCCAAGGGAATGAAACAGAAAGTGGCCATCGCCCGTGCGCTGGTGCACGACCCCGAGATCCTGTTTCTGGACGAGCCCACGGCCAACCTGGATCCCGAGGCAGCAAAAACAGTCCGGGACTTCATCCTGGAACAAAAAAAAGAGAAGAAGACCATCTTCCTCAACACGCACAACCTCGACGAAGCACAGAAACTCTGTGACCGTATCGGTATTCTCAAGACGCATCTGCTGCGGACCGGTACACCGGAAGAGCTGAAAGAGTCACTCTGGGGCAATAAAACGGTCATCCAGCTTGACGAGGTCACTGACCGGATCGTAGCGGCGGCAAAACAACACACTTCGGGGAAGGTGGTGGTCGATGGCCACCGGATGGTGATTGAGGTGATAAACGCTGAAAAAGATAACCCGGATCTTGTGGGAGCAATAATCGCTGCGGGCGGCCGTATCCAGTTCGTCGAGGGACTCAATCCCACCCTTGAGGACGTATACCTGAAGACCGTGAGGGAGGAGCAATGAGACTATCACAGGCGTGGATCATCGCGTCGAAGGACATCGACATCTTCCGGAAAAAGAAAAGTATCTTCTACAGCGTGATCATCTTTCCCCTCTTTGTGTCCGTTGGCCTGCCTATGCTGATCTACGTTCTCTCGGCGGGATCCGCAGGTACTGCCGATGTACAGTCAGGACTGCCCGTCGTCATCGATGCATTCGCCTTCTTCTTCATTATCGGTGCCTCGACCCTCCCGACCGCGATCGCGTCCTACACCATTGTCGGCGAAAAACAGGAGCAGAGTCTGGAACCGCTGCTCGCCACCCCGACTATCGACAGCGAGATCCTCCTGGGTAAGTGCATCGGAGCGCTCCTCCCTCCCCTGGTTGCCATCTGGATAGGCGGGGTGATCTTTATGGGCCTGATCGATGCCTTCACATTCCGCCTGCTTGGCTATCCCTATTTCCCGAACCCGGTCATGGCGGTCATCATGCTGCTGCTGGTACCCCTTGCAGCGATCACTGCCGTAGAGGCGAGCGTGATTATCTCGGCCAGGGTAAGCGATGTGAGAACCGCACAGCAACTCGGGTCCCTGATCGTGATCCCCTTTGCCCTGGTCTACGTGCTCGGCGAGATAAATGTGTTCCCGCTTACGGTACTGCATCTCCTCATCATCGCGCTCATTATCCTGGTTGCGGATAGAGCGCTCTTCTCTCTCGCGGTGTCCACATTCCGGAGAGAAGAGATCCTCACCCGGTGGAAATGAAAATGTTCAAAAGGATTTGAGAAATAGCCCTTGATTTACGTGCGGGACCCGGGGAGGAAACCAAAACAGGCCCCCTGGATGCAGTGCAGTTACTATAGGGAGGAAAATACGCCCAAATTGGGCTCATATTCCTTTTTTTGGATCCGGGCCTGTTCCGGAAACACCTGTAAAACGCTCCTTTTTAGTTCGTGTGGAAAATACGCCTTTAAATTGCCCCGTTTGCCGAAATTCGCCCGATTTCGATGTCAGCTATAAGTCTCTAAAGGCCCTGGAATCGAGGTTAATTTTGACCCCTGATTTTACCCATCCGGTACCCGTAAAGGCTTAAAAAAGCGGATATGAGGATCATTTTTTCCGGAGATGATCTTTGCATAACGGCTTTTTTCGCCCCTGCCTCCTCCTCCGGCACCTCCGGAAAACAGGGGCCCGTACAGGCCCGCTGTATTGCAGGTTTAAGTGGCCCTCTTTTTACCCGGTTTTGCAAAATACTCCCAAAATGCCATTTCTTCCGTGGGCGTGGACATAATTTCCTGTGGAGCCGAAAAACGGGATCCCCGGATTGGCAATCCGGGCCCGTATCGGGCGTATTTGGGGTATGCTTTCCCGGGCCGCTGGATGAGGGGGTATGTGACCCCCTCCCCCCATTTTGGTGGGATGGCCGGAATGAATGAAAATGATCGATGCGCAAAAAAATTACTGACACTTCTTGCAGGTTTTTTTCTTTTTGATCAAACCGGAAACCACTACGCACGATGAACACGCCTCTTTACCGCAGACATCGCATTTCACGAGATGATCGCTTCCGACCTCCTTACCGCAGATTGGACATTTCCGGATGCATGTATCGCAGACAAAGCTGCCGCAGATCGCACATTTTTTCGAGATATGATCTTCACAAAATGCCTTGCCACAGGAACTGCAGATAATGGCGTGGTTCTCGCAGAGATGTATCTTGCAGACCTCGCAAATCTTCCCATGATCTTTGCAGGATGCAATTCCGCATTTTTCGCAGATTGCAAAATTTTTCTGGCGCACTTCAAGAAAGCCCAGTTTGAAATGATGAGGACAGTATGCAATGGTATCTTCGAGTTTCTTTCCGGAGCAGGCAAAAATTTCGCGGGTATAGATCGTACCGAGTACGTTGAAGTGGATTACCCATTTCGGGACACAAACAACTTCGCCAATGTCAATTGAAATGTCTTTCCGGTCCGGGATAAAATCGATAGGCCGGGTCTCTGGAAACGCTGATTTCGTGTCAACGTTGTAGGTAATTCGTTTCGAATTTTTATCTATGACATACTCAAGCGCAGTCCGGTTGACGTCCCGTTTTGCATAATCGAAGGGAAGTTTTGTAACCCGGTAATCCTGGCCGATAGATATTGTGATCTGGCTGAGGGGAGTGTTATCGATCACTTCGTGTAAAATGGCGGCCCTGCCTATGCTCTCCTGCCGGCCTTTCGTTGTGAACGTCTGTGTCAGTTTTTGTGCAAAACCCTCAACATTTTTCCTCATGGGATTATTGACAATCTCGTTATCCAGAAGATCGATTACGACAACGCCATGGTCATCGAATGTGTGTTTCTCTTTGGATGGATCGGTAAAGACCCGCTTGAAGCGGTACTTGTAGCGGATATATGGATGAAAGACAAGCCTCGCATCGTTCACCGCAACTTTTTCCTTATTGACGAGATCGAGCGATGTTGCGGTAACAAAGTCGATATTGACCGGAAGCGACTGCTCAATGGTGATCTTCTCACCCTGTTTTCCGAATCTTCCGACAGACAACGCGAGCCATTGCTCCATTAATTCATCGCGCCCGATCTGTTCGATATTGCGGCTGTCGGCAAACTGGCTGGCATCTTCTGTGAAATCATTGTACCCAACAAAAATGCCTCTCCACCCGGGCCCGAGATCGATGATCTTTTCTGCAAAATCCCTGACTTGGGAGATCCCCACAGGTTGCGAAAAATTCTTGCACTCGATTGCAACCTTATCGTTTCCCCGCTGGGCAATAATATCGATCTCGTTATGGTATCCCTTGGCTCCCGGTATACGCTGTCTCCTCTGGGTCGTATAACCATCAGCCCTGAAGATAGCCTCTACAACCTCTTCGAGTTTTATACCGAGATCGTAACTGTTGACTGCCGGCTGGGGCGGTGACAGGGGAACATCCTGCACCGGTTGTTCTGGTGCCAGTGAAGGTTGTGCCATCCCTCCTATTGTCTGCGTGAATTTTGTGCCGCATTCAGGACAGAACTTTGGCGAGCCCTCCAGTTTTGCACCGCATTCAGGGCAGAATTTCATGAATGGTGATTACTGAGGGGAGACGAAAAAGATTTGGATTTATTTTTGACTCAATATTTTAAACACAGATGGTCGGTCCGATATCGGTCCGATATAAATCAGCTCAAGGAAACCTATTTCGGAATTACCCTACTACAGAACTGTGATGACAGAGCTGGATCCATTCTTTTCCAAAATCAATTCCTGGTCCTTCACAAAACACCGGGTCTGGAACCGGTGCCAGCGGCAGTATTATTACGAGTACATTGCGCCGTATGTGAAATCCAATCCAATAGTAAATCCGGGAAAAATCCGGTATCTCAAAAATTTTACTTCAAGATTTATTGTCCAGGGCCAGCTCATCCACGATATCATCGACCAGCAGATCCAGTTTGCCTGCGACAAAAAACCCATGGACCTTTTCGAGGCGCTGAATGTATTCATGAAAAAAGTCTCGCTCTACCGGGGCGTGGGCGGCGAGACCTTCACCGAGTACCACAACGGCGAGAAGATCCCGGATTCGTTTTTTACCTACATCGAAGAGAACGGGAAGATCTGCCTCCACACCTTCTTTGCCAAATGGCCGGAGTATGCCCAACGGGAATGCCTGCGGCACGAGCAATTCGATCATTTCTTTATCCGCGATGTGGGCGTGACGGTTAAGGTGGATTTTGCGGCAAAGATGCCGGATGGCACAATCGTCCTCTCCGACTGGAAGACCGGCAGGGACGATGACGAGTACGAGACCGAACTCCAGATGGCGGCCTATGTGCTCTGGGCAACGGAATTCTACAGCAGGAGTGCCGATGAGATCGGCACCGAGCTTGTCTTCCTCAAAACCGGCGCGACAAAACCGTATGCGTTCTTTGAGGAGCAGTTACAGAATACGAGCGGGAAGATCGCAGAAGAGTTTGCGGCGATGAATGCGTCGTATGAGTTTGGGGATTTCCCGGCCCGGCCTTCACAGCGGGAGTGTATGAGTTGTAAGTTTGCGGAAGTTTGTCCGGAGGCAGCAATCAAAAAAAACGTATGAATTGATAATCCTCTTAAATTACTTCACGTGATGATTCCCCGCCGTCTCAATTCAAAATAGCATTTCGCACAGGCTTCCACATCGGCGCCGGCATTATGGCTGTCGGTAAATTCTTCTTGGAACACCTGCAGGTGCAGCTCATTTAATGTCGGCCATTTGTATCCGTATCCGGAGGATTTGGGAATTTTGCACCAGGAGACAATCTTCGGAGTTTTCATGGTGCAGAATTTCTGTTTTTCCGCAAGACCGGTCTCAAGACTGCACCGCAAAAACTCAGTCGTGACGATCGGCAGGTCAAAATCAAGATTATGGGCAACGACCGTTTCCGCTTTCTCCACATCGGCATTGAACTGCGGAAGTACCTTAAAGAGCGACACGCCCTCGGCTTTCGCCCTCTCGGTCGTGATCCCATGAATCCTTGCAGAGTCCATGGGGATGGAAAAGTCCGTCGGGTAAATAATAAAACTGTTCCGGCTTTCACGGTTGCCATCGCTGTCGTACAACGACCATGCCAACTGGACGACCCGCGGCCATTTTTCGATAGGGTCGGTTGCGGCGTATTTGGGGAGGCCGGTGGTTTCGGTGTCGATGAAGAGGATCATAATGTCATCGATTTCTTGGTTTTGCATGATCAAATCCTGGAGGCGTGGGTTTGAAACTTTTATCAGTTTCAGAATACCCCAAACTTTGGAAATCACGTAATTTATTGATATTAAGATCTGTTGTTAAAATTGTACTATTCTCTCCCCCACTCACTCTAATAATATTCATTCGCTCTTTATTTGTTGGTTGAACGACTCGGGAATCTCCATATTCTGAACAATTAACTTGAATTACGTAACAATGCAGGTCTTTGACTACAGATTCAACAATTGATGAGAAGTATGATATATCCCGATTTAATACACATGCAACAAGGAAATCTAGATCGGATTTGAAAATGGAGCGATGGGTGATATCAGCTAACTCATAACAGTTGTAGATAGAAAACTGGCTGTTTCTCCAGTTAATTAAATCATACTCATATGGATTAATTTTAGGGATTTTCAGATGAGCCCGAATTAATTCGTTTTTTTCACGAGGGGAATAATGATTTTTACATCTAATTATCGGACAACATGTTTTGTATTTATCCTCATTAATTATTGGCAGAGCTGCAACAACAAAATTATATGCCGTTTTAGTTTTTTCATCGATCCAGTATTCCATTCCGAAAATTAATCCGATTTGATGATGTCTGGCATAGTTCACCATAGATGGTAACCATCGTGGGGGAACGGATAATTCGGGTAAAACTAATAGATCACACTCTTCATTTTTCGCAAAATTTAGGACCTTGTTAAGATCTTCCTGTCTTTCAAATGACAAAATTGGAGTTTTCCGAGGCTTATAACTCGCCTCTAAATATTCTTGTTTTACCTTAATGTTAGCAATGCCAATCTTTAAGGATTTATTTTCGGCTTTAATCGAGGAGAGTTTCTTGGGAATATGAATATGACGGGCGAATATTTTCGGATTTTTATCATTGCATCCATCTTCAATTTTAGGAAAATTCGGTATGCATAACATTTCCTCGATTGTAATTTGAAATTCGTTTTTATCAATATTTACTAAATCTACGTAATAAGGGATGATATTTGTAATTTCCAATAAATTTTTTCCATAAATTTTTTGCATAAACCAGAACAAATAGAATTCATCAAAATGGATAAACCTTGGTGAAAACTTAATCTCTCTGCTTTTTTTCGAAAACAAAATTTTTTCTTTTGAAAGATATCTCTCAATTTTGTCCAAGTCAATTAATGAATCTTCATAACCTGTATAATTAATTAAAGGATACGCGATATTATGATGACGGATTAAGTTTGATTTTCTTAATAAATTTGAGATGAGACTAATCGTATCTTTTGCATTTCTAAGGCATTTTTCGGTTTTGTAATTTTGTTTTCCTACCTCCTTGTAATGATTAAAATAGGTCCCGATACTTGAACCAAGCAACGAAACAGACATAGATATTGAGAGGTCAAGATATTTTTGTAAATCTTCTCTTTGTCGATCGAGAAGATCATTTGATTGGGAAAGATCAAATTTTTTGTCGTTCTCTGGTTTGAATTCAGATATTTTTTTTATCGTATCTTGAATTCTAAAATAGAAATTTGCACCTTGGCGATATTGATTAGAAATTACAGTAAATGTAAAATATTTTTCCCAAGTTCGGCAAAAGGTAATAAAATTTGATCCTTTATAAAATTTAAAAATTTGATCAGAGATTGTTTCAAGCGTTTTAGTTTGTACTTTACTTTGACTAATGATTTGATTTATCTTTGACAATTTTATTGATAATTCTGTCACATTTTCTGCGATTCCCGTAATATTTCGGAATTTGTTTGTAGACCCTTCGAAGAGTAGATTATATGCTGCGTTGTTTATGTAAAACTCCAGTTCTTTTTCAGGTAACTGAGAGAATGCACAGGAATTCTCATTAAGTTTTTGTTTAAAAACATCTAACATTGCCAATGAATCATCAGCAGAATAGAAATGTAAAAGTAATTTATCGCTCTGGATACAAAGTTTTTGATCAAAATTCAAGCAATATTTTCCATCAATTGGATGCGTGAATATTTTTAGTTTTTCAAAATATTTTGCTATAAAGTCTTCAACAATTTCCTTATTACTCTGTTTTTGAATTTTAATATCCGGATTACTTATAACAATTAGAATATCATCAGCATATCTACCATAATAAGCGGGATTTAATTCTTTCAATATCTGATCATCGAACTGACTCAAATGCCAATTGCATATTACCCCGGAGGAGACTAGGCCAATAGGGACAACATATTTCCCTGGTTCAACTTCGATGTGGCTATGGGTATAGCAAAAATGTCCTTGGTTAATTGCATCTTGATAAGCAGCATGAATTTTCTCAATTAATTTCGTTAGTGTAACGGCAAAAAGCCTGTCTTCTTCGTTTTCAATTTTTTCATTTAGACATTCGATTAGTTTCGAAAAATCTGGATGAATGCAATAAAAACAATGTTTTAAATCTAGACTAATAATTGCAATGTCCTTTTTTTCTTCTTTTAACGTATATTCAGATTTTTCTATCGCTTTATTTCGCCACTCGTTATATTGAGTATTATAGAGTTTGAAAATATGACTACTTTGTTCATTGGGTTTTTTGAGTCTCTCATTGAGTCTAAACCAATAGCAACTATTGGATAATTCTGAGTCGATATGAATTCCAGCTTTCATTACCCAAATTACACATAGAAGTTGTAGTTCAACCGGAACATCAATAAAGTAGTTAATTCCTTCGAGGCAATATTCGTCAGATGTTTTAGTATTGGTTATAAAATGAATTTCTTTCTCATCTTGTTTTTTTGAAATCTTTTTTTTACCACAAGGAATCGGTCCAATTGATTTCGGAATCAAATTATAGTTTACCTCTTTTAGAAGATTATTGATATCGTCAATATCGATTGATCCTTTTTTTATAAGGTCAATATTTTTTGAAAAACGGGATAGGTTATCATAAAATTGTGGATCACATTCAAACTCTGCAATTTTTTTTCTTTGAAAAAGATCAAGTTGTTCGTGGTATGCATATTGCTTAAATTTTTTATAAGCAACTTCAACAAGTCGAATTGATCTCATGTACTGTCAAAGGTTCATATGAGTTATAATATTATTAATGCTGTTTTGATACGGTATCTTAAAAAACGGTTTTTATTTTATCATTTTCATTTCCCAAAACATACCTGTCTCCGTGAAGTATATGTGTCCAACAACGTCCGGACCCACAATCTGCCGTACCGCCCCGACATATATTGTCATTGATTTTGTGTATTCCTCTACATTCAAAACACAATCATCAGAAGACACAGGCTCCGACTTGTAATCAATCACAACCCAACTCCCATCCTCCATCTCACACAACCGGTCAATCTTCCCGGTCACCGGCTTCCCGTCAATTGTCACCACGAACGGCACCTCACAATACGACCGTTTCACCCGCTTCATCAGAGCGGATGAGAAAAACGCAGCGCAGATCTCTTCACACTGCCGGACATGCTCTTCTGAAAATTCGCCGTACTCCTTCAGCACAGTCGCAGCATCCCGGCCCCGCAGGACTTCATGGATAATCGTGCCCTTGGTTGTGCCTTCAACATCCGGCAGGTACTTCGATGGCACCGTTTCCCGGGCCGGCACCGATCCCGGTTCCCTTTCAAGATCCGAAACCGACTTCGGTTTCTCCCGCGCCGGCTTGGTCACATACACCGACTCCGCCCGGGTCCCGGCCTTTCCCGCACATTCCTCCGGGACAACCAGTAAAGATGGCTCGACCCGCCCGGTCTCGGCCGGGATCGCCACCGGGTTAGAAACAATCGAGAGCCGGATGCCGTCCGGCAGCGCGAGGCCACCGGCAGCAATCGCATCCCCGGTCACGCCAAGCGCGGTGAACACCCACTCGATCCGGGACCGGCCAAGATCGTACGAGAGCCCGGCATCCTCCGGTGCCGTCCCGCACATAAACAGGTGGTCCCGGGCCCGGGTGAGTGCGACGTAGAGGAGCCGCCGCCTCTCCGCACGCTCCTTCTGGCGCTGCAAATCCTGGAGGGCGAGGAGCACGGCGCTCTCGGTCATCTCGTAATTGTCCTCGGGGTTGGGGACCTTCACTCCCACCATCAGCGGGTTATCGCCGATCATGATCGGAGGATAGCGTTCGCGGAAGGAGGTGCCCATGTCCGGCACAAAAACAATGGGGAACTCTAACCCCTTTGCCGCATGGACGGTCATGATGTTGACGGCATTTTCCGCAAGGGCATCGAGCGGTGCCTCGCCCTCGCGCTCGTCCTCGTTCATCGCCATCCGGAGATCGGCGGTGAAATCGGCAAGCGAATAATTCCCGGCCTCCTCCCGGGTCCGGGCCATCGCAACCAGCTTCTCGATATTTGCCAGGATCTGTTCCCCGGCCGGCAGTGCTGCGTATACCGTGTAAACCCCGGACTCGGCCAGGATCCGGCGAAGCAGCGGGACCAGCCCGGACCGGCCGGCATACTGCTGCCATGATGCGAGCAGATCGCGGGCATGGGATGCCGGCCCTTCCTCTTTCGCGTACTTCCCGAGCTTGTCCCAGAGCGTTCTCCCGTTCCCCTGTGCAATGCAGAAGAGATCGGTATCGGAAAGCCCGAAGTATGGGGACCGGAGGACACCGGCAAGGCTCACGCTGTCGTGGCGGTGTTCGAGGAATGATAAGATATTGCAGAGATCGTACACTTCCTGCCGGTGGTAGAACCCGGTCCCGCCGTGGACATAGAAGGGGATCCCGTACTCGCCCAGTGCCGCGAGGTAATACGAGAGGTTGGTCCGCTGTTCCAAGAGGATAGCGATATCCCCGTACCGGGCCGGGCGCCGGACAAACGCATGGTCCGGCTGCTCCTCATACACTGAAAGCGGCTGCGCATTGACGACACTGTGGATCTTTCGCGCGAGCATCTCGGCCTCGTTCCTTTTTGTCTCGCCGGCATCATTCCCCTGCGGGGGGAGGAGCAGTTCCACCGATCCCACATGATCGGCGCGGCTTTCGGCAATCCGGACCGGCTCGTACCCGAACTCCCACGGCTTATCCGCCGATGCAAGCAGCCGGGAAAAGAGGAGGTTCGACAGGCCGATCACCTCTTTTGTGCTCCGGAAACTGGTGTCGAGATTCAGCACGCGGCCCTTGCAGGTATCGGAAATAATCTCCTGCGCTTCCTTGAACCGCGTTACATCGGCATCGCGGAAGAGATAGATCGATTGCTTGGGGTCCCCGACAATGAAGAGGCAGTCCGTTTCCGGGGACGGTGTCCCGATAATGGCGAGGATAATATCGAACTGGGTCAGGTCCGTGTCCTGGAATTCATCGACAAGGATATACCGGAACCTCGGCATGAAATGCGTCGAGACGAGTTCCCGCTGCTCAGTGAAGAGCTGCCGGGCATGGAGGATCAGGTCCGAGAAGTCAAGGCCGCCAAGAGACGCCTTCCCGTTCCCGACAAGATCTGCGTACCGGGAGAAAACCGATGAGAGATCGCGCAGGAACCGGGTCGAACCGGTAATGACCGGGCCCGAAGGATCCACGTTCATCCGGAAGAGCGAAGTTTTCCGGACAAGGATCTCGTTTACGTCTTTCCGGGCTTTTTTGAATGCATCGAGATCCGTACCGTTCCAGTTCTTCTTACTCCCGATATTGCCGGGTCTCTTTCTCTCAAGTTCAAGGGCAACGGAGCAGAACTCCGCAGTGTCAGCCGGCTCAGCAATCCGGGACAGCAGGGGACAGATCTCCTGCAGGAAGATCGCAGCCTTGTCATCAACACCTTCGTATGCATGTGCGAGCCTGAGTAAAGTTTCAACGCAGGATGAGAACGAGGGATCGCGCCGCAGTTCAGCGATCCCCACGTCCCGGAGTACATCCACTTCCTTTTTCCATTCTGCAATCACCCGCTCCTCATCCTCGTTTAATGCGGCAAAAAACCGGGCATACTGCTCCCGCTTTCCGTACATTGCAGAGAGCATCGTCTTCAAGGTGTACTGGTCGGTGATGGAAAGGACATGGACCAGCGCGTCACTTGCCGGGCCCTGAGTATGGATCAATTCCTCGTACGCCCTGTTGTGAATCCGGGAGACCTGTTGCTCGTCCAGCACAACAAAGCCGGGTTCAAGACCCGCATCGATCGGGAATTCCCTGAGCACCTGCGCGCAGAACGAATGGAAGGTCTGGACCGGCGCGATCATGAAATCCTCGGCCGCCTTCTCCCACTGCGGGCCTTCATGACGGAGGATTTCTTTCCTGATCCTTTCCTTCATCTCTGCCGCTGCTTTGTCGGTGAATGTCAGGGCAAGGATCTGCGGCACGGTAACACCGCGGGTTTTCAAGAGGTCGATATATTTCTGGACAAGCACGTAGGTCTTACCAGTCCCGGCGCCGGCAGTGACCACCATGCTCCGGTCATGCTTCGTGATCGCCTCACCCTGCCGCGGTGTCGCTGCCATGTCAGGTCTCCTCCCCGGTCTGGAAGATACGGTAGGGATCGAATCGGCAGATCCGCCTGAACTCGCAATACTTGTTCGTGCATTCCTCTTCACGCGGGAGCGGGAACTGTCCGTTCCGGATCCCATTGATATACTCAAAGGCGCAGTCCCGCGAGCGTTGGATCATGCCAGAGAAATCTGCTGAGGCACGGGGCCGTGAGATCATAAGGTCACTTGCGGCTGAATCCGCAAGCACAATACTCCGGTCCACCTCTCGCCGGATCATGTAATATCCCCCGCCAATCCCGCGATTGCCGGAGATCTTCTCGAATGCAAGCAGGTAGAGTGGCAACTGTAGGGCAGTTCCCGCCTCGATATCCTTTGCTTTTGGGTGTTGCGCACCGGACTTGTAATCGTAGATCAGGAAGTACCCTTCAGAGGTGAGATCGATCCGGTCGATCCGGCCCCGGATGAACATCTTTCGCGTACCGTCCGGGGAAGAAAGTTCAACCGGTTCCGGGACGGATGTCGGATCATCTGATAGATCGGTCCCCATGCCAAAGGCAAACTCGAACCGGGAGGGAACGAGTGGCGAGTCAGATTCCTCGGTCTCGCTTGCCAGGAACCGTTCGAAGTACCCAGGGCCGGTATGCCGGTCCCCGAGCATCAGGATCCGGGTGGCATCCCAAAGCGGACTTGAGAAGGTATACCGGCCAAGTCCCTCTGTCGCAATACGGAGGATCAGGTCCGTTGCATCCGTGAGTGTGGCAGGAGTTACTTTTGTCTGTCCTCCTAAACGCCACTGCCGGTAGAATGTACTCAGGATATCGTGGATCGCTGTCCCGCGATCACCCGCCGAGAGATTCGGCTCCACCTCTGGCAGCGCGTCAAGGCCGATCACACGGTTCAGGAAATATTCGAACGGGCAGCTCGCGTAAGTCTCAAGGCTTGTCGGCGAATACACGTGATCGGGACCGTACTGCCCGGCAAGGATAGACCGTACCGCTTCGTCCCCGGAAAGTATGCCGTCATATGATGAATCGCACACTCCCCGTCGGTAATACCGTTCCATGTTGATCCGTTCCACGAGATCATTCACGCCCAGTGAACCCGGGATCAGGTCACATACTGTACAGGAGTTCCCATCACGGATACCGCCCCCGGCCAGAATGGCCGCCGTGCGCCTCGATGCAGGGGGCATGATACCTGAAGTATCTGGCCACGGGCACTCCCCGGTCCGCATACGGACCCGTTCGAAAAATGCTGATGTGAGGAGTGTTTTCTCGTCATCGGCGAGCGGTGCGCTCAGGTAAATGGTTTTCCTTGCAGAGAGAAGGGCCGCGATGAAATAATACTGTTCCTCCCTGAGAATTTCAGAAAGTGTACGGGTTCCCATGCGCGTGTTTTCCAAGGAGTTGGTAAACGGGAGACGCGTCGTCAGCCGCGGAAATGTGCCTTCAACGAGACCTCCGATAAAAACTATCGGGAACTTCATGTGCGGGCATTCACGGAGACCCAGAAGGTTCACGCCCGCGTTATCCTGAAAGCCGCTCTCATCTGGCTCTTCAGCAATGGCAGAGATCAACCGGGAAAATGCATCATGCGCAATGGGCTCGTCAGCCCTGATCCAGGCAGCAGTTGCAAGAGCCTCAAGACGGGAAATGAATTTTTTGCAGGTCTTCATCTCCCTTTCTTTAATACTTTCATCAGGTGCATTGTAGAGAACGGGGATGTTCCAGGTCTTGAGGAAGTCTTTGAATCCGTGGATATGCTCCCGGAGATTTTTCTTTCCGGCGAGAGTATCCAGATCGTGCGTAAGTATCAGGATCCCTTCCTGCACACGTTCAACAGTCTGGACCGAGATGCCTGGGTAATTCTTCGCTTTTTCCGGATCCTGCACCTGGCTATGGAGCCAGTCCAGACGATCCTTCCAGGAAGGATGGGGACCATCTATCTGTGCATACCGGGAAACGAGGTCGACTTCGGACGCGTCAAGGTGGACTGTTCCTCCCGGTACGACATTTTTCCGGAAATACGGGCTGCCGATCAGCCTGACCATATCCTCGCGGACGTAACCGTTCGCCATGAGCCCGGTAATTCCCGTCAGAAACTGGACAACCGGTGCCCTGAATAATTTATGGCCGACTGCGGCGTTCCATGGAATTCCGGACTCCGCAAATACCTCTTCAATGAGCCCGAGATCACCGCGAAGATCCGGAAAAACCACGGCGATATCGGAAAGGGGAGTCCCTTGCGCATTCAGCCGGGCAATCTCTGCAGCGATGCCGTACACTTCAGCATAGCGTGTGGAAAATGTCTGAACCCGGAATAACTCCGCGTCAGCAAGCGATCCGGGTTCCGAGAACAAACCGGTCATCCGCGCTGGAACCGATGAAGGATCCCACGATGGTTGTATACCGGTAGATCCTCCTGATGCATGGCTCCGGAAGATATTCTGATCGATGCCATCGGGAACGAAGAAGTGGGCTTGCCCTGCACGCTCGCGTACTGCCTCGAAAAGATCTTCTTCCAGAGGTAGTGGCTCATGGAACCCGTACACAAAGACCTTCCCGAGAGGCGGGGATGTTGAACGGTTCAGGTAATCGATTGTCCATTCAAGAATCGTATCGCCATCGACAAGATCCAGTCCCCTCAGGCAGTTCCGGTATTCTGTAATGATCGTGTCAAGCTGCCGGCTTTTCTCGCTCTGGAGGTTCACGAGACATTCAGGGAACGGCACCTTCCTTGTCAGCGTGACATTCATGAACGTCATGAGGTCATCGATCGTGCCCGGTGACGGGTGATCCCGGGTGATGAAGAACGAAACCTCTGTTGCGTGCTCCTCAAGAACGTGCGTGAGCAACAGTTTTGCCTCGCTTTTTGACAGGAGCCGTTCTGTCGTCCGGTTTTCTTCAAACAGGACCCTGCAGAACCCTTCGATGGTAGAGATGCGTGTGGGGATGAAAGGGAGAGAACGTTGAATCAGGCAATCCGTGACGAACCTGACGAGTCGTTCCGTGGGAAGAAGAAGCCAGCTGGTGAACGGATCTCCCTGTTCAGCTGACAAAAAACGGTTGATGACATCATCCAGTTGTTCCCCGGGGAGTCCGCGAGAGATAGTTTTCCGTTCCAGGTCCGGGGAATATTCCATAGATAGGTGATCAATCTACCGGAAGAAAAATGACGCGATGGTCACTCCAGATATTTATCGAGAGGGATGGTCTCGATCTTTTCTTTGGTCACGGCAGTAACATCGATCTCCCGGGCTTCTGCTTCTTTGGTACTTACTTTGACATCATGCTCAAGCTCTTTGATCGGAATGAGCTTCTTGCGCTTCTCCATCGGGGGATTCATCTTCTCAGCTTTCTCATAGTCCACGACTTTTTTGATGATATCATCCGGAAGGGAACTGCAGCTCTGTAGAAGGCTGATGAACTCGTTAGAGAAGTAATTGTCAATCTGAATGCGGCGTTTTGTCGCATGGGCAAATTTACCGATCACACGGCAGATATTCTCCCTCTCCTCCGGGCTCAGCTGATCCACAAACTGATAATCCTCGATCTTTTTGAGTGCAAGGACAATCGGTTCAAGAGAGTCGTAAGTGACAATATAGACTTGGTAATCTGCCATGTCCATATGGAATTCGTCCAGGTATTCGACAGTATTTGCAGGGACAACGAGGAAAATATCCTTTTTGACATTCTCTTCTTTTGCGTACTTTTTCACTGCCTCGGCCTGGTTTTTAATGTATAACGGAAAATTGGTGAGATCCTCAGAATTCTTCGGACTCTTGGCATCGAAAATAACGTACTGGTCGCAGATTAGAATGGCATTATCCGGTTTTTTCCCGGCAATCGGGAATTGTTCTTTATCGCAATATTCAAGGGTGTGTCGCTGGCAGATGGATCGCAGCGATTGTTCAACCACTTCCTCATGCTTCTTCCAGGTCTGCTCCATTATCTCGTACTGCCGGTGAATCTCGGCGTCCCGCTCGGCCTGCACCCGTATCCGATCCTCTTCAAGCTGCTTTTTAAGTGCCATCAGTTCGGTGACCCGTGCATCATACAGATGGACACGTTCCTCCTCGTTTTCGTGAAGCTTTGCTATCGTCTCCTTAGCCTCGGTGTACTGGTTGTTGAGCAGCTCAATCTTTGTTGTCAATGACGAGATGTTCTCGTTCAGATTTTGGATATATTCTGTATTTTTTTTATCAGATTCTCTAAGTCCCCCAGCCTCGTTCTCCTTTTCGCCAATCTTATGCACGAGATCCTCATTTTTCGATTTGAGGCCGACCAGATCTTCCTTGAGCCGAAGGATAGTCTCGTCCGTATTTGTTATTGTCTCAAAAAGCGTGGCTTCCAGTTTTGCCCTCGCACTTTCCTTCTCGCTGACCTTATCGCTCAATGATTGCGTCCGATTCTGTTCTTTTATCAGATCGTTCTGCGCCTGCCCAAGGGTCTGCTTTTGGAGTTCGAGATCCTTTGAGAGATCCCGGACCTTTGCAGTCAGATCGATAATATCCTGATCCTTTTTCCGCAGGGTATTCTGGATCTGCTGGTAGTCCCCATATGCGTCATATCCGAGGGAGACGGTTGTTTTCCACGAAAAGAGTCGCTCGAAAAAACCGATGTTTTTTATTCGTTCTAAAAATCTGCCGAGATGTTCGAAAGGAGGAGTATCCATGGAGATGCACCGGGAGAATTTACTCTGTATCTAATCGATGGGGAGTTCTCGTGATTAAATCTTATTAAAATAATGGGCCTATGGTGAAAATGAAATTGTAATGGGATATCCCCGAGGATTTGCCAAGAAGGGTCTCAAGGTCGGCGCAGGCTTCTGATACCCGCACCGGAAAAACCCTCCCGGTGTTTGTAGCAGACCTACGAGACCAGCAGCTTTTTTGCAAATTTCTGGCAGGCGAGCAGGTGGGGACGGTCAGCAACGGACGCCTCCCA
>Ga0074045_10002421_pt1 | contig 17307 bp, 20 predicted proteins | sample BogForMeECP23OM2_FD_94442 | JGI IMG/M metagenome (GOLD analysis project Ga0074045, IMG submission 94442) | Bog forest soil microbial communities from Calvert Island, British Columbia, Canada - Bog Forest MetaG ECP23OM2 | ecosystem: Environmental > Terrestrial > Soil > Wetlands ...
GGAGGCGAGTGTCACCGGCGCCAAAGGGGTCGGCGAGGGCGGCACGATCGGCGCGCCGGCGGCGGTCCTCAACGCGGTTTCCGATGCACTGGCCCCGTTTGGCGTCGGTATCTTCGAAATGCCGATCACGCCGCAGCGGATCTTGCGGCTACTGGGCGAGGCAGGGCGCAAAGCGCAATGAGTGATAAACAGGACGTCACGTTCGCGGTGAACGGTGATGAGCGCATGATCCGCGTCGAACCGCGGCGCAGCTTGGCCGACGCGCTGCGCGAGGATTGTGGCCTCACCGGCACGCATCTCGGCTGCGAGCACGGCGTCTGCGGCGCCTGCACCGTATTGCTCGACGACAAGCCGGTGCGCTCCTGCCTGATGTTCGCGGTGCAAGCCGAGGGCGCGCGGGTGCGCACCGTCGAGGGGCTCGCCAGTGGCGACAAGCTGCACCCGCTGCAGCAGGCGTTCTGGGACCATCACGGCTTGCAATGCGGCTTTTGCACGCCCGGCTTTTTGATGCTGGCCGTCGGCATCCTGGAGCACGATCCCGACATCGCCGAACCCGAGCTGCGAGAGGCGTTGTCGTCGAACTTATGCCGCTGCACCGGCTATCAGAACATCCTGAAATCGGTGCTTGCCGCAGCCGCTGAAATGCGCAAATGAGCCTGATCGGCCGATCGGTTAAGCGCCTGGAAGACCGCCCGCTGCTGACCGGCAGCAGCAGACTCGCTGCCGATATCGCGGTGCCCGACGCGCTTTGCATGCGGGTGGTGCGCTCGCCGGTCGCGTTCGGCCGCCTCACCGGTCTCCGGATCGCGGAGGCGCTGGCGCATCGAGGGGCATATCGTCGGCGGTGCGGCTCAATGCATCGAGGAGTTTGTGTATGACGCCTCCGGGCAGCCACAGTCGGTTACCCTGGCCAGTTACCTGATGCCGACCATTGCCGAGATCCCGAACATCGGGGTGAGGCTCTTCGAGGATGCACCGACGCCGCTCAACCCGCTCGGCGTCAAAGGCGCCGGCGAAGCCGGCATCAGCGCTGCGGGCGCCGCAATCGCCGCCGCGGTCGATGATGCGCTCGGCCGGCCCGGCGCGGTCCGGCAACTGCCGATCACACCAAACCGCCTCCACGCGCTGCTGGCCGAGATTCCAGCGGCGGAACACTGACACCCCCTCATTTTAGCGGTCACGGAGGCGATCCATCAGCGGCTTCTGCTGGCCGCCGTCGATCTCGATCATCGTGCCGTTGACGAAATGCGCCAAATCAGAAGCGAGGTAGGTGACGAGGCTGGCGACCTCCTCGCATTCGGCAATGCGCCCTAGCGGAATGCTGCGCGGGGCAAGCATATCAGCCTCCTCGCGCTGGATTTTCATGTCACGGGCCATCGCGTCAACAAGGCCGGCCCAGCGCTCGGTACGGACCGGCCCGGGATTGACCGCCACAAAGCTGATATTGTCCTTGCCGTACTGCGCAGCGAGCGCAAGTGTCAGGTTCTGCCCGGCAGCATTTGCAGCACCCGGCGCGATCTCCCAATAGGACGGTTTGACCCCGTCATTACCAATCAGGTTGACGACGCGGCCGCGCCCCTGCTTCTGCATAATCGGCAATACGTGCTTCAGGCAGCGCACATAACCCATGAATTTGAGCTGCAATGACTGTGCCCAATGCTCTTCGGTCAGGAACTCGAGAACCCCACCCGGCGACGATCCGGCGTTGTTAACGAGAATATCGATGCGCCGAAGCGCGGTGTGAGCATCCTTGACAAAAGCCTCGGCATCGGCGGGCTTGGTCAGATCAGCCGGTATGGCAACGATTTTGCGGTTTGTTTCGCGCGCAATTTGGGACGCCGCTGCTTCCAGCGGCTCCTTACGGCGCGCGCAGATTGCGACATCGACACCCTCGCGCGCCAAGGCAAAGGCGATCGCCTTGCCGATCCCCGCGCTCGCTCCGGTGACGAGTGCCGTCTTCCCGTTCATCTGGAGATCCATGAGAATTCCCTGTAGGTAAACACAGCGATGAAGACGTGTTACGGTCCGCCGGCGAGCCCATTCGTGTCAATCGACAGCTTGACTGGCGCTGCCAGACAATCTCCGACCTCGATCTGCGCCTTTGGGCAGCGAAGGAGCGGCGGCATCCTGCGGAGGTCTGTTTTCCTCCCAGTATATAACCTCAAATCGACACACCGCCGATCCAGGTTTTCATTCCCGAACGCGCGTCTCGGGGTTGCGCCCAGAAGGTTTGCCGTAACAGATCAGACGGTAATGGCGCCCCCCCCGGAGCGGGAGTGGCGAGCACGATCTCCGGGCGGCGCCGCCTGCGGCCGCCTTTCCTTCAACAACTGCCGTAATGTTATGGTCCGCGAACGACGCGATGTGCCGGGAGACGCCCTTCGGATCTCGTCCGCCGAGCCGTTGAAATCGAGCCATAACCGTCATTGCTTTGCGTCAAATCTGCGCACCATCGAGGTGCTAGACCGCGATGCTCTCTCGGCTCTATCGTGCTCCAGGCACGCGCGGAGCGTCGGATGTCCGACACAGACATCATTCCGGTGATCGATCTCGGCCCTTACCTGGCCGGCGCCCCTGGCGCGATCGACCGCACCGCTGAGGAACTTCGGTTTGCGCTGACCGAGATCGGTTTCTACTTCATCGTCAATCACGGCGTGCCTTCGGGGCGGATTCACGAAGTCTTCCGCCAGGTCGCGCGTTTCCACGCGCAGCCGCTCGAAAAGAGGCTGGAGATCAAGCTAGACAAGCACAATGTCGGCTACCTGCCGATGCGGGGCGATACGCTGCGCACCTCGACCGTGGAAACCGTCACCAAGGCGAACCTCAACGAGGCGTTGTTTGTGGCGCGAGACCTGCCGAGCGACCATCCGGACGTACTGGCCGATCGGCGCTTCCGCAGCGCCAACCGTTGGCCCTCCGATCTGCCGGGGTTCCGGGAGGTCATCGTCGACTATTGCGACACGATGGAGCAGCTGGCGCGGAAGCTGGTGCGCCTTTATGCCCGCGCGCTGGGCCTGCCGGCGGAATATTTCGACCAGCCTTTCAAGGAGCCGCAGTACAAACTGAGGATGACGCACTATCCGCACCAGGCCGACCCGCCAGACGACGAGTTCGGGATTGCCCCGCACACCGATACCAGTTTCCTCACGCTGCTCGCCCCCAACGATGTACCGGGTCTTTCGATCCGGACGCAAAGCGGCAAATGGATCGACGCGCCGGCCATTCCTGACGCCTTTGTCGTGAACGGAGGCCAGCTGCTGCAGCGCTGGACCAACGATACTTTCCTCGCCACCTCGCACCGCGCCGTCAACCGCTCGGGCGGCGAGCGCTACGCCCTCGCCTTTTTCTGCGACAGCCATATCGACTGGCCGGTGGCCGCCGTGCCGACCTGCATCGGGCCGGACAAGCCGCCGAAGTACCCCACGACCTACTACACCGACTACATGATCGGCTACCAGCAGCGGACCTACAACGTGTTCGGCACCGAGAACAAGGACGCCGCAGAGTGACACTGTGAGGTACCTGGGCTTGAGGTAACCGATCACGGCAGCGGCGGCGCCGACCCGCCTGCGCCTAACCAGTCGGGCGAGCCGAGGACGGATCTGGTGCCAGGATCAGCCTTTCCGACGATCAGCGATGAGCGAGGGCCTCCGACCCTGCCGCGCCGATCCGGTCAGCCGAGACGGAGTCGGCTTTAACATGGGCAGCGGTCTCGCCTTGGCGCTGGCGGAGGCTGATGGAGCCGCCGATGTCGGTGAAGAGTACGGTCAAGGTCGCCGTCTCGGTCATCCGCTCGATCCCGCCAGCCCGCAGGCCCTCCAACCGGTGCTCCATGTCCTCAGGCCGGGTGAACACCCGGTTCTCGCCGCGGAACAGGCTGGCGATGAAGTCCGGTGCGAAGCCGTCGAGCGCCGCCCGTTCCTGCGCCGCCCGTTCCTGCGCCGCCCGCTGCAGGTCGCCGGCCCGGGCGCAGCACGCGATCATGATGGCGCGGCGGATCGGCGCTGTAGGCAGCGATTGGATCGCCAGCTCGGCCCAATGCACGGCTTCCAAGTATTCACGCGCGCAATAGCTCGCCGTCGCGAGCGCGAGCTGAGCGTTCCCGATCCAAATGTCGCGCGGGCTCAGGCGGAGGGCCAGCAGGGCGTGCGCTTTGGCCTCCCCGCCTAAACCTGCCCCGGCCTCGGCAAAGGCCAGCCACATCAGCGTGCTGGCGGAGTTCGGATCGACCTCGAGTGCCCGGCGCAAGTCCGCGATCGCGCGCTCCCGTCTTCTTGAACCCAGGTAACGCCAAACGTCGCCCACCTTGTGCCGCGAGAAGCTAAAGGCTAGCGCCGCGCCTGCCGGCGTGCCTCGTAGATCTGCAAATTGCACAGCGCCGCGCGCAGGATCGGTGCGTCGACACCGAGCCGATCGGCGCGGCGGACGAGGTCACCAAAGATGTGGTCGGCCTCGGTCGGGCGTCCGGCCTCGATATCGTATAGCGTCGACGGAGCGCCGGTAGAACCCTTCTGGGCGAAGAAGCCGCGGTAAAGGTCCATCAGCGCAGCCGGCGGCGGGTAGCCTTCGGCGGTCGCGATCCGAGCACTTTCCTCGAGCGCCGCGGCGACGAAGGCGGCTCCTGCGGGTGCGGCAGCAACCTCGCCGGCACGGGCCCGAGTCAGCACGGAGACCGCCGTAGCACCGGCAAAGCAGCTGAATTTTGCCCACATGTCGGCGACGATATTGTCGCTGACCACGGCCGGCACCCCACCGGCGACGAAAGCACCGGCGATCTGCTCGCACCGGGCCGAGCGTTCACCGCTGAGTTCGCCAAGCGAGGTCTGCCCGGTATTCCCGTGGCCCGGCACCAGGATGTCGCCCTCCGGTGTCAACACCACCGAAAACAGGGTCACGCCGCCGAGCACCCGAGCGGCACCGAGGCGCTCGCTCAGCACGGCGATGTGGTTGATCCCGTTAAGCACCGGCAGCACAGCGCCGTTCGAACTGAGCGCTGGCGCGAAATCATCGATCGCCGCGTCGAGGCCGTAGGCCTTGCACGCGACAAACACCACGTCGTAGGGGCCGCCGACAGTGCTGGAGATTACTGTCTTGACCGGCGCACGGTACTCGCCGTCGGGCATTTTGACGACGAGCCCCCGTTCGGCGAGCTGTGCCGCTCGCCGCGGGCGCACCAGAAAGGTTACATCGGCGCCGCCCTTTACCAGCATGCCGCCGTAATAGCCGCCGAGCGCTCCCGCGCCGATGATTAGAAACCGCACAACAGCCTCCTTGTCTTTTTATCGCGTCGTTCTTTCGAGAGTGGTGTCGAACAACCCTATGGTGACGTTTGTGGTGATCTCGCCATTTTCGGGTCGGACATTTTGTTTGGCTTAGGAGGCCGGCAGCCCCAGCAGACCGCGCGCCTGCTCGGTGAGCCCGCCTGACGGCGAAAACGGGTTGCGTATTCGGATGCCGCCCAAATCGGCACCGTCCGCGAGATCTTCGGTCAGAATCACGCGACACCCCGCTTCGCCAGCGGTTGCCACGAGGAGCGCGTCCCAATAAGAGGCGCGTCCGACCGCCGCATCGGCAAGTGCCGTGCGAACCGCCGCCTCGGAGGCCGCGGCGCACGGGAATAGATCGAGCCAATCGGCGGCTTGAGCTGCAGCGTCGGGCGATTGAACGATGCCCTTCCGGGTGACGACTGCATAGAATTCGGAAACCGCTTGTAATGTCAGCCAACAATCGAGCCGGACAGCGTGTTGGATGATCTGATCCGCAGCGTCATGCCGAGCACCCGCGGCACTGTCGATCGCGTAAACCAGCAGGTTCGTATCCAGTGCGAAGCGCGCGTTATCGGCGCTCATGCAGCGCCTCGCGATCGAGCGGACCGGCTCCGATTGCCCAGCCCCTTGCCATGCGGGACCGGGTACGGGCGAGAGCCGCCTCCTGCGCCGCGGTCAAGTTGCGTCGACCGCCAACGGGCACGAGCCGCGCAACCGGCCGGCCATTGCGGGTAATGACGTACTCCGCACCAGCTCGACCTCACGAATGCAGCGGGCGAAGCGCTGGTTGGCCTCGCGCAGGCTTATCGTATTGCTCACATTCGCTCTCCGGGTTTTCGGCCAGTAAATGTAGCGCGATATCGTGCTACATTTACTGGAATTTAGGTACATCGTCCCCAACCTGCACACCGATGCGGAAGCGCATCGGGTCGCCCCCAGCGCCGCCGGGCTCTTCGGTTGCGATCGCGGTCTGCACCGCCACCGCACACGCGACGGCATCGACCGCCCTGGCGAAATCGGCGATCACGTGTCGCCGGCGGTGTTGAAGATGCGGCCCCGATGGGTCGCGATCAGCCCGTCGATGATGACTCGAAAGGCTTTGAGCCGGGCAAGCGTGCCGACCTCGTCGTGCGACATCAGCCGGGTGTAGCCGGCAATGTCGGCCGCGATGATCGCCGCGAGCTTTCGTTCAACCGGTTGAACGGCCATGCTCGGCTCCTCCCGCTGCGAGTATAGCGAGGCAGCCGCCCGGCGCGGAACAAATCAACCCGAAATTGTCGTGGGCGCGCTGACCGGAAGTCGTGCCCGGAGGCGATCTCGTCGGCCACGTCTTGGCCCCGGAAGATTACGAGGCCGGGCGCTCCCCAGCGATTGCGCGTTTATTGCGAGTTGGCCACCGGCCGGGGCGGCCGACCCGCCCTGGACGAAACCGCCGCCGGAGCGCTTTCCCGTGGGCCCTCAGCCCACGGACTCGATCCGTGGGGAAAGCCGGGACCCACCAATCCGCCTGCCGAGCGCTGGAAGGGTGGACCCCGGCTCCCGCCGGGGCAGCGCTTTACCCTATCCCATCCGTGGAACCATGTAGTTTCTTGTTAGGGTGCGCGGTGAGCGCCCCTCGGCGTCATAATTTGCGCGGCTGGCCGGGAGCAGAAACCGTCTAACATTATCATCGCAATCTTAAGGACCGGCCTCGCTGTCGGATCGGCAAAAACGGAGGGAGAGGCGCCATGCTCGGCTGGTTTGCCGAATTGAACCCCAAAGAGCGGCGGACGATGGGCGCTTGCTTTGGCGGTTGGGCGCTGGATGCGTTCGACGTCCAGATGTACAGCTTCGTGATCCCGACGGTGATTGTGTTGTGGGGCCTGTCGCGCGGCGAGGCGGGCCTGATCGGCACGGTGACCTTGCTGATCTCGTCTTTGGGCGGTTGGTTCTCCGGCACGCTCGCCGATCGGTTCGGTCGCGTGCGGATGCTGCAGATCACGATCCTCTGGTACTCCGTCTTCACCTTTCTCTGCGCCTTTGCCCAGAATTTCGAACAGCTCTTCGTGTTGCGGGCGTTGCACGGGCTGGGCTTCGGCGGCGAATGGGCAGCCGGTGCCGTGCTAATGGGCGAGGTGATCCGCGACAAGTATCGCGGCCGCGGCGTCGGCATCGTACAGACCGGCTGGGCTGTCGGGTGGGGCGCCTCGGCGCTGATCTACACGGCACTCTACGCCCTTCTGCCCGAGGCGATCGCTTGGCGCGCCCTCTTCGCAATCGGGCTCCTGCCGGCGGTTTTCGTCTTCTGGATCCGCCGGCATATCGACGAGCCCGAGATCTTTCGCGAAACACAACGCACGCGTCCGGCAATCGGCGTTGCCCATCTATTTTCGGCTTTTCGCGGTCCGCATCTGTGGACCACGGTCAAGGTGTCGCTGATGGTTGCCGGTGCGCAGGGCGGCGGTTACGCCCTGGGGATCTGGATGCCGACCTGGCTGCGCACCGTGCGCGGCCTGTCCGCGACCGATACCGGCGGGTTTCTGTTGATCCAGATCCTGGGCGCCCTGATCGGCTTTTTGCTCGGGACCTATTTGAGCGACGCCATCGGGCGGCGGTGGACCTTTCTGTGGTCGGCTATCGGATCCCTGATCATGGTGCTCGTCTACATGCTCGTGCCGATGAACAACGAGATCCTGTTCTTCCTCGGCATCCCGCTGAACATCGTGTTGCTGATGAAATTCCCACCGATGGGGCCGTTCATGACCGAGCTCTATCCGACCGCGGTCCGCGGCACGGCACAGGGCTTCTGCTACAATGCAGGGCGGGCAATCGGCTCGTTCTTCCCGGCCATGGTCGGGTTTGTCAGCCAGGTCCTGCCGCTCGGCGCCACGATCGCTGTCTTCAGCGCCGTTGCCTCCGGCATTATGATCTTGATGCTGCTGGTGCTGCCCGAAACCCGCGGCCGCAGCCTGGAAAGTTTGGAGGTGGGCACGGCTGGCGCAGCGGGTGCGCCGCGAATGGCGCTCGGCCCGAGCCCGACCGCCCGCTGAGGTTGCCTCTCCCGCTCTGCAGAACCGAAACCAGGGCACGATGAACCTCCCGTGCAGACGCGGAGTGCTGCGCGCCGGCATTCTCGGCGCCGGGATGCTGGCGGTGCACAACCCGCTGAAGAGTTGGGCACCGGCGCAGGCGAGCGCCCCCTTCGCACGGCATGATGTCGCCAGCCCCGAGGGGCGCGACATGTTGCGGATCTTCGCCGAGGCCGTCGACAAGATGACGGCGATGCCGGCCGGCGACCCGCGCGGATGGCTGTTCCAGTGGTCCATCCATGCTGTGCGCGACGACCGCAGCAAGGCCTCGGAGCTGGCGCGCGTCTACCCCGATCCGTCCGACCCCGATCGCGCATTGGCGGAGGCGATTTGGGACAAGTGCGAGGCTCATTTCGACCCGTTGCGGGTGAATTTCTTTCTGCCTTGGCACCGCATGTACCTGATGTCTTTCGAGCGGATCGTGCGCAGCGTCAGCGGTGAACCCCGCTTCGCTATGCCCTATTGGAACTACGCCGACCTAGAAAGCCGCGCACTGCCGCCGCAATTTCGCTCACCCGACGACCCGGTCTGGAAGCCGCTGTTCCGTGCGGATCGCAACCCGGGGGTCAATGACGGCATGCCAATCGACCAGGTCGGGGAAGCCCCGCTCGGCTTGAACGCGATGATGTCGCCGGTCTACGCCGATACCCTGAACGGCGACGCCGGCTTTTGCGCGAACCTCGACAACGCGCCCCACAGTGCGGTCCATATCGATGTCGGGACGCGCGAGAAGGGGATGGGCGCCGTAGCGTGGTCGGCCAACGATCCGATCTTCTGGCTCCACCATTGCAACATCGACCGGATCTGGGCCAGTTGGAACCGAGCCGGGGGCCGCAACCCGACCGATCAGGCGTTTCTCGGCGAGGGCTTCGTCTTTGCCGACGAAGGCGGAATGCCGGTGCAGAAAAAAATCCTTGATGTGTTGGACACGGTCCCGCTCGGCTATGTTTATGACCGCTATCTCGAGCGGCCGCCCGGCAGCGTGCCGTTCCCGAGCGCATCCGGCTTGGCTTTCACCGAGCACGCAGCCTCTCGCGCTGTGTCGGGCCCGCTGACCCTCGGCTCCGCGCCTACGACCGTGCCATTGACCGCTGCCGGGGACAGCCCGTTTTTTGCCGGGCTGAGGGCAGCCTCGATGGCCCATCGGCCGTTCTACTTGCGCATCGCCGGTGTCAGGATCACGCGGCAGCCGGGGGTATCCTATGAGGTCCATTTGGATCCGCCGCCGCTCGCCGCGCCCGACCGCACCAGCCGCTCCTATGTCGGGACGATCAATGTCTTCGGCGCCATCGTGCAGGGTACGCACCCCGGCCCCGGACCGGCGCCCTACACCAACCCGCGCAACTACAGCTTCGTGATCACCGATCTGGTGCGGAATCTATTGCACGCCGGACGCCTGACCGAGCCGCCGAGCGTGATTTTGGTTCCAACCGGCATGCCGCGACGTGGGGCCACGCCGACAGTGGACACCATATCGCTCGTCTCGTCCTAAGTTTGCGCCGATCAGTCAGACTCCAGGGCCAAGATCCAGCATCAGCCGCAAATTCTGCACCGCCGCACCCGAGGCTCCTTTGCCGAGATTGTCGAGGCGGGCGACGAGAACGGCGTGACGGTGCCGTTCGTTGGCCCAGACGTAGAGATCGAGCCGGTCGGTACCATTGAGCACCTCTGGTTCGAGCTTGCCCTGCTCGCTGCCGAGCGCGACCGCCACGTGCGCGGAGCCCTCGTAAAAGGCGCGCAGGGCCTCTCGTAAATCTCCGCCGGTGGGCCTCCCGGGCAGATCGTCGAGATAGAGCGGCACGGATACGAGCATGCCTTGGCGGAAATGCCCGACCGAGGGGATGAAGATCGGCCGCCGCGACAACCCGGCGAAGAGCTCGATCTCCGGCACGTGCTTGTGCTCGAGGCCGAGCGAGTACAGCTCGAAGGCTGGACCGCCGTCGCGATCATGCGCCTCGATCATCGATCTGCCGCCGCCGGAATAACCGCTGACCGCGCTTATCGTGATCGGGTAGTCGGACGGGATCAGTCCCCCCTGGACCAGCGGGCGCAGCAGGCCGATCGCGCCGGTCGGGTAACAGCCGGGATTGGCGACTTTGCGCGACATCGCGATCTTCCCGGGCTGATCGGGCGCCAATTCCGGAAAGCCATAGGTCCATTCGGGATCGACCCGGTGCGCGGTGCTGGCGTCGAGCAATTTCGGCGCGCCGGTGCCCAGCGCCCCGGCCAGCCCGACGGCCTCTCGCGCAGCGTCATCGGGCAAGCACAGCACGACGAGGTCGCACCTTGACATCATGTCCTGTCGAGCCGACGGATCCTTGCGCTGCGCCTCCGGTAGGCTCCGCAGGACTATCCCGGGCACCATTTCGAGCCGATGGCGAATGCCGAGCCCGGTCGTGCCGGCCTCGCCGTCGATGAAGACGCTCGGTTGATTGCTCGCCATCGGAGTGTCTCCTGCGCTATCGTGCGGTTTTGCGGCGGCCTCGGAGGATTTGGTACCTATGAATGAAAATAGCGCGCCTCTCAATTGTCTCGCCGGTGTCCGGGTGCTCGATCTGACCCAGTTCGAGGCGGGTCCCTCCTGCACCGAGGCGCTCGCTTGGCTCGGCGCCGAGGTTGTCAAGGTCGAGAACCCGCAGGGTGGCGAGCCCGGCCGGACCTCCTTCGCCGGCCCTCCCGGCAGCCCCGACTCTTTTTATTTCTTCGAATTCAACGCCAACAAGAAATCGGTCACGGTCAACCTCAAATCCGAACGCGGCTTGGCGCTGGTCAAGGACATGGCCAAGAAGGCCGATGTGATGATCGAAAACATGGCGCCCGGCACCGTCGAGCGGCTGGGGCTCGGCTATGACGCGATCCGCGCGCTGAACCCCGGCATCATCTACGCCCAGGTCAAGGGCTTTGGCGAGGGCAGCCCGTACGAGAAGAACCTCGCTTTCGACATGATCGCGCAGGCTTCCGGCGGCACGATGAGCATCACCGGCGAGCCCGATGGGCCGCCCATCAGGCCCGGCGTTTCGCTCGGCGACACTGGTACGGGCATGACGATGGCGATCAGCATCCTCGGTGCCCTTTACGAGCGCCGCGCCACCGGCCGAGGCAGGCGGCTGCAGGTGGCGATGCAGGATGCGATGCTGCACTACATCCGCTTCGCGTTTCAGACCCAGGCGGTGATCGGGCGGGCCGCACCCCGGAACAGCAACCGGAGCAACACGGCCCCCTCGGGGATCTTTCCCTGTGCCCCGGGCGGTGCCAACGACTGGATCTACGTCTTTGCCCGCCAGAAGGACCACTGGCACCGGCTGCTCAAACTGCTCGGCCGCGAGGAGCTGATCGGCGATCCGCGCTATGAGACCGCGCAAGCCCGCGGCGAGCGCATCGAAGAGGTCAACGCGATGGTCGCCGATTGGACAAAGCGGCGCGACAAGCACGAGGCGATGCGCCTGATCGGCGGCGCCGGGGTGCCGGCCGGTGCCGTGCTCGACACGATGGAGCTGATGAACGAGCCGAGCTTTACCGAACGCGGCATTCTGCAGACCGCGCAGCATCCGACCGGCCCGTTCAAGATGCCGTCCTGGCCGGTTCGCTTCGATGGGAAGCCGCCAAAACTCGAGCCCGCCCCGTTGCTCGGGCAGCACTCTGCCGAGGTCTTCGGCGAGTGGCTCGGGATCAGCGCCGGCGACGTCGAGGCGCTGCGCAAGGAAGGGGTCATCTGACCCGATAACGACGAGAGAGGAGGTAACTCAGATGGCGGAACTGACGGGTAACGATATCCTCGCCCGGTGCCTGAAGGCGCAGGGTGTGAAGGACATCTTCTTCATCATGGGCGGGCCGATGCTCGATGCCGAGCTGTGCTCGATCAAAGAAGGCATCCGCCTGATCGACACGCGCCACGAGCAGGGTGCGGCCTACATGGCGCAAGGCTATTCGCGGGTGACGCAGGGGCCCGGCGTGTGCATGGCGGCGAGCGGCCCGGCGACCCTGAACTTCAGCACCGGTCTCGCCAACGCGCTGATCGACGGCTGCCCGGTCGTGGCCCTCGGCGGCTCGAGCCCGATCAGCCAGTTCGGCCGCCAAGTGTTCCAGGAGATCGACCAGGTCAAGGCGCTCGAGGGCTGCGTCAAATACGCCGACCGAGTCCACAATCTGAAGCGGATGCCGCAGCAGGTGAACTTCGCCTTTCAGAAGGCGCTGAACGGCAAGCCCGGCCCGGTCTATCTCGATTTCCCCGGTGACGTGCTCTACATGACGGCCGACGAGGGCGATGTCGACTGGAGCTATTGCGGCCGGCCGATCATCAAGGCGCGCCCCTATGCCGAGCCCAAGGCGCTGAACGCGCTGGTCGACGCGATCGGTGCTGCGCGCCAGCCGATCATCGTCTCGGGCAGTGGTGTCCTGTGGTCGCAGGCCTGGGCCGAGATGCAGGCGTTTGTCGAGAAGGCGGGCATCCCGTTCTACACGACCCCGCAAGGGCGCGGCGTCGTCCCCGACGACCACCCCTATTCCTACCTGACGATGCGCAACGACGCGTTCCGCGAGGCCGATCTGATCATCATCCTCGGCACCCGCACGAATTACGTGATCAACCACGCCTTGCCGCCGCGCTTCAGCGCCGCGGCCAAGACCGCGCGGATTGACATAGACCCCGAGGAGATGGGCAACTCGGCGCGCAACATCGACTTGCCCATTGTCGGCGACTGCAAGTCGGTATTGCAGCAATTGTGCGAGGCGATCGACGCCAAGACCGCCGACCGCTTCCAGCCCTGGCGCCAGAAATTGGCCGATGGCGAGGCGAAAAAACGCATCCGCGCCGGCGGCAACTACCCGACCGATGGCGACATCCATCCGCTGCGGCTCTGCGAGGAGATCAAAAACTTCATGCAGCGCGATGCGATCCTGTCGGTCGACGGGCAGGAGATCCTCAATTTCGGCCGCCAGTCGATCCCGACCTTTGTCCCTGGTCACCGGCTGAATTCGGGGCCGTTCGGCACGATGGGTGTCGGGCTGCCTTTCGCAGTCGGCGCCAAGGCCGCCAAGCCCTCGGCGCAGGTCATCTGCCTGCACGGCGACGGCTCCTTCGGGCAGAACGCGATGGAGCTCGACACCGCGGTGCGCCACAAATTGCCGCTCTTGTGCATCATCAGCCTCAACGGCGGCTGGACCGCCGACCCCGAACGCAACAAGCCCGGCCGCGATCTCGGCTACACGCGCTACGACAAGATGGCCGAGGCTCTCGGCTGCTACGCCGAATATGTCGAAGAGCCCGAGGGCATCCGCCCGGCGTTGCTGCGCGCCTGGAAGAAGGTCGAGGAGGGCATGGTCGGCTTTGTCAACGTCAAGACCGACTACCGCGCTCGCGCCACGACCGTGCGCTTTTCGAGCCGCGAGACCTGAGCAGCCTCAAGGCGTTGCGGCGCGAGCTGATCGATCCGAAAATCCTCTAGCACCACGGCCGCATCGTCAAGACCACCGGCGACGGCCTGCTAGTCGAATTTGCCAGCGTCGTCGATGCGACGCGCGGTCGCGGTGCATTGCGGCTGGCGACCGGCGAGGAGACATGAGCCAGACGCGCCGTCTGTCGGCGAGCGAAGGTTGACATTCGTCAGTACAATCGCCACGCTCCCGAGCAGGTATGGAAATATCGGAATTCGATTGGGATGAGGCAAACCGTGAGAAGTGCCAGAAGCACGGCGTGTCGATCGCGGAGATCGAAGCGGTATTGAGGGGTTCTCCGCAGGTCGCGCCCGATCCCGCGCACTCGGCCCATGAGGACCGGTTCATTGGCCTCGGGCGGAATCATGAAGGGCGACCGATCTTCGTCGCCTTCACCTTTCGTGTAAAGCATGGACGATTGGCAATTCGCCCCATCACCGCTCGTTACATGCATCAGCAGGAGGTCCAATCCTATGAAAAGGCGAATTCCCAGACTGAAGACGGACGCTGAAGCCGAAGCGTTCCTCGAACAAGATCTGTCCGATCTCGATTTCTCGAAGTTCACCACTGTCCATTTTGAGTTTGAACCAAAGACTGAGCGGGTCAGCATGCGACTTCCGAAGTCGCTGTTGACCGCGGTCAAGGCGAAAGCCTCGGCGCAGGGCATCCCCTATCAGCGCTTCATCCGCCGGGCGCTCGAGCAGGCCATCGAACTCAGCGGTCCCCAGCCGGGCCGATAAACCCGCCTTGTGTGACGACGGAGCGGAAGAAACGAGTGGAAGCGGCGGCGGTTTTTGGGTTAATCTAATCCCGGAAACGGAGCCACCGGCCGATCATGACTGCCACCCGCCGGCTCGCCGCGATCCTCGCCGCCGATGTGGCGGGGTATTCGCGGCTGATGGGGGCGGACGAGGAAGGGACGCACGAAAGCGCTGCGCAGCGAGTTCGTCGATCCGAAAATCGCCGAGCACCGCGGCCGCATCGTCAAGACCACCGGCGACGGTTTGTTGGTGGAATATGCCAGTGTCGTCGATGCGGTGCGCTGTGCGGTCGCGGTGCAGCAGGCGATGCCCGAGCGGAACACGGGTGTCGCCGCGGACAACCGCATCGAATTGCGCATCGGCATCAATCTCGGCGACGTGATCGTCGAGGGCGACGACCTCTATGGCGACGGCGTCAACATCGCCGCGCGGATCGAAGCCCTGGCCGATGCAGGCGGGGTGTTGGTCTCCAATACGGTTTATGACCACGTCCGCGACCGGCTGCCCTTTGTCTTTGAGGATCTCGGCGAGCAGCAGGTCAAGAACATTGCTCGGCCGGTGCGGGTCTACCGCGTTTGCGATATCGGTGCGGCCAGGGGCCCATCGGCTGCTGCTCCACCGGTGTTGCCGCTCCCGGACAAACCGTCGATCGCGGTGCTACCGTTCGCCAACATGAGCGGCGACCTGGAGCAGGAATATTTCGCCGACGGCATGGTCGAGGAGATCATCACCGCGCTGTCGCGCATTCGCTGGCTCTTCGTCATCGCCCGCAATTCGAGCTTCACCTACAAGGGCCAAGCGGTCGACGTGAAGCAGGTCGGCCGCGAATTGGGCGTCCGCTATGTTCTGGAAGGCTCGGTGCGCAAAGCCAGCGACCGTGTCCGCATCACTGCGCAGCTGATCGACGCGAATAGTGGGACGCATCTCTGGGCGGACCGCTTCGACCGCTCACTCGAGGACATTTTCGACCTTCAGGATCAGTTGGCAAGCGGCGTCATAGGGGCGATCGAGCCCAAGCTGCGACAGTCAGAGATCGAGCGCGCCATCCGCAAACCGACCGAAAGCCTCAATGCCTATGATCTCTATCTGCGCGCGCTTGCCGAGTCGGAAAAGGGGGAAGCGGGGCTCCGCAAGGCGGTCGCCTTGCTCAAGACGGCGCTTGCAATTGATCCATCTTACGCTGCCGCCGCCGCGCGGATTGCCTATTGCCGCATCATTTTGCGATCGCATGGCTTTCAGGTGTCGGAAGAGGAAATGGCGGAGACCGGACAGCTGGCGGCGCAAGCGGTCCGGTTCGGCAACGACGATCCGGAGGCGCTGGCGATGGGTGCTCACGGAGCGATTTATTTCAGTCGCGCCGACGGCATCGCCGAGAGCGCCTCCGACCGCGCGCTGGCTCTTAACCCCAATTCGGCGTGGGCTTGGGTAGCGCGCGGATGGGTGCTGGTTTTGCGCAACCGGCCTGAGCCGGCCATCGAGGCGTTTGAGAGGGCGATGCGGCTGAGCCCGCTCGATCCGCACACCTATTATTTCCTCGGCGGTGTCGCCTTCGCCTATCTGTATCGGCGGCGGTTCGAGGAGGCCATCGAATGGGCCGATCGGTCGTTAAACCACGAACCGAACTTTACTCCCGTGCTGCGCGTTAAGCTCGTCGCCTGCGCCCACCTTGGCCGTGTGGAGGAAGCGCGGCAATGCCGGCGGCGGGTGGATGAGCTGCAGCCGGGACTGACAATCGCGCAAGTGAAGAATTATCCGGGGATGTCGGTCTCGCCCGAAATCATGGACCTGTTCGCCGACGGCTTCCGCAAGGCCGGGGTGCCGGAGACATGAGCCAGACCCGTCGTCTCGCCGCGATTTTGGCCGCCGATGTGGCGGGGTATTCGCGGCTGATGGGGGCGGATGAGGAAGGCACGCTCGAACGCCTCAAAGCGCTGCGCCGCGAGCTTCTTGATCCGAAAATCGCCGAGCACAGGGGCCGCATCGTCAAGACTACCGGCGACGGTTTCCTGGTGGAATTCGCGAGCGTCGTCGATGCGGTGCGCTGCGCGGTCACGGTGCAGCAGGCGATGCCCGAGCGGAACACCGGCGTCGCGGCGGACAGCCGCATCGAACTGCGCATCGGCATCAATCTCGGCGACGTGATCGTCGAGGGCGACGACCTCTACGGCGACGGCGTCAACATCGCCGCACGCATCGACGCCTTGGCTCTCGCGCGACGTGTGAGCGTCGATACATAGCCCGAGCCGGTTTTCAAACCCCTCCGTTGGCTCACCGCCGCGCTCGGCCGGCGTGGCCTAGGATTTGCGGGTGACGCCGGCCCCGCGGCTCGCGTAAGGTGCGCGTCCGGGTGGGGCTGGTGGCGGAGCGCAGTGGCGCCCGGGAAGCCCGACTCGCGACAGAAAGGGAGGCCGCATGCTGGCGATGTGGGTGAAGGTGCGGGTGAAGCCGGGTGAGCGCGAGCGGTTCCTAAAGGCGATCGAGGTGGATGCCCTCGGTTCCGAGCAGGACGAGCCGGGTTGCATGCGGTTCAACGTCCTGCAGGACGAGCAGGACCAGAACGTCTATTACTTCTACGAAGTCTACCGCGACCAGGTCGCACTGGAGGCGCATCGGGCCGCACCACACTACGCGGTCTGGCGCGCGGCCGCCGACACGCTCGACGGGCCGGCCGAGGCGACGCGCTGCCAGACCGTGTTTCCCGCGGCAGCCGAGTACTGGTCGCGAAATAAGTAAAACGCGGCGGGCGACGCGCTCCGATCAGAGCGGCTCGCCGGCGCC
>Ga0074045_10002422_pt1 | contig 17299 bp, 16 predicted proteins | sample BogForMeECP23OM2_FD_94442 | JGI IMG/M metagenome (GOLD analysis project Ga0074045, IMG submission 94442) | Bog forest soil microbial communities from Calvert Island, British Columbia, Canada - Bog Forest MetaG ECP23OM2 | ecosystem: Environmental > Terrestrial > Soil > Wetlands ...
ATCTCCTGCGCACGTCGCATGACGTCACTCAGTTTCGCATTCTGGCCGAGCTCCGATCGCGCTTGGTCGACCGCGGACGTATCCCCTTCGGCGTTGATTGTCGCATTTACGCCCTTGAGTCTCACGTCGAGATCGGCGCCTCCGCCGGTACCGGGAATCGTCAGGCTGCCCTCTTCGCCCTTCAAGATCTCCTGCCCTCGCTTTACGAGTTTCGTCCCGCTGATTCGCAGCCAGTTGCGAACGGACGGTGCAACTTTCACTTCTTGCCCGTGAGACTCTTCGTTACGAATGAAGTCCCGGATGTTGGCTTTCACTTTCACCTGGATATCGGGATTCACTTTCTGCAATATCCGAAGATCTTCTTCGTTCGGCTTCGACAGCCACTCCATGAGTTTCGGCTTCTGCAGCGCTTGACTGAAGGCTCTGCGGCCGGCGACGATCGCTGGACCGGCAGCACCTTCGGCGACCATCGTCTCCCAGCCTCGCCCCATGACCTTACTGATGATCGGCGCGATCGCCGAGCTTGCCAGTAGCCCCACGTCGAAACGACTCAAACTGCCGAGGTTTCGCGCCTCTTTTGCCAGCTCGGCTTTTTTGCGCGCGATGACGTCCGCTTCTGTGGGCACTGCAGGCTGCTCGATCGTCTTCGGCTTTTCCAGTTGCGGCTTCTTCGGAGGTTCCCCAGGCGCCGGTGCTTCCGGTGCAGCTTCGACCTTCGGACCTTTTTTCAGCGCTGCAGCTCCGCCGGCCTTTTTGAATTCTTCTTGCTGGGTCCGCAGAGTTTCAGCTCGATTGGCGAGGTCTGCATCAAAATTCTTAAGTTTTGCAATCGAAGTCTTCGCAGCTTTGCCAAAGAACGGCTCGGCATAGTACTCGGGATCGAGTTTCCCAACGCGCGCAAGAGTGGCCGCAACCGCAGAAGGCTTGTCATAAAACGTCTCCATGTAATTCCGCCAGAATCCATCGGCCGCTTTCAATTCCGCCGATGCTCCGTTACGGCCGGCGATCACCTCCTTCTGTTTGTCGATCGCTTCTTTGACGTACTTCAGCGCCTGGTAAACATCACCTTCGAGACCGCCTTTCGCGAGCCTGGTCCCGATCTCCGACGAGTAACCCTGCAACGTATCAAACTTAAGTTTCGTCCCTTGCTTTTGAGCGTCGTCGAGCTGATCCCAGATGTCGGGAGGGACAGCCCCTCCGCCCTCTGCGCCTTCGCCCTCGACTTGACCTATCGCTTCACGGGATTCGATCGAGTGAAATTGCCGGATACTTTCCGGCGAGCCTTTAATGATCTTGTCTTTCGCGTGACGCACCGCATCTGCGATCGGCTCAACGTCTACGCCTTCGTCTGACGCTACCTTCGCTTTGACGGCGTTATATTTCTCGTTGCCTTGTGCGCGGACCTTCTTGTCGAGCTCCTGGATGCCGGTTCCGAGATCGCTTGATCCCTGATTGATATTCCGCGCCAGGTTACCGCGATTCGAGTGGAGATCCTGTTGCGCCTGGTTCCGAGCTTTTACCTCTTCGCTCTCGGCCGCGTGTGCAGCTTTTCCCTCTTCCTCACGGGCAAGTGCTTCTCGTTTCGCATCGGCGTACTTCTCCACCTTGCCGCGATTTGCTGTGTCGGCTTTCTCTGCCTCCGCCGCTTGCTTCCCTTCGGCCGTGGCTTTTGCTTTCTGATACTCCTCGACCATCGGAGCTGTCGTCCGCTCCGGACCGACGCCGGCTAGGATCTGGCTTCCTTGCCTAACCACCTCTGGCGCACTCTTAATCGCGGAAGTGACAGCGTTATACCGTGCAGCCTCCGCGGGAGCTGCCTCGCCCGCCGCTGCGCCTGCGCCTGCCATCTGAGACAGCGCAAAAAGGAGACTTTGGACATTGCCGGGGCTAACCTGACCTTTTTTGATGGCTTCATATACTGCCTGCCCTCCGGTTGTCATAAAATACGCTGCCGCGACTTCAGGGGATACCTTCGACACGATAAGAACCGCGGCCGTCTTCGGGTCCATGAGACCAGCATACATTTGATTGATTACATTCGCCGATTCGTGGCTCATCGATAACAGAGCATTGCCCATTCGTAACAACGTCGGCCGCTGGCCAGTAACCTTGCCGCCCTGGTACACATTTGGTTCTTCTGCTTTTTCTTGCGCCTGTTGCGCCTTCTGCGCCTCTGACTCGGCAGTACCTTGAATAAAACTACGAATGCTAGGTCTCGGAGCGTTTTTTTCCTTCTTCACCGCCTCCTGGTCGTTTAAACGAAACTGGATTGCACGTCTCTTCGCTGCAGGAAGGCCCTGCAGTACCAGTGATTGCCGATCCGGAGGCAGAGCGCGGAGCTTCGTGATCGCGTCGTCGATGCCCTGCCAGCCGGCTAATGATTGATCCGCCATAGATTCCTACTGGTTAAGAAGCTTTAGAATCGCTTTTTCCTGATCCGTCAATTCCGGCGTCTTCGGTGCGCCAGTGTTCGGTGCTTTCCCTAGTTCCGGCCCGAGCTCATTCTGCATATTCGTGACTTGCTCGCGCAGCGTGTCAACTTTCTGGTGCGCGAGACCGACCATCTGTTTTATCTGGTCCGATGTCAACGTTACGCCACCTTTGAAACCGTCGAAGATGTGATCGCCATTCTCGTCTGTGTGAAACCATTGTGCCGCGTTAGTTTCAATCCACGGCGCCGACTGAATCGCTTCATCCCAGACCGCGCGAGTGATGCGCGCACCCTTCTGCGCTCCAAGGGTCATGCCGATGTGATTCGCGACCAGGGAGAGCATTGCCTGTTGATTCCCCGCGAGTGCATCTTGCTCGTTTTGATCCATCGTCTTCGAGCGGCCTTCTGCTTGGACGAGATCGTTTTTCGCGGCTGTAACGTAACGTTGGGCGCCGGCATGATCGCTGCGTTTGATCGCCAGGTCAAAGGAATGATTCATTGCTTCGAGTCGCTGATTGAATTTCTTTAGGGCGTCGGCATCTTTCTTTTTCGCAACTTCCTTTTGCCCGGCGAACATGCGCGCGACCGTCTCGCCACCGAGACCATTCGAGACGTCATCTCGCGTCCAGCGCTCTTGCGTGTCCTGGTCGACGACTTCGTCGGTCGCGGCGTCATACTTGAAACCTTTGCGCGTTGCTACTGCTTTCGGTTCTAATCCGCCTTCGATCCGCAGCGCCTTCTTCGCTTCTTCGTCGGTGAATCCTTGGTCTTTCAATTCCTGCAGTCGAGATTCTTCTGTATAGCCTGGCAGGACTTGAGATTTGAGAGCGCCAGTGGTTTCATCCTGGAACACTGCAGACCAGTGATCGCCGTCTTTGTACGGCTTGCCGATCATCTTTCCCGGTTTCGGCTGCGCCGGTACCGGACCGCTCATCGCCAGCACGTCGTCGAGCGTCATACCCGGCCGCAGGACACCCGATGGATTCGGATTGCCGTTGCCGGTTGCCCCGCCTGGTGTGGACGACGCCGGCGTACCCGCCGCAGCTCCCGCGGGCGCGGAGCTGGCTCGTTTTAACCGCTGCAAAAAGGCTGGCCCTTCGTGAGCTTCGTAGAGACCTGAGAGCTGCTTCTGCGCTTCGCTTAACTGAGTCTTGAGAGTAGCAGGATCGATGTAACCCGGTTGACCAGGCTGCAGCGCTCCGCGCGCCTGAATGTTTTTGATCGCCTGCTCGACTTCATCCGCCTTGCGCTCACGTAACGCGCGCTGTTCTTCCGTCTTCTCCGCTCCGCGTTTTTCTCTTCCCTGGCGGGCGATGTCTCCGAGTTCACTCAAAAATCCGGTAGCACCCATGATTAAGCGAAACCTCCGATAAGCGAGCTAAGGACGTCGCTCGCTCCGCCGCCGCCCTGAAGCCCTTCGGCCCCGCTCGCCAGCAACGACGCAATGCCGGCGCCCTGCGCGTTATTCTGCGCCAGATCCGTTGTACGCGCTCCTCCGGTCAGTGACCCAAGCGTTCCGGCATTCGTGCCAGCTTGACCGAGAGCAGTCAGGCCGAGACTTTCTTGCTGGCCTCCGATCGTTTCCAGGTTCGAAGCAGCGCTCGGAATAAGGGAGTTGATAAGATTTGTGATCTCACCCGAAGATGTGGACGTCGTCGCCTGCTGCGTCGCATTCGTTCCACCGCCGCGATTGCCAAACTCCGCAGCCTGTTGTCGCTGTTGCTGCGCCTGTCCGGTAACTGCCGATACTTGAGGCGAGACAGCTTGCGCGACCGCACCAGGTTTATTCGAGAGCAGCGACTGGAAGAAGTTCGCACCCGTGCCGATATTTGATTCGCCGGCCGCAACATTCTGCCCGCCGATCTGCTGCGTCTGGTTTGTGAGCGAAGAAAGACTGCCCCATGACCCAAGCTGATTGTTGCGGTCAGTCTTGGAGCTCGATCCGCCGATTCCGAAGAGATCAGCCGTATAACTACCCTCCCTCTGAGTCTTTCACGTATATGACGCCGGGTACGGCTCTCATGCCCAGCTTTTTACAGAGCGCTTCTGCAAACTGACTTTGCACCACGCACATAAATCGTTGCGCTCCGGTGTCGGTGATCTTTTTCATTGCACGCTGCGCTAACTCTTCTGCGATGCCGGTACCTCTCCACTCGGGCATAACATACAGTGGCTCGAAATGCGGAATCAGTTGTGCGAAACAAAAGCCTACGATTTGCCCGTCTACTTCAGCCACAATTGGTTCAGCAAGATGGCTGTAGGCGACACTCATCCCAGCCTTTTTCATAGCTTCATTGAGTCTGTCTAGCGACTCACCCGCTAAAGACGAGTAAATTACTCCTGAGATAGTTCCAGCCATCTCGATCATTTTCAGTTCACCGTCCCTATATTGGTATTTCCGCCCACGTCATCGTGCTTTGAAAACTCGTTGCTGATGCCGCATTGAGCGCGATCGTGCAACCGGGAGCAATAATCAAGGCGCCTGCGACTTCATCTTTCACAAACGGAGGGGCCGAAGTGGTTGCGGTCGCTGAAATGGAGTTAGCGAACAATGTCCGGACCAGCACTGGAGTCGCCCCCAGAGTGGCGGAGGAATCTGCCTTTGCTATCGAACCTGCAGCACTCCCGATGAGAGAGGAATTTATCGTTAAAGGCGTCGTATGAACTGTTGGGGTGGCAAGCGGATTGATGACCGCAGCGATTGAAATGAGATCAATCGCCGCCGCCGCCGCTAAGTCTTGTGCGACGATGATTTCCAGTAAGACGAGATTTTTGCCCGAGCCCGCTGGATTACTGAGAATGAATCCTGTAGCGGCCGTGGCAAGGTTCGTCAGAGCGATGGCACCTTGCGTCGTCGCGTTGAACACGTATCCGCGATAGACATTCTGGTAGTAGCGCGGTTGCAGCTCAGTGACGAGAACATCCGAATACTCGCCGAAGCCCGCAGTTAGATTCTGCCCAAGCTGCTTTCCGAGTACTCCCTGATTGCCTTGAAGTAGCGCCATATTTCCCTATCTCCCTATCGGTGAACGTGCTGCGAGTTCTTGTGAGATCGTCGCAGGATCAAAATCAATTTCATTCGAGGCAGCCTCCTGGCACGCGATCTGTACCAAGGCTCGCCTCACGCATTCCATGATGACGATCAGTTGATCGAGCCGCTCATTCACTTGAGTCACATCTCCAATCTGGATATAGCCGATCCCGACACCCGGAATCCCAAAAAAGAGGTCACTTGTGTCGGTCGCGAAAAACATTTCGCCCAGCGCCAACGGATTCGCCGAAGCCTGCAACGAACTGAGATCACCTTGCAACCCTCGCAAAACCTGAAATTGTACATTTCGCGCCATCAGAACGTTCCACAATCGATTAAGGTTAAATTCGAGCCAGCGCCAATCGTTGCGGGAAGTTGGGTTTGCGCGAGCGTACCGCTGATATCGGTAAATGCCGGTCGTGAAAGGTGCTGCACTCCGCTCGCGTCGACGTAGGACACCCATTCGCTTGCCGTGGGGCCAGAGAGTCCGACGATTCCGGTTATGCTGGAGTTCGGCGATAGAGCAATCCAGTTGCCGGCCGTAGTAGCCGGATATGCCGTCAAGAGGAAAATCTGATTCAAGTCTGTGCGATTACAGAAATCCCCGATGCCGGCGGCAAGAGCCACCATCGCGCCGGAACTAGCGGCTGTGAATAGTTTGTTGTCAGCAACCGTGCGTAACCAGGCGTTTCCGACTCCGATCCCGACTCCGGAGCCTGAGTCGACGTAAAGCTCGTTACTATCAGTCGTCCAGGCCAGCACTCCCGCTTGTCCGGTCGAGGCGAGCGTACTCAAACTTGAAAGAGTACCTCGATAGACCGCGATTTTGACATTCATCGCCATTAGAACGTACCTCCATCGACGATCGCCTGCAGCGCTGCAATATTCGAATTGATAGTCCCGAGCTGGCTCGCGAGAGAAGTGAATGCTTGGTTATGGTCATCGACGGAGTTATAGAGAAGCTTGATCGCGCGTGCCACTTCGGGATGCGCTTTCGAGCTGTCGATGTTCGGCCAATTCTGAGTGGTCGAACCGATCGGAATCGTCGGATTGGCAATTGGTTTAGCCATAGATGGCGTTTGCGTAAGCTATCGAGCCGTTGACGTCGGCATCGAGAAAAAGCTGGTCGAGATTAATTTTCGAGTTAATCAGCAAACCGCCCTGGGGCAGCGAGCACGACCCGCCTGGCGGGATCTGCGCGAGGATCGCATTCGGGTTGGCGGACGCCGATACGTTCCCGAACATGATGTAAAGGTTTCCCGTGTTTACTTTCGCGGCATAGACCGTCACTTGCTGAAAGCGTCTCGCCATCTTCAGCGGACCTTCTTTCATCGAGCCGGTGTTTACCGTGAGCGCGACCGGAGTCCCGTCAGTCGTAACTGTGATCTTCCCCAGCGGAAAGGGGCCGCCGGACGGATTCGCAAATGTAGTTGGCATTCTTACTCCTTCTTATTCTCTGTCCCTCACATGAACCGCCCCGACGATCTCTCTAATGTAGGCGATCTTTTCCTTGTCGCTCATATCTTCCTGAGCCAGCGCCTTCTGTACATGATCGAAGAAGTCTGCAGCGGACAATGTCAGACCCCCACCGTACTTGAGTTTCGCCATCATCACACCCCCTTAAACTTCCGCGCCGGTCGATGACGCTCCGCCGAACGGTTTAAGTACCTGGTACGGTCCATCCGAGCCCCAGTCTTTAATCTTCACTTCGACATCCGGCAAGAACACACGAAATTTTTGCACAGATGAAAGCCGATAACTGACGAGCTTGCTCTTGTTTGCCGGCATCACGACTTTCTGTTTGATGAAAACGCCTGCTGTGTTTGGGACTGTGAGAATAATAGTCGGCCAGTGATCGAAAACCAACGTCAAAGTAAGATCCGCGATCGCGCTCGCCGGGATATTCATCTCGCCAAGATGAAACCAGCCCTTTAATCCGTGCGATGTCATCTCGGTCTGCCACTCTGCGACCAGTTCGGGATAGGGTTCAAAGATCCACTTCATGCCCCAGATGCGCCACTGGACGCCATCGGTCGCGACCAGGCGCATGCTGTGGGCGAGAAATGGAGGCGTGAAAGTGAACGGAAGAATACTCTGTCCGTTAAAAGTGACCGGTATCTCATTCGGTGCGTGCATTCCGAGACCGTCGCTGTCTTGCGCGACAAACTGCTTTGGCAGATTGAAGCTGTCGGCTTCGAGCAGAAGACCTTGCACGAACTTAGTTCCCGGAGATCCGGCGTCGTCCCAGTCAGTCGGCCGATTCTGGACGCCTTCCGGTTGCGCTACGAGCGACGGCTGGTACACATAAAGCGCGGCGTCATCGTTAAGCGTCCACTGTAAAGCAGCGTCGAGATCCCTTGCGTACAGCCCGTTACCTTGCGCGAAATCCAGAATGTAAGGCGCGCGAATCGCACCCTGCGAAGCGAGTTGACTCGGAATCGTCCCAGTGACGGCCGTCTGATAGAGGTTCGTGAAGATGGTAATCAGGATTTGGATATCGGCCGGTACCAGCGCCTCCAAGTAGATATCGCCCCAGCGCTTTTGCGCGCGTGTGTCGCCGGCATTCATGCACGGCATAAGCAAAATGGCGTTCTGGACTTCAACCCCTTCGCTCACCAGTTGCCGAACGCTGCCATCCGAGCACCCGGTCAACGTTCCCATCGCCAGACCCTCTTGTTCGACGTGAGACGTCGCCGGAAATTGATACGCATCGATGACCCAGCCCTTCGCGTAGACATCAAAACAAAGCGTCCGCGGATTGCCGTTGACATCTTCATAATCGAAATAGATGTAGCCGAGGGAATAACTTAGAGCCATTGCGTCCGGATTGGTGAAATCCGGCGGATAGATCGTCTGCCCCCCGAGTACGACATTTTTCGGTACAGAGAAAACCCCAGGTGTTACTTCGTGCGGGAAAAGATTGTAGATATCTTCATCGGTGATCGACTTTGATCCGGTACCGCCAGGCGAAATATAGATTCCATCCTTGCCGATGAAGTAGGCGTTGGCGCCGGCGTCGACCGTCAACCCTTTAGCTGCGAACAGGCCGCGATCGGCGATCGAGAGTACCAGCGTAAAGGCGCTGCCCTGAATCCCGGTGACCGTCGCGAGAGCGCTAAAAAAGTTCGGATAAGTGAGCCATCCGCGCTCGGTCGACATCACAAGAGAAAGCCCGCCCACGTAGACGCCATTCTGCAAAGGTTCGGAAGGACTTGTCACCTCCATCTGGTTTGTCTGCGCGGCCGCGTCCAGATTGTTGCCGTTACAGAAATACAGAGTTCCCGGCCGTAGCGGATCTCTGCAGCCAAAGGCATAGTTAACATTGTCGGTCGGTCCCCACATCGAACGCATCGGCTGTGCGGCGAGATCGGGCTCCTGGATCTGAAAGGGAACGTTTGACTGGATGCCGGCATTCTGCAGAATTTCGAGTGCAGTCGTCGACGAGGGGCGATTGTAGAGATCGTAAACCGTACCGTTGATCGTCATCAGTGTGCCAGGAAGCCAGCGCACATTGAATTTGTCGCCGGATTCCCAGGTGACATTGAATCCGTTAGTCGAACAAGTCCCGGCCCGCGGCAGATCGATTGACGGCCAGGGCTCGAAGTTATCAAATTGGAGCTGATTATTGTTCTCGACCGTGACGTCGTCGAGATCGTCGATAAAGGGCGCGTCTGTGTTCGGTCCGCTTCCGACGAAGACCGCAGCAGCGAGCGAGCCGCCTTGCCGGTACCAATTGATCGTATTGACTTGCGGGTCGGTCGAGGGAGTTGCGGTCAGCACTGCCGCCTGGTTCGAGCCGGCGAGGCCGGTGCGCATCACGGGCGACGGGTTCGACTCCGCGCCGGTCAATGGAGCTCCGGAGAAATATGTGTAGTACCAGACGTCGTCCAGTTCATCCGCAAGGACGGTCGGACCGTACTGTCCTACGACGATCAGATTCGCAAAGTCGACAAGCACAGCGCCGGCCGTTTTGTTGATGACGATTTGAACGCCATAGACTCCGGTCGCGAGACTCAGTGCAAGGTTCACTCCTGAGATCGTGGCGATCGCTACCGCGCCCGTGCCTACGCCGGTGATATTCACCACTGGTGCGCTTGTGTACCCGTTTCCAGAGTTCGTGATATTGATTCCGGTGACGGTGCCCGTAGCCGGATCTACAATCGCCGTCGCCGTCGCGCCAGTTCCGCCGCCGCCGGTGATCGCGACTGCGGTCGAGGACTGCACATAGGCCGAGCCTCCGATCGTCACCTCGATACTCGCGACTTCTCCGGTACCGATTCGCGTCAAAGCCTGGACTGGAATCGAGAGATCTTCCCAGGTATTCGCAGCCAGGATCTCCGCGCCGGTGATCCCCCACTGCAGAGCGTTTGTCGTGAAGTCTTCGGCGACCGGATCGATATTGAATGTGACGACGATCGACTCGATCAAGCTGGGGAGATTCGTTTGCAAAATCAGATGCACGACGTCAGTCGGCTGGATCTGGCGATTTCCCATCAGCGAGGAGTACGCCTGCCGGAAGGTATACATTCCATATTGCGGCGTGGAAGATCCGCCCGGCGTAACCGTTTGTCCGTTGATAAAAATTCCCAGCTCTTGCTCGTTTTCCCACTGGCAGTAATCGATCTCGATATCGTAGACGCCGGCTGCATTGAATTGGATGTTCCAGGTATCGACCGCATCATTCGACTGATTATCTGCACCGACAACGGGATATCCGTTCAGCGCGCTCTTTGTGGGGAACGGTGCGGGAGAGTTTTGCGGTCCGGAGAGCACAACGTAATCTCCGTCCATGCCCCAGTACATTCCGTCGTCGTGTCGGAAGCTGACAGGATAAGTCCCGGCCGCAGGAATCACGATCGAGGCAAGCACGATCATGTTGTAATTCTGCGTTGCCCCAGCATAAGGAGTTGTGTACCCGGTGATATTTCCGCTTCCATCGAGCGTCGCCCACTCGATCGGCTGGACGTTCGGATCGGGATGTCCGGTCAGTTGCTCGGGATTGAAGAGAATGCTATTGCCGTCCGCTGTGGCGAGCTGCGGATAGCTTCCCGTGCCAGGGTTATTTCCGCCATCGATCGGGTTTCTTAACTCACACTGGCCGGCGAAAGCGTGATCGTGCATGTAAAACTTTGCGACGACGTTACCGACGAACTGAATCGGCTGACCAGATCCGCTCACTCCGAGCTGAATGTAGCCATCGCTCAAAGTGTTGCCCGCGGTCGCTCCATTTGGAAAGAGCATGCGATACGCGCCATGCCCGGTAAGAGTTGCGCCAGCCGCATGATGGCTAACGGTAGTGACGCGAATCAGAGTTGCGCCGGCGTTTGACTGAGTCGCCAGAATCTCGACATACTCGCTGCCGGCGCCGCCGATGAGGTATACCTGCCCCATCTCGACGCTCTCAGGACTTGCGAGCGTGATCCAGGCTGGACCTGTCGTCCCGGAGTCGTAGACGATTGACCCAATGGTTGTACTGGTAGGAGCTGCCAGCACGGAGGCAACGAAGACCGCGTTTGCCAGATTGTTATTCAGGAATAGCGTTTCGTTTGCGTTGGTCGAGCCAGGCCAGACGACGGAAGCTTGCCCGCTTGAGCCGTAGTCGAAAAGTACTGCGGTGATCGCAGTCGGTGCCGTGCGGACTTCTTCGGCAATCGTGGCGTTGATTGGCGACCATTCCGCGGCGAGTTCAAAAGGGTTAATGAGAGCATCCTGGGGGAAGCTTGAAAGGACGGCGCTCGCCGGTACTTGGGGCTCTTTGATTCCCATCTTGAAAGTCGTCCCATCGGAACGAACTTTCAGCATGAGGTTGTCGTCTGCAACGTACATCCAAGGTTGAACGCTGGCATTCGGACGGAACGGAACCAGCGAGGTACGCTTCCCGCTAAGGCCGGTTGCGACTTGCGCACCCTGCGCGTAGAGATCCGCTCCTGCACTCGATACGATGATGAATCCAGAAGGAGGTCCGGCAGGAGTCGTATCGTTGAGCCGGCGCACCGAGTTGACACTAGCGGCCGCGAGTGCGAAGAGAGCTGAGTTTTGCATCGCGCGGCCGATGACAGCTTTCTGCTGGTAGCGGCGAACGTTTTGCGCGAAAGGGAATTTCCCTTCCGGCATCTGGTCGGGAGGCGTGACGGTATTCACTCCCCGGAAGTCGAGACGGACACCGTCTTTCTGACGATCGTAATTGAGAGCCTTTGCCATCTCAGGAAATCAGTAACGCATACGCATAGAAGAAATTGAATTGACTGTTCGAAGCCCCGTTACTCATCGAATCAGCCGCAAAGATCGAAGCAAGAGGCGTCGAGGCCGATGGAACGTTCGTGTTGATCGTCGCCACCAAGGTGCCATTGATGTAAAACGTGATAACCGTGCCACTCGCGGTCGGCACGATTTCGAAGGTGTCCAGCGGACCTGCAGTTACCCCTGTATCGACAAGCGTTTGATGAGTCGCATCTGTCTGACATACCGCCATGATGTTAGCATCCGTGCCAACGACATAGCGGAAGCCAACAAAGTTCGCCGCTGGAGTGTTCGAGAAAAACACCGTTTGAGCGCTGCTTGTCGTCGCGTCACAGATGCCAAGCCAGTACCGGGAAGCCGACAAACCTATAAGACTCTCCCGTGCAAACCAGTCAGTCAGAATCCCCAGGGTAATATTTAACTGCTGGTCGATAATGCCAACGCTTGACGAGAATCCTCCAGGGCTCTGAATTCCTTTCGGCGTCGTAGCTGTCGGATTCTGCACGTTAAAGGCGACGGCCCCGTACCCTGCCAGGTCCATGCCTATATTTCCACCTTGTCCGAATGCTCCTCCGAAGTAGCCGGCGGCATTGCTTCCAATCCAGTTTCCCGGCCACTTACCCGAGACCCCTCCACCTCCGCCAGTCGAGAGCTTTACCCAAGCTGTACCACTGTAGGTGTAAATGCTGCCATCCGCCCGGTTGACCACCAGCCAGCCCGCAAGAGGTGTGTAGAATTCCCACACTCCACCTGGAGAAAGAGGGCTATCGAGTGTCCAGTAGGCAATATTGTTTGCTTGCCCTGCCCACAGTCCACTAGGGCCGGACGCGACGACGTAAGTGTCACCGTTGGTCGGAGCTGCCGGCGGGACCGATGTCGTCATGTTGATAATGTTCGGTTGAAGTAACGCCTGTAACATGCGTAACACCTGGCGCATATTGTCGCCGTAAGTCGAGCCATCATTCTGCTCGTCGATGACTCCTATTTTCGGGCCGATTATGTACGGGTTACTACTCATTCCTTGTCCTCTTTCTTAAACCGCGGGTCGGCTTCGTTCTGCCTCATTCCTTGGCCGATGAGAAGGTCGCGGAAAAGACCAAGCTGCGCGAGGCGGGAGTTGGTCGCGATCGCCGCCAGAAAGAAATTCTTCGCGAGCTCTTGGCTTTGTACAAAGTCGTGCCCGCCCATTTTAAAATCCGCCAGATGCTGCGCATAGTCGAGAATCGCGTCGAAGGTGTCACGGGTGACCTGGACAAAATCTGCATCGCGTACCGGTACCGGAGCATTTCCGACGACGGTAATACTCGCGCCTGGAAGCGGCGGCGAGCTTGGTACTGGGGAAAGAGCGAGGAAGTCGAGACCAGGGCTCACCATGCAGATAGTCTTCGAGACCGAGTCCCAGTTGACCGCGTAATCGTCCATCTCTTGCACTGAAGGAGTGTCGACCGGGATTCCGTTGATTGTGCCTAGCAGCAGCCAGGGCGAGCGCTGCATCAGCGTAACGCCGTCACGGTAACGCTGCAGGCAGTAATCGGCGCGCGTCGTGTCTGTGGCTTCGCTTTCCATTCCCAGTAGATCGCTCATCGCGCCCCACTTCGCAACCCAGGCAAAGTCATTCGGAAGCCCGAGGATGGTCGCATTTGGAGGTGACAGAACTGGTCCGGATTGATTGACCAGAAAGTCGTAAGCGCCCGGCACATTAGGAGCGTAATCGACCGCGAAGCCGAGAGGTGCCGAGTCGACGACGCCATAAGCTCTTGGCAATTTTCCTGAAGTCTGCAAATAGCGAGCAGAGAAGTACTGAAATGCGAGATCATCATTACGCCAGAGAGTAATCGGAGAACCTTGCCCCACAGCAGGAACAAAACGGGCTCGCATCGGAGAGAGCGTCGTATCTGGAAAAAGATTCTGGCGAGTGTTCGGCGTGGTGGGCACGGAGATTTCCACGATATTACAAGCAGTGAGTTGATTGATCTCATCCCGCCGTCGCTGCAGCGCGTCAGAGAATTGCTGCAGGGTAAACATTCCGGTTCCGCTTGACTGACCGTAGCCGAAATTAAATCCCCAGTTGAAACCGAACCCGCCATAGGCGAGGCCGTTTTCGAGAAGATGGTACGCCATCAGAATTTCTACTTCCTGGTCGGTGACGGTCCGCACTCGCGGATAATTCGCGTTCGAGGAAAGTCCATACCAGATCTGGTTTGCTGTGATGATCGGCGACAGGTCGTAGGGAGTATTCCAGATATTCGTGAGCGCATTCCAGGTTCGAAGCGCCTCGACCAGATAACGTCCCAGCTCGTCGTCGATCCATTTGACCATACCAGGATCAGCCAGCCGCGAGGCTAACGCCGTCTTCGCCTGCGCGAACGTGATCCATGAAAATTGTGGCATGTGTCTAGGTGACTAGCCTCGCTTGTAACTGCGTTTCCGTTTGCGCTTCGAGTTGATCTTTTTCGCTGTGACTACTGGGTTTGCTTTCTTTGCGACCTTCTTCCCGTACTTGCCGGCCTTCGCGGCCGCGAGCTTGGAGGCTGGAATCGTCTTTCCCTCCGGTACGTCGAGCTCTCGGTGTAGGCTCCCTTTGTGCTTAGAGAAAGCCTTACCCATCCAGTGTTTTTTCTTCATGGACTTACCCCCTCTTGTAGCTGCGTTTGCGAGTCGTCTTTTGCGACCAGTGTTTTACTCGGCTGTGATGCTTGCGCGCCTTTCCGACCTTCTTCTTCGACTGACCAGACTCGCTTAAGCCGATGGCGATCGCTTGCTTCCGCGACGTCACAGTCGGACCATGCTTCGAGCCGGAATGCAGTTCACCGTGTTTAAATTTATGCATTTCAGTATGCATTCGCTCACGTTTGGCTTTCTTCGACGCCTTCTTAGTCAGTTTCGGCATATAGACCTCACTTATAGAAATCGTGATGACCGATCGAAGCAACTTTTGTCATAGACGCAGCCCAAGAAGGCAAGACTACGGCCGGGTTGAAATAACTGGTCGCGCCGTTCGTCGGATCGGGATCGAGACCGCTCATTACCTGGTCCGCAGTCTCGTAGCAGATGACGAATATCGGATCTGGAAAAAGTGGGACTTCTCCCGCCTTGATCTGCGGATCTCCCGGCGCAGTGATCGAGGAGAACTGCAGATACTGAAAAACTACTTGTGCCCATGATCGTGAGTGCAGTTTTGCGCGATTCGCAATGACATGAATCACTCCGCGCAGACTGTCACGGAGCGTCGCTGATTCGCCGCGGGCTTCGCGCCAGGCGCAGAAGGCGGCACACCATTTATCGAACTCTTTCCAATCCATCGGTCACCTGCGAAAGTCGCCGTTTTCTGTGATCTTCTTCCAGTAGTCTTTATCGGACTGACTGAGGTAATGTTCGATCCTTTCCGTTTGCTGACTGGTTCGCTCGATCTGCTCGCTCATCATATCGAGCTTCGACTGGAAACTTAACCAGCCGGCGAAAATCGCTCCGAGCAGAGTAACGATCTCAACCAAAGTCTTAAGGTCCATCTTCATGTCGAAATGTGATCGTCGGTCCATCGTCACGATTACGCCCTTTTATCGCCGTTCGCCGGGATTAAGCTATCGAGATGCCTCTGGATCTGCAGGATGCCCTCGAAGGTATGCTGCATCCCGTATTGCACAAACCAATGCCAGGCGGCGAGACCGATCACCGACCAAGCCGGGATCATAATCAGGAGTTGATGGCCGGTACCAGCTGCGGACCAAACCCACGATATCCCCAGCGTTCCGATGCCGCTCAAAAAGATCCTAATTATAAGATTCATTTTCTTGTTGTAGTAGTTGACTTTCGGAAGCTGCTTCAGGCGTTTCAGAAGATCTAGCAGATAGCCGAAAGCGATTGCCACTCCTACAGAAGTTGGGAGGACTGGTGAACTTGGCGCTAGAGTCGAATCGATAAGCATTTTTAGTATCCCTCACAAGGCGCAACGACGACGATGTCGCCTGAAGTTGTGGTTACGCTTACCGTGACGCCGGCCGTCGTCGAGGATGTGACGAAACCAAGAGTACTGGTGGTCTGGTCAAAGACCAAGCATGACCAATGATTCGGCGCGCTTGGTCCGGCGCCCCAGGTGAGCGTTGTAGTACAAACGCCGCTGGTCCCAGAAGTGAATTGTCCCGCGCCAGCTCCGCCGACAAGTGACGTCTCCGAGCATCCCGCGCTCGATGTGAACGTCGTCCCATTCGAGAAATAAGACGGCCCTTGCACGTTGCCGGTAAAGTTCGGATTATTTGCGGCCGCACGCGAGGTGTCAGTCGGATGGACGTGATCGGCGCGAGAGAATGTCGTACTTGTGCCTGGCGCTGGCGTCCCGTCAACAATGGGAGAAGCGTTCGAAGCTTGTCCGAGGACGTAATCCAGAGTCGCGAGCTGTGTACCCGTGGTACTTACGCTTGCGGTTGGACCCGCCGGTACTCCAGTGAACGTCGGAGAAGCCAGCGGAGCAGCTCCGGAAATATCAGATACGGTCAAAACGACGGCGCCAGTCTGTCCGTTTACGCTGGTTACCGGTGCAGAGACGCCGGCGATCGCGGCCGCAACAAAAGAGTCGTTAGCGATCTGGTCGCTAGTGTCTCCGAATGTTCCAGTCGGAGTCGTTGGATCTCCGCTGAGGGCAGGTGAAGCAAGAGGAGCTGCACCTGTCACTTGCCCCACACTGTAATCGCCGGTCTGCGGGGTCACGGGTCCAGTGCGGCTGTTGAAAGACGAGACTCCCGTTACGTTGTTACACCCCGTATCTTTCAGATTGCCAACACCATCCTCGCAGATCGTGTTACCCGAGATGTGAGAGAAGATTACACCCACGGTCGCGATCTGAAGAGTATTGCCACTATAGGTAAACGGCAGCATCAGCGTGTTGATCGAAAGGTAGGTGCCAGTCTGTGACGTGCCTTGATTATTTCCCCAGACGGTATAACGAGGCGCCGGCGACAAACTGAAATGCAGAAACGGTGACGTCGTCGGATTCGCGACCGTCGTCGTCAAGAGGGCTCCTACCGTTTGATCTGCCTGGAAGTTCGTCAAAGTGCCGGCGCCAACCGCAGGGAGACAGACGTCCGAATAGGTGCGTGACGCCGGCATCGTCGGTCCAGATCCGCTCCCGATCAGGATGTCGTAACAGGAAGTTTGGCCGGCAAAGAATGTCCAGCTTCCGTCCGCATTCGCGGTGAAAGGATTGATTTGCGGCGTCGGAGTCGACTGATTGTTTTGATAGATCGTCGCTTTGTTCGTCGTCCCGGTGAAATAGACCGTGACCGAGCAAGACGGGAAAGACGCGAGGACGCCAGATCCAGCGCTGACCGTCGTCGTCCCGATTGGCTGCGTTCCGGTTGAGGGAAGGCCGTTAACGATGACTTGCTGACCGCCGACCGCGCAATCACCATTCGCGCCCGAGAGCGAGCCTTGTGCAAAAGCAGACGCGGCGTAGAGCATAACCGAGAGCAGGATAAGTATCTTCATATCGTTTCTACGATGTAATACACCGTCACTGTGAGCGAGCCGTTCCCTGCGGAGATTGTTCCGCCACTTGCCGCCATCGCCAACTGTGCTCCATTTGCCGCTGAGACTACTATCGC
>Ga0074045_10002423_pt1 | contig 17295 bp, 12 predicted proteins | sample BogForMeECP23OM2_FD_94442 | JGI IMG/M metagenome (GOLD analysis project Ga0074045, IMG submission 94442) | Bog forest soil microbial communities from Calvert Island, British Columbia, Canada - Bog Forest MetaG ECP23OM2 | ecosystem: Environmental > Terrestrial > Soil > Wetlands ...
ACTTACTACTCGCTGGTCGGGCTGCATGCCTTTCACGTTACCGCCGGGCTCATCATGCTGTGCATTGTGGCGATTTTTGCCTTGGCGGGCCGCGTCGGCGTGGAGCACTCCCGTCGCGTAGAAGTGCTCTCCATGTATTGGCACTTTGTGGACGCCGTGTGGGTCGTGGTTTTCACTGTGGTGTACATTCTCGGGCGCTGAGAAAAGAGGAAACGAGAACGGCAATGGCGACTCTGGTGGCTACGGAACAAATCGACCAACACCCCAGGCCCCCTCGCGAGATCGAGGTGCCCTCCCCGACCGCGTGGCCTTTCCTTCTTGCTTTTGGATTGACTCTCTTGTTCGCGGGCCTCGTAACTTATGTATCGGTCAGCGTTCTCGGTGCGGTGCTCGCTTTGGTGAGTTGTGTTGGCTGGTTCCGCGAGGTCTTGCCTCATGAGCACGAAATATCTGTGCGCGTCGTTGCCGCGGATGTTCCCGTTACTACCGAACGGCGCATTGTTGAACGACTGCCTGTGGCGGCAGATCAGATGCGTGCGTGGCTTCCTGTTCACACCTATCCCATTTCGGCAGGAGTGAAGGGCGGACTGGCGGGAAGTGTAGCGATGGCCGTGCTGGCGTGTGCCTACGGCCTGCTGAAAGCGGGCAGCATCTGGTATCCCATTAATCTTCTTGCCGCGGCGGTGTACGCGCAATCGCTAAAACTCGGACCTGCGCAGCTGAGTTCCTTTCACGGCGACAGCTTCGCCATCGCTGTTATGCTCCACGGCTTGGTGTCGGTGCTAGTAGGGCTGTTGTACGGCGCGATGCTCCCCATGTTCCCTCGACGGCCAATCGTTCTGGGAGGATTGATCGCTCCCGTGCTCTGGTCGGGGTTGCTCTACACGATGTTGGGCCTGCTGAATCCGCTGTTGGCGAGCCACATTGACTGGCCCTGGTTTGTCGCGTCCCAAGCGGCCTTCGGCATGGTCGCGGGTTTGGTCGTGGTGCGGCAGTCTCGGATGCTGACGCGGGAGAACCTGTCCTTCGCCATGCGCGCAGGAATTGAAGCTCCGGGAATGATGCCACCTCGAGGAAGCGGAGAGTGACGCCCGTGAAACCATTTCGCTACCTATGTGCATGGGCCGCGCTGGCGATGACATCGCTCGTGGGTTGCAGCGCTCCTCACGGCCAGCCACAGAAGGATTCGGCGCTTCTGTCTCCGAGCGAAATAAGCGACTTCGGCACACTCTATTCGCAAAACTGCGCCGGTTGCCACGGCGCCGAAGGGCGAGGCGGAGCGGCCATCGCGCTCGCCGATCCCGTTTATCTGGGCATTGCAGATGACTCGACACTGCGAAAGGTGATCGCCAACGGCGTAAAGGGGACTTCAATGCCGGCCTTCGCTCCGAGCGCCGGGGGGCTGATGACGGACCAGCAGATCGATGTAATCGTCAGCGGGATACGCTCGCACTGGAGCCGGCCGGGAATTCTTGAGGGAGCGAATCCACCTTCTTATGCGCCGAAATCTGCGGGGGACGTTCAGCAGGGCGAAGTCGCTTACGGAACGTATTGCGCGTCGTGCCACGGAGCAGCGGGTCAGGGCGGACCGAAGGGCAGCGCCATAACCAACGATTCCTTTCTGGCGCTGGTCAGCGACCAGGGGCTACGGACGATTGTGATCGCCGGCCGCCCGGAGTTGGGGGCGCCGGATTGGCGCGGCAACGTCCAGGGCAGGCCCATGACCGACGCGGAAATCACAGACGTGGTGGCGTGGCTTGCGTCTCGCAGAGTGCAGAACCCCGGGCAGCCTTATTCCGCTTCGAATTACGCACAGCACTAGGAGTCTGACGATGTCGAATGAACCGAACCTCAACCGCCGCGGATTTCTCGTGAAGCTGGGAATTCTATTCAACGGGCTGGTGGCAACTGCGCTGGCGGTACCGGTCGCGCGATATCTTCTCTCTTCGCTCACGCGAGGGCGCGCGAGGGCCTACCTCTCCTGGGTGCCGCTCGGGGCAGTCAGCGAATTTCCGGAAGGCGAGACCCGGCTGGCTACGTTTCGCAATCCCTACGTCACACCAACCGATGGCAAAACGGTGGACACGGCCTGCTGGGTGCGGCGCGTCGAAGGCGACAAATTCCAGGTCTTTGCCATCAATTGCGCCCACCTTGGCTGTCCGGTCCGCTGGTTTCCACAATCCGGCCTCTTCATGTGCCCCTGCCACGGCGGAGCGTACTATCGCGACGGATCTCGCGCCTCTGGGCCGCCGGAGCGCGGGCTCTTCGAATACCCCTACAAAGTTCAGAACGGTGTCGTCACCATTCAGGCCGGTGAGTTGCCGACTCCGGGAACGGCAGCGGCTCTCGATACGAGGAAACCGCCATGCGCTTGATGGCAAACATCGGGGAGTGGTTCGACCGGCGCTTGCAATTGGCAGCGCCTATTCGTGAGGCTGCCGAGCATCCCGTGCCCCGTAACACGGCGAGTTGGTGGTACGTGTTCGGCAGCGCCGCGCTCACCATTTTCCTTCTACAGCTTGTAACGGGGATTCTGCTCGCGCTGATCTATGTTCCCTCGGCCGGCGAGGCCTGGAGCAGCCTACAGGCTCTGAACCACGACGTGACTCTGGGCTGGTTCATTCGCGCGATCCATGGATGGGGCTCGAATTTCATGGTGGCGATCGTCCTCATTCATATGGCGCAGGTCTTCCTCTTCGGAGCCCACAAGTTTCCCCGCGAACTCACCTGGATCATCGGGGTCTTTTTATTGCTGATGACTTTGGGGATGGCCTTCAGCGGACAGGTCCTACGCTTCGATCAGGACGCTTACTGGGGACTCGGCATCGGCGCGTCGATCGCCAGCCGCGTCCCGATCATTGGCCCAGCCATCGTGAGACTCATGTTGGGTGGGCCGATCATCGCCGGCGCCACTCTATCGCGATTCTTTACTCTACATGTGTTCGTGATTCCCGGACTGCTCATCGGTTTCGTGAGTCTTCACGTTTTGATGGTGCTGAAGCTGGGCATCAACGAATGGCCAATGCCCGGACGCATTGTAAAGCGAGCCACCTATGTCAGCGAATATCGTGCGTTGACGAAAGAGGACGGCGCACCGTTCTTTCCCTATGCAGTATGGAAAGACCTGTTCTTTGCGGCGTTCATCATTCTGGCAGTCGCTGCGTGCGCGCTTTATTTCGGCCCCTTTGGGCCATCCGGCCAGCCTGACCCGACAATCATTCAGACCGCGCCGAAGCCCGATTACTTTTTCCTTTGGCTCTACGCACTGCTCTCGCTGCTTCCCCCGTCACTTGAGACTCCCGCGCTTCTCATCGGGCCAGTGCTGGCAATCATCGGCTTGCTGCTTCTGCCGTTCCTTTCGGGCGAAGGAGAAAAAAGCTGGAAGCGGCGGCCGATTGCGGTCTTGACCGTGCTGCTAATCGCGATCACGCTAGGAACCTTCACTCATCTCGCCGAATTCGCGCCCTGGAGTCCGCACATGAATGCGTGGAGCGGCGATCCCATCCCAGGGCAATTCGTTCATGGCACAACCGCGCTGGAACGCCAAGGCGCTCTGGTCTTCCAGGCCAAGCAGTGCCGCAATTGCCATGCTCTTGGCGATAGCGGCGGGCAACGAGGTCCCGCTCTGGACAAAGTCGCAGTGCGCCTGACGCAGGATCAACTAATACGGCAAGTGATTCAAGGTGGCGGCAACATGCCGGCCTATGGGAAGAATCTGAGTCCCGCGGAGACGACCGCGCTGGTGGCGTTCCTCCAAACCTTGCATCCGGCTGGACAAGCGCCTGCGCGCGATGCTTCGCGCGACTTGGCGCTGGGCGAGGAAAAGATGGTCGGTACGCACCCATAGGCATACCATCGATGTCACATGTTCATGAAAGTGCAATGGGATCTTCCGGGGCGGCGCTTGGGCTCACGCTAACGCTCATCTTCATCGCTCTGGTGTACTCGCGCGGCTGGCTGCGTCTTCGTTTAAGTTTAAACGGAATCGCAGGTTGGCGCGCCGCCAGCTTTCTTTCCGGGCTGTCGCTGATCTGGATCGCCGGCGCTTCACCGGTTGCCGCGCTCGACGAGCAACTGTTGACGGTACACATGATTCAGCATCTGCTGCTCATGACTATCGCGCCCCCTCTGATCTGGCTGGGCGCCCCGGTCCTGCCAATGTTGCATGGCCTGCCAGGGCGCACGCGGACAGTTATTCTTCAGGTTTTCGGGTGGGCACCGCTGCGTCATCTCGGGATGGCGATCACGCGGCCCGTATTTTGCTGGACCGCCGCGGCTGCGGCGTTGATCGGGTGGCATATCCCGGCGGCGTTTGCCCTGGGAATGCAATCCTCTACATGGCACCTTATCGAGCATGCAACATTCCTTGCGACTGGCCTCCTGTTCTGGTGGCCGGTGATTCAGCCGTGGCCGAGCGCTTTCCGGCAGCCGGGGTTGTCGATCATCGTTTATTTACTTCTCGCCACCTTTCCTTGCGACATTCTTTCCGGCTTTCTCGTGTTTTGCGACCGCGTGGTTTATAAGTCTTACCTTTACTCCCCGCGAATGTTCGAGCTTTCCGTTCTTGCGGATCAGGAGTGCGCCGGCGCGCTGATGTGGTCTTGTGTGACGATCGTCTATCTGGTGGCGGCTGCGATTCTGACTACGAAGTTGCTCTCGCCGCAGCTCTCGCCACAAAGGTTCAGCGAGGAACCGTCAGTGAAATCTGAATGGCGCGAAAGTGCGGTCTCGTCCGAACCTGAGAGCGCGGAGGTGGTCTGACCATGGCCACCGAACCTCTGGTCGCGACGCTCGTACCCAACGTGCCGGTGCGACGCTTTGCCGCCTCGAGAGTCTTGGCTGACTACTGGGCGCTGACCAAGCCGGAAGTCAATTTCCTGATCGTTATTACGACATTTGCCGGTTTCTATTTGGGTTCGGCTACGGAGTCGCTGGATTTCTCGTTTCAGAGATTGAGCTTCTTGCGATTGATCAACACTCTGCTAGGCACTCTGCTGGTTGCCAGCGGCACCGGAACCCTGAATCAATACCTCGAGCGACGCTTCGACGCTCAAATGCGCAGGACGGCCCGGCGACCTCTCGCTGACGGCCGCCTCAAACCCGCCGCAGTCCTTCGGTTTGGAGTTGCATTGTCGGTAGCAGGCACACTCTATCTGGCTGTCGCCGTCAATGCGCTTGCGAGTCTGCTCGTTCTCGCCACTCTGTTGTCCTATTTGTTTTTCTACACGCCACTCAAAAGAAGAACGCCCCTCTGTGTGCTGATTGGCGCGTTTCCGGGTGCTATGCCCCCACTGATCGGCTGGGCGGGGGCTTCGGGAAAGCTGGGTTTCAGGGCTTGATACCCTACGCGGTTCTTTTCCTGTGGCAGTTTCCCCACTTCATGGCCATCGCCTGGATGTATCGGGAAGATTACGCTCGCGCCCGCTACCTCGTGTTGCCTCATCATGAACCCGCGAAATCACGCGCGGTAGATTGGCAAACGCTGCTGCCGCTCTCGGCCTTGGTACTTCTCTGCTTGTGGCTCGCATTTGAAAGTCATCCGAGCACGCTGTATGGAATCGCAGCCTCGCTCCTGAGCCTCGGGTTCTTCTACTACGGAGTGCAATTCGTGGTTCGTAAATCCAATGCGGCGGCGCGACGGCTTCTCGCGGCCTCCATCATTTACCTTCCATGCTTGTTTGTGCTGATGATGTTTTCCCGGGGCTAGCGTATCTCTCTGCTAAAATGGATTTCGCGTAAAAACTTGGAGCGCAGCTCCCCGAGACTCGCTGTGGCTTTCAGCTAGTTCGTGCGGGCGGTTAGCTCAGCTGGTTAGAGCGCCTGCCTTACAAGCAGGAGGTCGCAGGTTCGAGTCCTGCACTGCCCACCATGTTTTTGTACTTCACGCTTTCAGCGTGGCTCTTCGCATCAGTTTTCACTTCAACTCAAGCAGCACTAAACCCGGAGAGGGGATCTGTAATTTTAGCTCTCCGTTTTTCACGGCGTAGACTTCAGGAGCCGAGATTTCGCTTGCGTCGCGAAGCTTCTGCACCTGGTCCTGCGTGGGATACGCCGGCGATCCCATTTTCTCGTAGGCGCGATGGTAATCGCCGTGGTCGGCGTCAAGCCGCCATAGGGTGACGTTTTGGGCGTTGGAGTGTTGAAAGTGCAGCGTGAAACTTCTTGGCGGGTCGGATTGACCGGGGGGCGCGTAGTTCCACAACGCCATCACCAAAGAGCCCGATCGGGTGCGAGTCAGCAGACCCGAGTTAGAGTCCAACGCGAGGCGCTGGTCTCCCAGCTTATGTAAGAAGGAAAAGGCTCGATAGGCCGGCTTTGGAATACCATTCTCCGCCAGAAGGCCAAAGCCGCCGTAGAATGGCGTCTTCACGACTCCCTGCTCCTCGAAGACATCGGAAAAGGTCCAGTAGGACATCCTGTCGACGAGGCCATCGCACTGGCGCACGGTGTCGGCGACCCAAGGGCCCATGTACAGCGCGTCGGTGACTTCGGCTTCGTTCTTATAACTTGCGTTGAACTCGCTCCAGATCAAGGGAAGGCTGGGGTTGCTCGAGGCGCGGATCTGGTCGTGAACCTTGCGAACCGCGCGGCAAACCATTTGATCGCGAGGAATCTCTTCGTTGGTTCCAAAAACATCTTTCGAAAGGTCGTTCCCATAGACGTGCGTCGAGACAAAGTCCACCGGCACTTTATGCTGCGCGCAATGCTGGATAAAAGCGTCGACCCATGCAGCCTGGGCCGTTGCCGGTCCGCCAACTCGAAGACGCTCACTAACTTTCTTAATGGCAAAGGCGGTGTGATCGTAAAGCTCCCAGTAGGTGGATTGGGCGGGCTTGCCGGCCCAGAAGTCGATGTTCGGCTCATTCCAAACTTCAAAGTACCAGGCAGAGACTTCATCGATCCCGTAGCGCTCCACCAGGTGCCGAATGAGCGCACCGATCAGATCGTCCCAGCGTTGCCAATCTTTGGGAGGGGAAACATCCGGTTTGTACCAGAACGCCTGAAACACGGGCGAAGCGGCGAGCTTGTTGGGCATAAAGCTAAGCTCAACGAAAGGCTTTGCTCCGTTCGCCAGCAGGCCATCGTAAATTTGATCGACGTAGGAGAAGTTGTATACGGGGCGGCCTTGCGCATCTTCGTCATAGAGGCCGACTTCATCGTCGAGAATCGCGTGAAAGCGAACGTATTCGAGGTTCGTGATTTGCCTTACTGCGCGCAAATCCTGGCGATAGCTCTCCCGCAAGCTGAGGATGGCGCGGCCCGAGCCGAACATATTTTCCCAGTAATGCGGAAAAGGATGCGATGGAGCGCCGGCATCTATCACGATCACATCGGAAGAAGATTGTGCCTGGCTCGAAGCCGCGGCGAGGAGGAGAATTGTCAGTACGAGTAATGGATATTTCACGAGTCTTACCCTGGAGGCGCTTCTAGAGTGCGGCAATGCGGGAGCGCGAGAGAACGATTTTGAGTTACGCCGCTCGACCATAAGGGAGATGAACACCGCGGGCCGCGGGCTTTTCGTGCAAGACCAGTTCCGTAGCCTGAACCCGGCGGTCACTGTGGAACCAGCGCTGCACGATATCGTCGGAGAGAACGTTGGCCAGAGAGAGCAGACTCATGCCCTGATGATGGGCCATCCAGCAGCGGACCAGTTCGCAGCGCGAGGCGCGAAAGCGACCCTGGGCGGCGCTATAGTCGGCGGCTTCATAGAAACCATAAGAGCCGAACCAGCCCATCGCATCCATGCGGCGCAGATTCTGCAGGGCGGCGGGCCGATCCACATCGAGCGCCAGAAACGTGGAGTAAGGCGAAATGACCAGCGGATTTGAGTCGCGTCTCATGAGCGAAAGTTGGGGCAGGCCGAAAGCCTGGTATCCGTAATTGCCCGATTCATCGCGCGTGGCATGGGCCGATTCGGAAATTCCCCAGGGAACGCCTCTTCGCTTCGCGTACGCCTTCTGGGCATGCACCGCACCCACGCGGCTGCGATCGAGCAGAGTGTTGGGATAGGAGCGCATCCAAAGGCCCGGCATCAGATATTCAAACATGGTACCGGTCCAGGAGAGTAGAACAGGGTAACCGCTGTCGAAGGTCTGTACCCGGCCCAGGCGGAACCAGCTCTCCTGCGAAATGTCCTCCTTGGCGATGGCAACGAAGACCGCGATGCGCGCTTCACTGGCCAGCAAGTCGTAACACGCCGGCTGCAAGTGCGCGGATCCGAGATCGAAACCTATGGAAAGCAATTTGCGCCGGCTATCGAGCATGAAGCCGAAATCCATTTCATTAGCCAGGCGACCCGCGAGAGCGCTGATCTGCCGCAGATTGTCGAGCAGGGCGGCGGCATTGGCACGGGCTTCGCTGAGCAGCGGTTTAAGTTGTTGGCAAAGAGAGCGCGTTTCGGGGAACACCTCCGCGGATTCACTTGTGCGATCGAGGATCCCGTGAAGTTCGTCGATTAAGCCGGGAAGATGGCGGAGAGGAACGGTGGTTGTGAGTTTCGCGCTGACCGAGGGATCGTTTCTGAGCGCCGCAAACTCGGGCAGGAACCAGGGCGCGTACGATTGCACCAGCTGCCGAGCGCGACTCAGGCGCGAGCGAGCTTGGGCGCGAAACCACTCGATATCAGCTCCATCCTCTGAAGCCGCGGGCGCTTTGGCTTCGTCGAAGAGTGACTCTGGAAGGGCGAGCAGCGCTGGCAGCCAGTCTTCCTTGCTACCGTCTTCGTTCCGAGCATCTTCCTTACGAGGCTCATGATCCCGCAACTGCGCCTCATAGCGAGAAAGGGTTTTGCGAGAGAACGCCCGGCACGCGGAAAGGGCACGAAGGTGGTCAAGAAAACCTTCGGTCAAGCTGGGATCGAAAAGCGGCCGGTTTAAATGATCGAGAAATCCTTGTTGCAGAGTCCAGAGAGAAGCCACCAGATTGCCGCTGTCGACGGAAGAAACAAAGCGCGGATTCAAGGGTTCCAGGGTGCGCGTGTCATACCAGTTCAAAAGATGGCCACGGTGCTTGGGGAGCCGGGACACAGTGTCCAAAGTGAGCCGGGTTAACTCAGCCATCTCCGGGATTGTGAGATATCCGAGTTCGGCCGCGACCTGACGGGCATTGAGAAGCATGCCAAGGTTTGTAGGTGAAACCCGACCGGCAATGACCGGCGGGTCCTCCTGAACGTTATCAGGGATGAGCCAATTATGTTCTGGGGTGGAGAATTCGGCAAAGTAACGCCAAGTGTAGAGAGCGCTGCGACGCAGGAAAAGCGCCTCGCGGTGCGACATCTCCGAGCCTGGAATGACCGGCGATTGATTCAGCCAAAGAGCCACGAGCTTGCTGCCGCCCCACAAACCCAAAAACGGCAGCGCCATGAGCAGAGATCTGGGCTGCAGCCACCACAGGAGCAACCCGATAGCCACGGCTACCAGCGGCATCCAATCGAGATAGCGATCGATGGGCGTGCGCCGAGAGCCCATCTCTGTCTCTTGAGCCGTTTCCCATTCCAACAGGCGCTCGTGAGTTACCGTGCGGCGAATGAGCGTTCGCACCACCGCATCCAGAGAGAGGAGGGTCTGGTGCGCCAGGAATACGACCGTCAGCAGAACATTGACATTGGTGGTAAAGAAGTCGCGTAGCGCCTCGCGCGCCATCATCGCGCTCCGCTCCCAGGCAGCTTGAACCATCTTGAAGGCGAGTTCGAACCAGGACGGAATGAACAGAATGCAGAGCGCGGCGATCGTCCAGTAGAGGTGGTTTGCACTGGGCAGAAGCCAGCCGTAGAGAAGCAAAAGAAGAGTAGCGGGCTCGACCAGGCTGCGGCGCAGGTTATCGAGAATCTTCCAGCGCGAAACCAGGGAGATAGGGTTGCGCACGCGTGCGCCGGATTCTTCCGGCACCTGTGACGTGAGCCATTCAACGATTTGCCAATCGCCGCGCATCCAGCGGTGTTTTCGGCGATTGTAGGCGCTGTAGTGCGAGGGGTAATCCTCGATCACCTCAACGTCGCTGACTAGCCCGGCGCGAGCGTAAGCGCCTTCGATGAGATCGTGGCTAAGCAGCGCATTTCGTGGAAAACGCCGGTTGAGCACCTGCTGCACGGTGTCGACTTCGTAGATTCCCTTACCGCTATAGGTGCCTTCTCCGTACAGGTCCTGATAAGCGTCGGAGATGGCGCGGGTATAAATGTCGAAGCCGGTTTCGCCCGCGTAGATGGCCGCGAGACGCGAACGCCCCGTGCTTTGCACGCTTACCCCGACTCGCGGCTGCAGAATTCCGTAGCCCGCTACCACAATGTTTTTCTCGGGATCGATGATGGCCTGGTTCAGGGGGTGAGCCAGGGTTCCGACCATGCGATGAGCCGAACCTCGCGGAAGTTCGGTGTCGGAGTCGAGAGTGATCACGAAACGAATCTCAGGAAGTATAGAGAGATTTCCCACCTTCACTGGAAAACTATCGTATTGGCCGCGCAGCAGGCGGTTTAAGTCCAGCAGTTTGCCGCGCTTGCGCTCCCAACCCATCCATCCTTTTTCGCGCGGGTTGTAAACGCGATGGCGATGAAAGAGAAAAAACGATCCCATTGGTTGAGCCGAATATTGTTCATTCAACTGGCCGATGAGCGATGCCGCCAGATCGATCAGGCGGTTATCTTCGCTGGCGGCGTGGTCCGAATCCGGCAAATCGGACACCAGAGCGAAGTGCAGGTTGGGATCATGATTGCCCAGAAAACGGACTTCGAGATCATCCACCAGGCGGCGGACCTGTTCTTCATTGAGCAAAAGAGTGGGGACCGCGACCAGGGTGACGCAGTCAGCGGGAATGCCCTCGGAGAAATCCAGCTTTGGCAGAATCTCGGCTGCGAGCAAAGAGGTCAGCAGATAGTTCATGACCTGCACCGCGGCCTGCGAGCTGGGCAGCAACAAAATCAACATGGAGAGCAGTACGAGCCCCGGCGAGTTGGTGGTAGAGGTGATGATCACCAGGACGGCCGAGACGATGGCAAGAGTAAGAATGGCGTTCCCGGGTAAGAAGAATTCATCGGGATGGCGGCGCAGCAGGGCGCGCAAACGTTGGACAAAGGCGGGCTTGAAGCCAACCCTCTGATGCAGGAGGGGCGCGCCTTCCGCGATCAGGTAATAACCTACGTGAGATTCCCGCAGTTTGACTCGGGGATCGTGATAGCGGCGGGAGTACGCCAGTTGGGCCAGCGCCAGGGCCTCGTTGGCCACGTCCATTTCCGACATGTCGGAGCGGTGAGCGATCTTGGCGAGTTTGTCACGATAAAGAGCCCGGCTCTCGAAATCCAGGAGAGCATAGGCGCCCGCGGGATCACGCCGCAGCACACGATCGAACATGATCAGCGGTTCCAGCAGCTCATTCCACGAGATTTGGACTACATCCCGCAGGCTTTTAACGCAGGCTTCGAGATCGCCCGCTTCAGACGATTGGGAGAGGATCAAGGCGCGGGCGCAGGCGGCGATACGTTCCAGCAAAACCAGTTTCATAGCTGGAACCAGCGACAGCACCTCGGAAAGATCCAGTACGGAGATCTCCTGAAAAGCCAGACAAAAGTGGGTAAATTCAGTTTCGCTAAAGCGGTCGGATGCGACGTCCAAGTATCCTTCCGCGAAGGCCAGCACTCTTGGAACAACATCACCATTGCTGGTACGGACATGGACGAGCCGCTTGCGCGGAGCCAATTCGGTAGGGACATTGCGCAGTTCGGAACTCACCAGGGTGAGATTGTCGGCAATGGTGCGTAAGGGTTTCGGAACGGAATTAACTCCGGCGCCGAGAGCGGCGAAGACAGGGGCAAAAGCAACCTCCGCCTGCGCGCAGCGCTGCGAAAACGTGGTCGAGGACGCTGTGCCCGGCAACCATGCCAGACTGGCAGCAAGCTTTCTGGCCGCATCGCGCGGACTGGCCAGAGCGGAGACCTCAGCAGCCTCGGGCCTGCATTCTTGCTCTGCAGGAGCGCTCTCGAGTTGCAGGTTGCGAACCATGTTCTCTGTCATTGCTCCGAAACTCTTATCACCGGAACTCTTATCCAGAACTCCTCTATTCACAAACCCGACCCAACTAGCCTAATCCCGCGCGCCGCGCGGGCCTTAGCGATAACTGCCCGCCTGCAGTTCAAACATTTCCGCGTAACGGCCGCCCAGGTGAGTGAGCTGCTCATGATCTCCGTCCTCTGCGACGCGGCCGCCCTCGATCACCACGATCCGGTCGGCCATGCGTACGGTGGAGAAGCGATGCGAAATAAACAGAGCCATTTTGCCCGCGGTCAACTCAGCGAATCTCTGAAAAACCTGAAACTCGCTCCGCGCGTCGAGCGCCGCAGTCGGTTCATCCAGGACCAGGAGCTGAGCGTCGCGCAGATAAGCGCGAGCCAATGCGACTTTCTGCCATTCTCCGCCGGAAAGGTCCACGCCGCCGTCGAAGCGGCGTCCGAGCATTTGTTCATAACGGCCCCCAAGCCTGCGGATAACCTCGTCCGCCATACTCTTTTCGGCAGCGTGCTCGAGAAGCGGAAGATTATCGATTTCTTCGATTCGTCCCACCGCGATATTTTCCCGAGCGGTCATCTCGTAGTGCATGAAATCCTGAAAGATAATGCCAATGTTGCGGTAAAGATCTTCCAGGTCATACTCGCGGAGATCGACGCCATCGAGCAGCACTTCCCCTTGCACAGGATCATACAAGCGCGTCAGCAATTTGACGATAGTCGTTTTTCCCTGGCCGTTTTCTCCCACCAGGGCAACCCGTTCGCGGGGAAAGAGACGAAAATTCAGGCCGTCGAGAATCAGGCGCGAACTCCCGGGATAGCGGAAGGAAACGTTGCGAAATTCGAAGCCGCTCTGAATGGGCCGGGGCATGGGCAGAGCATTTGGCTTGGATCGAATAGACGGCTTCATCTCGAAGAAAGCGATCAGGTCGGTAAGGAATAGAGCCTGGTCGGCGATGCCGGCGACGGTCGAGAAAACTTGCTGGATGTTAGAGCTGGCACCCTGAATCGCGCCGGCAAGAAAACTCAGAGAGCCAATGCTGAGCGTTCCCATGACCGTGCGCCAGATTACGAGCACGTAGGCCGAGTAATATCCCGCGGTGCCGATCACGGAGAGCAGAGAACCGGCAATCAGCCGGCGTCGCGCGAGGGAAACATCCTCTTTATATATCTGGTCAGAAAGGCGGGTGAAGCGGTCGGTGAAGAAGTTCGCGAGGCCAAACAGCTTAAGTTCTTTAGCAGCTTCTTTGCTACCCCCGGCGACGCGGAGGTAATCGAGCTGGCGGCGGATGGGCGTCTGCCGGAAGTTCTTGGCGTATCCCAGAAAGGCGAAGTGGCTCTCGCCCATGAATGCGGGCACCACGCCGGCAACCAGCAGCAATAAGAGCCAAGGGGAGAAAAGGACAATCGAAACCGAAAGGGAAATCGCGGTGATGACCTGCTGCACCAGTCGCCCGATCGATTGAATCATTCCCAGACGATCGGTGGCCTGAACCCGGGCTCGCTCCATGCGGTCGTAGAACTCGGGATTCTCGTAAGCGACGAGGTCCAGGCTGGCAGCGTGCTTCATGACCAAGACGCTGACGTGGCGGGTGTATTTGTCAGCCAGCAGGGCATCGAGAAAATCGAGGCCGCGGGTCAGCACACTGCTTAAGAGCGCAACTCCGAATTCGGCCGCTACCAGCCACCACAAACGGGTTGGAACGGACTGATGCAACGACTTCGCGTGGACGATGCCGTCGATGATGAGCTTTGTGATCCACAGAAGCACAACCGGGAGTAAAGAGACGAGCACGCGAAGAATGAGGCTGGCGGTAACCACGGCTCGCCCCGATTGCCACACAATGCGCAAGACGGCAGGCACGTTGCGGAGGGCTGAGAAGCGCTCCTTCCATCCGCCCCAGAAGTCCTGTTCCCTTGTCATGGCCATGGCCGAACGGTCCTATCGCCCGAGAGTTCGTTGAAATTCGAACCGTTTTCCTTCGCACTCCAGTCGAAAAGCGACCACCGAGAGGCGCGCACGAGACGAACGACGCTACTTTCTCCCGCCCTTGAGCCCGTCTTGGATGAACAACTATCTCAGTTCGGTTGTTACGCCGGTCAGAGAAAGCCGCCTATCCCGCCCCGAAGCTGCTGAACATTAACAGTCTAGTACTTTTTAAGGCCAGCCCGCTGCATTCCGCGTTGGGCTTCGGGAGCCTTCATGAAGGTGTCCCAGACAAAGCCGGTTCGAAGATTCTCCGCCATCAGCATGATAATCCCGGTATCGATGCCGATTACGTCCGAGTCGTACCAGTTCTTCAAGGGATTAAAAGCGTTCACAAAGCCATACTTATTCCAGGCCGAGGGATACCGCGTGCGCATGTTCTTCAGGACGCGCAAAGTCTCATGCGGCATGAAGGGCAGGGAACCGCCTGCGGCGCTGGGCACTACTGTGCCGTCAATTGGCCCCATGGCCGGAGGGCCGCCCCAGATGACGTAGCCGTGCTCGGAGTCGGAGGCGGTAATGCCCCACAGGTCTTCACTGTAGTCGGGGAATTGCTTTCCCAGTTCCAGGCAGAAGCGGCGATGCACCTCGGTCGCGGTTACGGAATTTTGAAAGTAGTCCGCGAACTTGTCCCGTTTTCCGCGGAAGTCAAACCACGCCTGGGAATATTGATGGACGAACAGAGGCGCAAACGAACCAACGTAGCGCAAGCCTTCGTATTCGAAAGTCAGACGCTTCCAGGCATTCCACATATCTTCTTTGAGCGGATAAGCGGAGGATCCCAAACCCAGCAGATACATCATCATCAATTCGCTGTAATAGTCCCAGCGCGATGATAGAAAGCCGAATTCAGGAGTCCAGCCGTGGGGCAGCAGTGAAGTGTCTTCCGAAAGCCAGGTCCAGTCCACGCGATTGAAAATGAGATTAGCCAGCTCAGAAAGACCGGGATGGCGAAAATGTTCGCGGCAGGCCAGAACGCCGCAGAGCAGGATGGCCGTATCGACCGAAGATACTTCGGAATCCCACACTCTTTCGCCGGTGTTGATATTGGCGAAGTGGTAGAAAAATCCGCGATGATGGGGTAATTTCTTCCAGAGAAAACGGAGCGTCGTAACGACCCGCTCCAGGGCGTCCGCCCTTGGAATAAACCCGCGGTGATCTGCGATGCAAAGGGCGGTGAGCCCAAAGCCCGTGGCTGCGATGCTGGCTACGATTCCCTGGTCATCGACGTGGACATTGCATCGATCCTTGATCAGACCGGTTTTCGAGCTGGCCTGCTCCCAGAAAAAGAGGAAGCAGGCGTTCTCCGCCTCGTTGAGGAACTGATCGTCTTCGGCAGAAAGAGTTGGCGGAGCGGCGGCTGTGGTCTGCGCCAGGGCCAAATTTTGCCACGGCCTCAGAAGCCCGGCGAGAGGGAGGCTGAGGCTTGTCCCCAGCATTTGCCGCAGGGCTTGTCTTCGCGAGAGCCGGCTGGTTCTGTCATCGGTCATCCGTTCGGTCCTATTTGATCATAAACAAATTCGCCGGGGGTAAAAAGCGGTAAACCGGGCTCTGATTGCCGAGCTTCGGCCAGACGCGCTCCAGTCCCGCCAGACTCGGTGGGGTTGTCATCGTATGATGGTTACTCAGAGCATGGTATGACCTCGACCCATCGACTCCAGGTTTTGATTGCCGCGTTCTTTACCCTGGTTGTAATAGCCTTCGCGGTGTTGCTGGTCAGTTGGCGCGTGCAAAAGCCAATCTTTCTTAAAGGCGCGGTGACTGTGGAATCCTCCGACCCGCCAAAGGAAAGGCCTATCGCGGATGTCGAAGTCGCCGCGCCGGCTCACATGGCTGGTCCCGGGACGGTAAAGTCGGATTCCTCGGGGTTCTTTACGATTCAGTTGCAACGCTTCGTGCGCCGGGGAAATGCCATTACACTGCGCTTTCATCATCCCCAGTATCAGGATTTAGAGCTCAAGGATTTTGTAGGCGACAAACTTTACGTCGTCCACATGGTTCCATTGAGCGAGCCTCCCACGGCGGTTCATCGTGCGGAGGTCACGGTGGGCAATGTTCGGGTGCGCTATTCGGTGAAAGCGCAAACGGATTTGAGCGTGGGCAGCGTGGCGAAAGCCTTCCAAATCGAGAACAAGGGGAACGTGCCTTGCAAAAAGCAGCGTCCGTGCTCGCCCGATGGCAAGTGGAAGGCCGCGATCGGGTCGGTCTCTCTGGACGCAGGGGCGGGAAATACGTTTCGCAACGCCCGAGCCTCCTGCATTGCCGGACCCTGCCCCTTCACGAAAATCGAATCCGACAAGTTTACGCAAGGAGGCCAGACGATTATGGTTGCGGCGCGCGACTGGTCCGATACGGCCACTTTCTTATTGGAAGCAGAAGTATTTCATCCCATGGTCAGCCAGATCGTGCACGAATCTTATCCCGTTATTTTCGGCGACGGGCTGAACTTCACTTTGCCGGTTTCAGCGGAGGGCGTAAGCCTGGAAGCGGACCTGGACGGGCAGATGGTGATCTTTCCGGTGGGCCCGTCGGTTTTGTTTAGCTGGGCGGATTGCAATGCGCGCGCGAATCCGGACCAAACCCGAGTCTTTCGCTGCGAACTCAGGCCCGGATATAAATTTCAGTAATCACTGATTTCAGTAAGCAGTGATTTCAGTAATCACTGAGGCGCAGGCGCGTCAATGGTTCCGACCAGGCCGGTGCGGCCGTCCTGCACCGCCAGACGCAACTGGTTGCCCCCGGGCTGCGGATCGAGGTCCATGTGCAGCATCAAGCCCTGCTGCAAAATCTTCTGATAGGTGTTCGCATCGAACGATTGATCCACCTTCTGGCTTCGATTGGCCACGATTTTGCCGTCAGGCGAGTAAAGAGTTGCATACATGGCCACATTGAGATGCTTTCCGCCGCCGGCGTCTTCAACCGAGAGAGTGTTAGCGTCGACCAAAAACGTTACCCCGATCTTATCCTTGGCGGAGTTGGCGGATGGAGGCTTCACCTGCGCGCTAAAAGCGACTAACGTCGAAGGAACGGTCTCTCCCAGAGCGGAGACGACTTCCGCCTGCGGGTTATAGCCTTTAGTCTGTGTGGGATCGATGGCGTAGTAGCCGCGCCGGGTCTGCACTTCTACGCCGTCGCGCTTCACTTTGACTTTAATCTGCCGGTATTTGCCGTCGTATTTCTTGTTTTCCGGATAGTAGCCTAGCGTGTAGGAGGCGTACTCATCTTCGAAAGCACGCTCCACTCCCACTTTGATTTCATTCTGGTTCACATAGGCGCGGCCACCGGTCTCGCGCGCCACTTCTCGCATGGTTTCCTG
>Ga0074045_10002425_pt1 | contig 17283 bp, 13 predicted proteins | sample BogForMeECP23OM2_FD_94442 | JGI IMG/M metagenome (GOLD analysis project Ga0074045, IMG submission 94442) | Bog forest soil microbial communities from Calvert Island, British Columbia, Canada - Bog Forest MetaG ECP23OM2 | ecosystem: Environmental > Terrestrial > Soil > Wetlands ...
GCCACTGGCGAGCGCGCCAAACGCACCAGCCGTCGCGCCCGCAACGTTGTACAGCGCGAACATCGCGGTCAGATCGCGGGGTTGTGCGGCCTCAGCCAACGCCGCCTGTTCGACGGGAAGAAACAGGCTGACGTCGCCGGCCGATGGATTCAGCGTGCCGACAACCGCCACCACGAACAGCAGCCAGAAGCTCGCCGTGGTGGCGAATCCAATTCCCGTCGCCAGCATCAGCACACACGCCGCAAGCAGGACTCGACGCCGGCCCAGCCGATCGGTGGCCAGTCCCACCCATAGCGTCAGCGCCGCCGAGCCCAGCAGCGTGCCAAACACGATTGCGCCGACGCGGATCGGATTGAATCCGATCGCGATCAGGTAGCTCGGCAACAATATGCTGACTGCTCCGTCGCCAAGGCCGCGCAGCGCGCGTGTCGCCAGCAGCAGCTTGGCGTCGGTCGTAGCGCTCTGCGGAAACCATCGATTGATCGGACTCACCATCATGTCGCAATGCGCAGGTTTATAAGGCTCGCGCCGCCGAGGAAAGCCAATATCATAACGCTCTGTTCGCCGATTCGCTCGTTGTGGCATACTCGTGGCCTCTGCACGTGTTTTTGAGGAGCAACGGTTCGCGGCGCTTCGAAAGGAAAGCTTGATGCGCGTCGAAATCAGCGATGGCGTAATATGGCGCGATCTCGGCGGCGATGTGGTCATCTTGAACGTCGAAACGGGCGTCTACTTCGGCCTCGACGGTTCGGGTGGCCAGATATGGCGCGAGCTCGTCAAACACGGTTCCATTGAAAAAACCTTTGGATCGCTCAAGCAGCAGTTCGACGTCGAGTCCGACGAACTACGCCGCGACCTTGACGCTCTCGTGAATCAATTTGTCGAAAAGGGACTCGTGCAGCTGATCGCCGAACCTAAAGGTCATTTGCGATGACGCCAAAGCCGGAGGCATCGGGCCGTCCCCTCGGCGCTTCGATCTGATGAGCGGCATCGCGGTCCTCTATCAATGGGACGGGGCTCCGGCGGACCGCTCGACTGTCGAGCGGATGATTGCTGTCATCCCGTACCGCTCGGTTGACGGCTTCGGCGTATGGGACAACGGCCCGGTCGCGATTGGACATGCGAAGCTCCAGACAACGCCCGAAGCTTCGGCTGAGACCAGCCCGTTCGTGGACGAAACCAGCGGACTCGTTCTATCGATGGACGGGCGGGTGGATAACCGCGACGAACTCACGGCGGAGTTGAATTCTAATGGTCATCGCGTCCGCACGGGCACGGACGCCGAGATCATGCTTCGCGCCTGGCAGTATTGGGGTACGGAGGCGCCTGCGAGAGTGATCGGCGATTTCGCGTTCGCCTTATGGGACCTATCGAAGCGAACACTCTTTTGTGCCCGGGATCCTTTGGGGGTAAAAGGCTTCTATTACTTCAATGGCCCAGGATTCTTTCTGTGCGCCTCGGAGCTTCATCAACTGTTCCAGGATCCAAGGGTCGTACGAAGACCGAACGAGCCTGCTATAGCCGACATGCTGGTAAGGACGCCCGTTAATCGCCAGGAGACCCTCTTTGAGGGCATTGTCCGCCTCGAGTCGGCACACTACCTAAGCGTGAGCCCGCGTGGCGTTGAATGTCGGCGCTATTACGATCTGGATGCCTCGCGGGAGATTACCTATCGAAGCGACGACGAATACTCCGATCATTTTCTTTCGCTGTTCAAGCAGGTGGTGAGAGGCCACCTTCGGAGCAACAAGGGAGTCGCGTCGGACCTGAGTGGCGGGCTTGATTCCTCATCAATTGTCTGTTTGACCGAACAATTGCGCCGCGACGGGGAAGTGCAACTCCCGAATTTCGAGACCTTCACGGTTCGCTTCGACACCGGACCCGCCGCCGAGGCTGAGTACGTCGAAGAGGTCTTGCATAAGTACCCTCATCGCCATACCTATCTTCCTCCAGGAATGGCCTCGCTTGGCCAACTCATTGCACAGGTTGCGCACTACCTGGACCTCCCGGATTTTCCGAACTCTGTATGCGCCGATTACACGCCGCTGCTTGGCAATCGTAACGACCTGAGAGTCCGCCTGACCGGGCTCGGCGGCGACGAGTGGCTTGGCTCGACCTACCTTGCATACGCCGACCTGTTGAGGCAGTTTCGCATCGTCGCGCTGTTGCGCAGGCTGCGGCTTGATCGAAACCAACCGGCCGGATTCGCGCCCTTTCCGGGCTATGCCAAAGCCCTGGCGCGGTATGGAGTCTTGCCACTCGTGCCCTACCGCCTCAAAGCGGCGCTCAGGCCATGGCTGCTTCGTCCGCCTGAGCTTCCCCCGATGGTCGCACCCGCGTTCGCGGCCAGGACCAACCTCCTGGACCGGCTGTCTGCAAGGCAGCAGTGGCCGCGATGCCGCAGCTTCGCGCAGCAGTTCTTGTACAGGGTTTACTCGTCCGGATTTCTCGCCTATGCGCTCGAGATCGACGCACGCTGGACCGCGGGCTTTCGACTGGAGGGACGCAATCCCTTCATGGACCGCCGCATACTCGAGTTTGCCTTCGCCATACCCGATAACCGACGATCCAGGCCCGGCGTTAGCAAGTTCGTGTTGCGCAATTCGATGCGCACAATCCTGCCGGACCGAATCCGGCTGCGGTCTTCCAAGGCTGACCTCACGGAGTTATACCCAATGGCGCTAATCGCGCTCGGGGGCGAGCGGCTGTTCGATCGCCTCAACGTCGTCAAAAACGGATGGGTCGACGGAGTCGTTGTGCGCAGGCTCTACCGCTCGATGGCTGAGGCGTTTTCGCGCCGCGATCCCTCCTACATGGAGAATATCATGGAACTATGGAATATCTTTGCGGTCGAACTCTGGTTCAATGTGGTGTTTCTCGGTATCAGCGAGCCTTTCAAGCACGTGACCGAAACCAGCGCAGCGGCTTTGTGACGCACGTCGCTGCGCTATTCGGCTGTAACCCCTGTCGCAATGCAAAGCAGAGCGAACTGAAATGGAACGAGTAAAATGTCTTTGATGCTGGATGAGCATCGCCTGTATCTTTCCGACCTGACCCGAACCTCATTGTTTCGACGGGCGATAAACGCCGTGGTCAAGCCGGGCGACCTCGTGCTCGACCTCGGCTGTGGGACTGGAGTGCTTGGCCTGCTCGCGATGAAGGCCGGGGCCGCAAGAGTCTACCAGGTTGACCAATCGCCCATGATCCAAGTCGCCCGCGACGTGGCATCTGCCAATAATTACGGGCAAAGCACGATCGGGATTCACGAACGCTCCAGTCGTGCCAGGCTTCCCGAAAAGGCCGACGTCGTCGTCGCCGATCAGCTAAGCCACTTCGGAATTGGCGCCGGGATGCCCGAGATTTTCAACGACGCCCGCCGGCGTCTGCTCAAGCCTGGCGCCCGCGCTATCCCTCGGCGCATCGAACTCTTCATCGTCCCGGTGAATTTTCCCGAGCTGTGGCGCATCGCCGGCTTCTGGGACAAAAGCCATGCCGGGCTGAAGATGTCGCCGGTACGCAGCATTGCATTCAATACCGTTTACCCGAGCGATAAGAGCCCGCGCCGGATGCTGGGCAGACCCGCGCAGATGTTCAGCTTCGACCTTACGGACCTGACGCCGGAACGCTTCTCCGCCAAAGCTGCGATCGAGGTTTCAGTGGCCGGTGTTATGCATGGTCTCAGCGGATGGTTCGTTGCCGAACTGGCGCCGGGCGCGATCATGACCAATTCGCCCTTCAGCAAGAGCCGGATCCAACGGGCTGCCGCGTTCTTTCCGGTCGAGAAGCCTTTAGCGCTGAGCAAGGGGGACCGCCTGGATATCACGATGTCAGCTATCACCACCCAGAATCTCCTTAGCTGGAAGGTGGTGGTCTTCAATACTAAAGGTAGGGAAAAGGCACGATATGTTCATTCCACGCTCAAGGGGATGCTACTCATGCCTGACGAATTGGCTAAGACGCGCCCGGACTTTGTGCCGCGGCTGTCGGATTGGGGCGTGGCGCGAAGGTCAGTGGTCAACCTGGCCGATGGAACACGCACACTGGCGGAAATAGAAAGGGAATTGTTCCGAATTCATTCGGACCTCTTCCCCTCACTGGCGCAGGCGTCGGAGTACGTCACCAAGGTTCTCATCCCCGACGCGCTCCCCTGACCAACTTGATCTTGGTCGCCGTCTTCCATAACCTGAATGCGCGTTTTCGATCCAGGCAAGGCGACGGTGCCTTGACCAGTTTCGTCGAATCAGGGAGTATTACGCTGGTTGCAAGAAGCGCAAGTATCCTATATAAAGGAACTTGGCATTTTAGTGCGACGCGAGATGCAAATAGAGCCATAGGGATTTGAGATGACTAAAAACACTAAGGCAGAGCGACAGAAGCCTCGGACACAGAGCATCAAGAAACCTTATGTCAGCCCTCATCTCGTGGAGTACGGCAACGTGGCAAAGCTCACAGCTTCGGGCGGCAGTGCTCCTCCGTCTGACGGCATGTCCGGCATGACCGGCCCCCCGATGTGACCTCCGATCCTGCGAGCCAGCAGGCCATCTGATTTCCAATCGAGGTTAGTTATCCGGCTGATTTCGCGTGGTCAAAATTACAGCCGGCTGCGATGCTTGCGGAAGAGAGCGGGCACAATCCGGCGCTGAAGCAAATCGAACGGTCTCGACCGGAATTTCTCTGGGCGTCGCGAACCGTCACTGACCCAAGCAAAACACGAATCCCGGACTTTCGCCAGCAAGCTTACGGGCTGCGAATCCTTACCGACATTCCGCTTCCGGAACTTCCGGCACTGCGGCTGTCGGCGCGCAGGCGGGCGGTCCGCGCGACTCTTGGCGGGCGCTTTCAGCGCATCCGCCTCAGTCCCCGATGGTACCTGCGTTCGCGGCTTCCGGGCGGCGGGACTTGGCTCCGCTGCGGCAAGACTCCGGGTGGTTACGTAGTTTCCTTTGCTAACATCGCCGACTTTATCATCGACAGCTCCGGAAGCCAGGTAGTCTGCTGCAACGCAAGCAGCGACGTTAGCCTGGAGACCATCCGTCATCTCCTTATAGACCAAGTGCTTGCGCTGATCGTAAACCTGCGCGGGCGGGAGGCGCTGCACGCTACGGCGGTCGCGACGCACAGGGGAGTTTGCGCATTCACGGGGCCTGCAGGGTCGGGCAAGTCGACGCTCGCCGCGAGCTTCGTCCTATCGGGGTATCCGCTGGTCTGCGATGATTGCCTGGCGCTTTCCGAAGGCAAAGCGATTACGGCGCTTCCCGGTTATCCGGGCTTGCGGCTGTGGGACGATTCGATACGGGCGCTTGGCGCAAGCTCACGGAATCTGAAGCCGGTTGCGCACTATACGACGAAATCGCGCTTAAAAGACCACTCTCGACGCGCCGACTTCTGCTCGACGTCACGCCGGCTCGCGCGCATCTATTTGCTCAAGCGCGCGCGATCGAGCAAACGCTCAGCCCACGTCCTGATCGAGGATCTCGCTCCCGGCGAGGCGCTGATGGGCCTGGTCAAGGCGGCCTACAGGCTCGACATCACCGACCGCGCGATGCTGACGCGACAGTTCCAGTTCCTCTCCCGCGTTGCCGAGCGCGTCCCGGTCAAACGTCTGATCGTGCCGAACGAATTTTCCGCACTCTCCGAGGTAAGAGAGGCGGTGCTGCACGACTTGAGCAATCGCCGGCAGCCCCGCTGAGCGCTATACCGCGGGAGATAGATATGTCAGCAACGAAAAGCTCCGCGGGTCGCAGGACCCGCGGAGCCATCAGCCAAACGATCAAGACTCAAGCCTTAAATTTTCCCATGCCGATTAGAACGTAGTCAGCGGAATGCAGGCGGGATCCGATACACCGTTGGCATTGGCCGTGCCATAGTCGTTGCCGACCCAGTGATTTGAGCCGCACGTGGCGCTCGCGTCGTGGAGATCATAACCACTTGTAACACCATTGCCCGATGCTTTTATGAGGAAAACCTGATCAGCACGGGTCGATTCACTTGCATCCAGGAAAATTCCGTCACCCTTGTTACCCGAGATCGCAGGTGTAGTAGTGATCCCAATGGGCGCGTCGCCCACCTCGACCGAGGAATTCGCGCCGCAACCAGATGTGCAGCCTACGTGCACGCCGGCGCCGCCATTATCAAAAGCTGTGAATACATTGACCCTTGCTGTTGCCGAACCTGTTATGAGCACTCCATCGCCGCCGTTGTCTGAAGCGTCGAAGTCTGAAACACCGCACTCATCACTGCAAGACTTGAGGTAAACACCCTGCGCGGTGTTGGAGTCCGCAGAAAAGTTGGTCCACATTTGCGTGGATCCACCCGACACTAGCTCCAGCCCGATTCCGTTGGAGATGAGGTTGATGTTATCGCCCACGGTATTATCCGCGCTATCCAACACGCCCTCTGCAAACCCCGAGATTGTGGCATTAAAGCCTTCGATCACGTTCGTGTCACCTGTGACATCGAGTCCCGCCCCTGTCGAGGTCCCCGCCGTCCCGGTGAACGTGATGCTGTAACCGAAGAGATTCAGGGTATCGTTGTGGCCGCTGAGAACGATGCAGTTGCCGGTGGCAGCTGTACTGATGTTCTGCGTTAGCTGATAGATAGTGTTGTTCGCGCTCAGCGTCCCACACGCGGTGACGGACGTGGGATCTACCGCGTTCGCAGACGCATGCGGCTTCTTGGCCCAGGCGGCCTGTGAGCCGGTAAAGACCAGCCCGACCGTCAAGGCAAAAATCGATAGGCAAGGAGCCCCTACTCTTCCAAAAAAGCCTCGTTTGATTACTTTCATATGGCCCACGCTCCTTCGCTTTTCTTTCCCTTTCTCTGGCAATACTTCGATAACGCCGTCTTCGCAACCCTCGCTCTTGGACGTATGTTCAGGACGCGCCAAGGCAGATTTGACAATGGTCCACGAATGACGGCGTATCATTCCACTTTACCTTCTTTGTGTCAAGCGGTTCTATGACCACCGTTGACGGCTTTGCTATTCGATTTTAGTCGTTAGAAGCTGTAAATTAGGCTGAACGACGTAAATCTCTACAATTTGTTATCCTCGTTGCCGACAAGAGAGGAGCCGCTGTCACCGATCGATACACTGATAAAGCGTACTTGGGCCCGCTTGCGCTTCGGACTATTGTTGAGACTTAGTGGCCTCCGACGCTCTCCTCGACTTTGCCGATTTGCCCATCGAAGCGGCACTCGTGCTGTGCTGCGCGACAACGGCGGCCACGCCTGCGCGCACGGCGCTGGCGTCCGATCTTGCGCCGCGCGTACGCAGTTGGGACAGCGTCGCCGATATCGCCAAACGTCATGCGGTGCTCCCGCTAGTACATCGCTATCTGAAACTCGAATGTCCGACTGCGGTTCCGGGAGAGGGGCTTGCGACGCTGCGGACGCAGTGGCAGTTGATCATTCTCTACAACCGCCATCTGACCGCCGAACTTGTGCGCCTGATGGGCCTGCTGAGAGCGGCTGGAGTTCCGGCGGTCACCTTCAAGGGTCCGGTGCTTGCCGCGATGGCCTACGGATCGATCGAACTTCGCCAGTTCAGCGATCTGGATATTCTCGTGCGTCAGACTGACCTGCCGCGGGTCGCCGAAATACTCACCGCCGAACGATATTTGTCGCCACATACCAGGCGCGAAGGCCTCGCGACCGGCTACTTTCAGGAGAACGAGGACGCCTTCATCGGACCGGACGGGCTGGGCGCCGTGGACGTTCATTGGAACATCACGCCGCGCTCGTTCCGTTTCGCCCCCGACGAGGAAGGCCTGTGGCGGCGCGCGCAAGGGGTCGATCTGGAGTTCGGCAAGGTGACGGCAATCGCGCCCGACGACCTGCTGCTGTACATCTGCGTTCATGCCGCGAAGCACGGATGGGTCACGCTCGGATCGATCTGCGATGTCGCCGAGACCGCTCGCGCGCGGCCGGAAATCGATCTGATGGAGATACTTGACGAGGCGACCGCGCTCGGGAGCCGGCGGATGTTCCTGACCGGCATGTGCCTGGCGCACGAGCTGGCCGGCGCGCCGATTCCCGCCGACCTTGTCGCGATAGCCCGCGGCAACCGCGCCGTTTCGGCGTTGGCAGGACGCGTCGCCGGGCAACTGTTCAGGGGAGCCACGCCAGGGCGGGCAGACTTCGATCCGTGGGCGGTTCCGATCCGGTCGATCGAGGGCGCGCGCGCGCGTATGCGCTACATCGTCCGCCGAATGCTGGCGCCGACGATGGGCGACTATGAACTCATCCCGCTGCCGGCAGCGCTCTTCCCGCTCTACTGGGTGATTCGGCCGTTTCGGATGGCGGTGCAATATGGGCCGCGGCTGGTCCGCGGCTCTTCGGAGAGTTCGAACGCGTGAGCATTCTCAATTCTTGATTTTTTAATGGATTGGTTGGTGAGCCGGCCGGGACTTGAACCCGGGACCCTGTGATTAAAAGTCACATGCTCTACCGCCTGAGCTACCGGCTCGCCCGAGAGATTTCAATGCTTACAGGTAATTCGAAGCATTGGAAACAGTCGCGACTTCAGAAATCGGTTCCGCAACCGTGCGCGTCCGCGATAAGTTGGAGGGCGAGGCGCAGGCAGAAGGACTTCGGCGGGAGGATCGAAACCGTGCAAGATACGAAGCGGAGCGAAGCGGACGGCGGGCCTGCGCACGAAACTCCACGACCGAAAAGATCGATGCAAGAAACCGCAGAAGAGCCGACCCCGAAGCCGCCCGCGTCGATGTCGCTGTTTCGCTATTCCCCGGGACTCATACTTATTTCCATCGCTATTGCCGATTCGATTCGCTGGCCGGATCCGGATTTGTGGGGTCATGTTCGCTTCGGTCAGACCGTCTTGAGCCTACATCACCTGGTGCTGCACGATCCTTACTCCTATTCGGCCGCCGGGCATTACTGGAACAACCACGAATGGCTCACCGAAGTACTGATGGCGGCAATCTTCAACCACGCCGGCGTCTTCGGGCTTATTCTCCTGAAGCTCGCGTGCACGGCGGTCGTAATTCTTGCGCTCGCGGCGGCGCTGGCCGAGACCGGGTCGTCAACCCTGGTTCAATTTGCAGTTCTGATTGGGTCGGCGGTGGTGATCGAGCCGCAGCTACAGTTTCGCCCGCAATCATTCACGTTCGCGCTGTTAGCGGTGCTGATTTGCCTGCTTACACGCGATGCTTATCGACGGGCGGGACGGTTATGGCTGGCGATTCTGATGCTTGCGCTATGGGCGAACCTGCACGGCGGATTCATCATGGGCATCGCCGCGATTGGCACGTACGGCGGCGTGTCGGCATTGCAAGATGTCGTGGCGGGGCGCGGCTATCAACGAGCGATGAGACTCGCGGCGATCACAGGCGCGGCGATCCTCGCGACGCTGGCGACGCCGTACGGATTCGCGACCTGGGAGACGGTCGCGCACGCGTTGCACAATCCATATACCCGCACCATCATCGTCGAGTGGCAGCCGCTCGCATCGGCGGCGATTGCCCACTGGCAAGCGCACCGGTTTCTAATCTCGAACTATGACATCGGGATCGCGATGATCGCGGCAACCGGTATTTCGTGGGCGCTCACCATCGAGGCAGGAGATTTGCCGCTGTTTGCGATAGCAGTGGTGATGGCGATAGCAGCGTTTATTTCGGCGCGCAATCTTCCGATTGCGATGATCGCGCTGGCGGCGCCGCTTGCGCGTCATGCGCCACGGGCGTGGCAATCGATAGTGTCCGCGAAGGAAAGCGCGCCGCCGCCGCATCGCTCGACATGGATTAAATTGATTAACCAGGCGATCCTGCTCGCGTTATCGGTCGTAATTTTCGTTCACAGTGGATTGTTCTCGCGCTCGCTGACCTCGCCCTACCCATACCCGGCGAGCGCATGCGAGTTCATGCGGCAGCATCGGCTGCGCGGCAACATCCTGAGCACGTTCGAATGGGGCGAGTACTTGATCTGGAACATGGCGCCGGGGTCCAAGGTGTTCATCGACGGCCGCTACGATACGGTCTTTCCGCTCGAAATCATCTACAAGTTCGCGTTGTTCAATTTCAATTTGCCTGGCGGCGCCGCGATCCTCAAAGAATTTCCCAACGATTTCGTCCTGATCAAGCCGGATTCCCGATCGCGAAAGCTGATGGACGCGCGCAGGGACTGGAAACTGATTTACCAGGATGCGGCGTCGCGGCTCTACGCACGGCAAGATTCGGCGGCGGCGCAGATGGCGGGAGAGCCAGTGACAGGCATCGCGCAACCCGGCCGGTTTCCGTAGCCAGGCGCGCACCGCCGCCTGCGCAAGGTTTAGACGCATTTGCGCGATCTTCTCGCCAGTTGATGGAGAAGAATACGGCGCCGATTGACCGCCGCGCTCTGCTTTCAACTATGCAAGCGCCGCGAAAGCTCTACTTTTAGATACTTAAATCAGCCCAAAGCACGGCGCACCGTTGCCAGAAGCGCGACGGAAATGAGGGCGGCGAATACGTGAGGCTATGTCATTTTCGATCCGACAAGGTCATGATTGCACCGCGCTCGTCACGGCGAACAGCGCGATAGCAAAACACCAGTTGACTAGCCTTTGCTCAAATTCGGCAAATTCCGCATTCAGCAGCTTGACAGGCAAGCCACTACTGGAATATATCCAAACCCTACAAATTAGTAGAACAGGCTTAGTAAATAAGTGTAGGTTGGTAGAGTCAGCGCTCGAGGGGAACCAAAAATGCGCCCACCAGAATACTCGGCGAACGGATCGTCGGTCGCGGCTGCGAGGCAGAATCCTGGCGCCGAGCCGGCGGACGCGACGAGCGAGTGGTTGAGCCTGGCGGATCTTGCGCATGGGTCGGAACGGGTTGGCGGGGCAGTGGTGCGGTCGGCGCACGCGCGCAAGATACTCAAAACCATTTCTCGCTTGAGTCCGTACAAATCAACCGTCCTGATTCAGGGCGAATCCGGAACCGGCAAGGAGCTGGTCGCGCGAGCGTTGCATAAGCTGGGCGCGGTGCCAAGCGGCCCGTTCGTGACCTTCAATTGCTCCAACCTGGTCGAGTCGCTGGCAGAGTCGCAACTTTTCGGTCATGTGCGCGGCGCTTTCACCGATGCCCGCGAGGATTCGCTCGGCTATTTCCGCTCCGCCAACGGCGGAACTCTATTTCTGGACGAAGTCGGCGAACTTCCGCTGCGCCTGCAGCCCAAGCTGCTGCGCGCGCTCGATACCCACGAGATTCAGCCGGTCGGCTCGTCACGCTGCTACTCGGTTGATATTCGGCTGGTCGCGGCAAGCAATCGCGACCTGCACGCGATGGTGAAGGCGGGGCAATTCCGCGACGACCTCTACTACCGCCTTAACGCGGCGGCAATTGTGGTTCCGCCGCTTCGCGAGCGGAGCGAGGCAATTCCGGCCTTCGTCGCTCATTTTATCGAGCACTTCAACCGCCTGTTCGGCAAGGACGTAAAGCTCGTTTCGCGGATCGCCTTGGACGCGCTGTGCGCCAACCAGTGGCCCGGCAACGTCCGCGAGCTCGGCCATGCAATCGAGAGCGCGATTCTGATGACCGAAAACGATCGTATCGATCTCGACGACCTGCCTTTGCGCCACGACGATGCGAATCCGGAAGCGCTGGGCGAGACAATCGAGGCGGTGCTGCAAAACGGCGGGCTCCATATCGAGGGCGAGCCCAATGGCGCCGTGATTGACTGCGGGAACGCGTCAACGAAGCGATGCTTCCAAATGGCGGGCTGGCCCTACTCGCTCGACGGCGTAATCCGCGAGGCCTCGAAGCTGGCGCTGATTCGCGCGCTGCAAGCGAGCGAGGGCAATTGCCATCGCGCGGCCGAGCTGCTGGGCGTATCGCGCTACACGGTTTACCGAATGCTGAACCGGTTTGGCCTGGGCGAAGGCCGTACCTACCGGACGCTGCGCAAGTCGACTGTCCGCAACGCGTCATGAATGTCGTCTGACGTCCTCTCCCGGTTTGCGACTGGCGATCCGGTCGCCAGCCGCGGGAGGCGGCGATTACTCCGTTACCTCTGCCAGAATCCCCCCTTACCTGTTTTCTAACAGCTCCCTTTGACTTCGTTGGGGGTAAACTCCGCCCGCATTCTCCTTACCCCGGCGCGGGAACTGGCCCATCCCGAGGATTGAACCCCTCTATCCAAGCAGTCAGTGTTCGCCGCGGTCGGTCCGCGGCCTGAATAACCACTCTGACTTTTTCACTTTTTCACTTTTTCACTTCTTCACTGGATCAACGACCCGCCCGTTGAGCCGGCGGTCACAAGCCGTGTAACCTACCGCCCAAGGGCCCGCGCGGGCGGCCAAAAACCATGAGAGAACCAAAGTAAACGGTGCCTCGCGTTTCTGTAATCATTCCCGCCTACGACGCGGCCTCGACTATCGCTGGTACCGTGGACAGCGTAATCGGGCAAACCTTCCAGGATTTCGAAATCATTTGCGTTGACGACGGCTCGACCGATCGAACCCGCGCAATCGTTGAACAGTACGCCCGGGACTGCGGCGACCGCGTGAGGCTCGTCGAGCAGGCCAACGGCGGACCGGCGGCGGCGCGCAACAATGGCGCGCGGCGTTCGACGGGCGAGTATCTCGCTTTTCTCGACGCCGACGACGTCTGGACGGCGCCGATGCTCGAGCGGACCGTAGCGGCGCTGGACGCCGACCCCCTGCTCTCGCTGGTGTATTGCAACGCGGCGCTCGCCGACAGCGAAGGCGTGGCGCTGGATACGTCGCTCGTGGGCAAAAGCTTCGACCATCCGCCGTCCCTGCATGAACTGCTGACGCGGCTGTGGCCGATAATGCCGAGCGCTGCGCTGGTCCGGCGCTGCGCGTACGACAAATGCGGCGGGTATCGCGACGAATTGCGCGGCGCAAGCTTCCGCTTCGAGGACGTAGATTTCTGGATCAAGATGCGCGAGCAGGGGCCGTTTGCCTATATCGCCGAGCCGCTGGTGATATGGCGGTTCGCATGGTTTCCGAGGCAGCTCAAGCGGTTGCCTGACTATTCGAAAGCGTTGCACGTTTTCGAGGCGTATCTGCAGGAGCGTTACGGGGTTTCCGCGGCGCCGCTGGTAAATGCGCGGACGCGGGCTCCACGGAGTATCCTGGCGACGATAGGACTGAAGGCGCTTCGCGACGGCGATCGCCCACGGGCGCGGGCGGCGTTCGCGCGCGCGATTAGGGTGGATCCCTACCGGCTCAAGAACTACCTGCGCTGGATGAGGACGTTTCTGCCGCGTCGGCTGGCGCGGAGTCTTTCCGGTGAAAGTTCACGGCGCGCTCGATCTGGCGGCGCGTATCAGGAATAAATAGACGACGGATCGCTTTTCACTTTTTCACCGTTTCACTGTTTCACTGTTTCGCTGTTCGTTGTTGGAGGCATTTTCAATGCGGGTGATTGTAACGGGTGGGGACGGCTACCTCGGATGGCCGCAGGCGATGTACTTGTCCAAGCGCGGCTACGAAGTATGCGTGGTGGACAACTTCAATCGGCGCCTGTGGGATTTGGAATGCGGGACCGACAGCCTGATTCCGATTGCTTCGCTGCAGGACCGGGTGGCGGCGTGGCGCGAAAAGAGCGGCAAGACGATACAGACGGCGATCGGCGATTTGACCGACTATCCTTTTATCAGCGCCGTGGTTCGCGATTTCAAGCCCGACGCAATCGTCCACTACGGCGAGCAGCGCAGCGCGCCATTTTCGATGATCGATCGGCGCCATTCGGTGCTTACCCAGGTCAATAATCTTGTCGGCACGCTCAACGCCGTTTACGCGATTCGCGAGCACCAGCCCGAATGCCACCTGGTCAAGCTCGGCACGATGGGCGAGTACGGAACCCCCAACATCGACATCGAAGAGGGCTTTATTGAGATTACGCACAACGGGCGCACCGATACGCTGCCGTACCCGAAGCAGCCGGGCTCGTTCTATCACCTGTCCAAGGTTCACGACTCGCACAATATCCAGTTCGCGTGCAAAATCTGGGCAATCCGGGCGACCGACCTCAACCAGGGCGTCGTTTACGGAATCGACACGGACGAGACGATGCTCGACGAGCGCCTCGCGACCCGTTTCGACTACGACGGAATCTGGGGCACGGTGCTCAATCGGTTCTGTATCGAGGCTGCGATCGGGCATCCGCTCACCGTGCACGGCAAAGGCGGCCAGACCCGCGGCTACCTGAACATTCGCGACACGATGCGATGCATCGAAATCGCGATCGAGAAACCCGCCAAGGCCGGCGAATACCGCGTCTTCAACCAGTTCACCGAGCAGTTCTCGGTCGCGCAGCTCGCCGACCTGATCCAGGCTGCGGCGAAGCACAAGGGCCGCAGCGTCGAGATTCAGCATATCGCGGACCCGCGCGTCGAGGCCGAAGTCCACTACTACAACGCCAAGCACACCAAGCTCATCGACCTGGGCCTCAAGCCGCGCCTGCTGTCGGAGGTGCTGATCGATTCGGTCTTCGACAAGGTCGAGCATTTCAAGCATCGCGTGAAGATGGATCGCATCGACGCGCTGGTGAACTGGCGGCGGATCAGCAATGCGGTCGGGTATGGATCGATGTCGTCGCCGGCGGAGCCCGCTGAGACTGAGCCCAAACCTAAGGCGCGGGTATCCAGCACGCGGTAGAGTTCAGTGACGCCGCGAGCGGCACGGCCGCCGAGGGCGGGTCTGGCGCCGGCGGGCAAAAAGGTTCGCCCGATCCGCAAGCAGCTTTTCACGTGGCGCGAATCGAACTATAGCCACTACCTGCCAAGATCGAACCGCACAGGCTATAGACTGTCACGCGAACGGTCGAGTGCGCGAATAATGCTCATCGGGAGAAGCGTTCGCGCGATTCTCAAATATGTCTTGAACGCCGTGCGATCATAAGAGAGCGAGCGAATCAGGCATTTGCGCGCGGCGGCTCGATTACCCTTCCTGAGTTCAGCGAGGCCGGTATTTCTGAGGATACGGATTTTGTGTTGGGTGTAACTCTGGAGAACTCCAGAGGCGCGATCTCCATATCGAGATCGAATCGACCGCACGAACAGCTCGCCGCGGCTGTCTCGCCTCAGCAATTTGGGATAAAGCGGGCCCATTGTGAACCGCGTCAGCTTTTCCGGCAAATAGCTGAACTCGCCTTGTTCGCGAATACGAATCCAAAAGTCCAGGTCCTCGCTAAATCCTTCGGCAAAACGGCCGCATTTTTCATACGCCGCTCGACGCATCACGACCGTACTTGGCATGATCGGCCACAGTCGGCTGAGCATCTCGTCGAGGGTGGGAGAATGCGCTGTCTTCGCATCTACCGGCGAAGTACCGAGGTCGCGGCCAGCGGTATCCTGATTGGATACATCCGTATAGACCAGTGCGACTTGCGGGGACTTGTCGAGAATCGCGATGGACTTTTCGAGTTTCGTGGGCGCCCAGAAATCATCTGCGTCCAACAACGCGAGATACTCGCCTTTCGACTTTGCGATTCCAGCGTTGCGGGCTGCGCAAAATCCCTGGTTGGGCTGCCCAATGATCGCGATCCTAGAACCAAACCCTTCAAGTATGGAAGCCGTTGCGTCGGTCGAGCCGTCATCGACGACGACGATCTCGAAATCGGCAAAGGTTTGATCGAAGACGCTCTGGAGCACAAGGCTGATCGTCGCGGCCCCGTTGTAAACCGGAATGATCACGGATACGCGCGGCGATCGCCCGCGTGACTGCGAGTCTGTTCCGGCTGACGCCATCGGGGTTCGCTCAGGCGTTGCCATCACCCGTGCGCGAGGTCGCTAGCGGCGAGCGAGCCGGAAGGAAAGTCTTCAAGTATCGCCGGTAGGCCTTCGGTGACGCCGGTTGATAGTGGATGAGGCGGGCGAGACAACGGCGCGCATCCTTGGGGCGTCCCTCCTCCATCAGAGTGCGGGCCATATGTCTCATGACCTTCATTCGCAAGCGCCGGAATTCCCGGATGAGGCCGGTGGCCGAGGCGCCATAGCGCTCGCGGACCAGCGCAACGAACAGTTCGCACGCAGGCTCGCGTATCAGCGCCTTGGGATAGAGCGGGCGCGTGGCCTTGCGCACCAGCAATTCGGGGACGCATCGGAAATATCCGCACTCACGCGCGAGCAGCAGGAAATAAATATCTTCGCAGGTCGTCACGTAGCGCTCGTCAAATCCGCCGCATCGATCGAAGACCTCGCGGCGCACCATGAGCTGACTCGGCACGACATTCCATGGGCGCTCAAGCATCTGCGCGAGCGTCGGAGAATCGACGCCTTGGGTCTGGCTGTCCTGGTTGGGCATCGGCCGCCCTTTTAGATCGACTTTGAATGCGCCCGTGTACGCCAGCACGCAATTCGGATCTTGATCAAGGACGGCTGCGGATCGCGCGAGCTTTTCGGGCATCCACTCGTCGTCATCGTCAATGAACGCGACATACTCGCCGCCCGATGCGCGCACGCCTGCGTTGCGCGCCGCAGAGAGACCGCGATTGGGCTGGCTGATAACGCGAATTCGATCGCCGTAGCCGGCCAGCGCCGATGCGGTATCGTCGGTCGAGCCATCGTCGAGGACCACGATTTCGTAGTCGGAGTACGACTGCGCGAACACGCTCGCCAGCGCGCGGCTGATCGTGGCTGCGCCGTTATATACCGGAACTATTACCGACACCTTCGCCATCGCGGGCCGCTATTTCCCTTGAATGGCGTCGGCGCGAGGAGCTGCGGGACTGAGATCAGCTTGAGGTCCCTTCCACATGGAAAGGTCTCGCCCGATCATCGGCTCGAGCGCGTCGAATTCCGGACGCATTAAATCGCGAAGGCGCGCTTCAGTCGCCTGATCGAGAGATGAGAACTTCGGCCCGCCGCCGAATGAGAATTTCCAGAGTCCCGCTCGTTCAAGGAAATTCATCGTGGCGTAAAGTTGTTTCTCCTCGAGCCAGTACATGAAATGGCGCGCCTTGCGCGCGACGCGCGGAAACCTTGGCAGATCGGTAATTGAATTGATCAACTTGCCCTGGGCTGCCAGCGCCGGCACGGGGTACCGCTCGATACCAATAAAATCGCAAACCCGGTCGAGGTAGGCCTGCGGACCGGCGCGCAGGTCGTCATTGAGCAAGACCAGCACCCGGTCCTGGCCGAAACGCGCGCGCCAATCCGGCAGATGCTTGGCGTAGCGGGTCACTTCGATCACCTGCGGAACTTTTACGAGGAACTCATCGAGCGGAAAGTTCGTAAGCGCGTAGTGACGCCAGAGTCTATAGGCCGAGTAGATTCGCTCGACCGGATTGCGAAACGTGCAGATGATTTTGCATCGCGGAA
>Ga0074045_10002427_pt1 | contig 17278 bp, 15 predicted proteins | sample BogForMeECP23OM2_FD_94442 | JGI IMG/M metagenome (GOLD analysis project Ga0074045, IMG submission 94442) | Bog forest soil microbial communities from Calvert Island, British Columbia, Canada - Bog Forest MetaG ECP23OM2 | ecosystem: Environmental > Terrestrial > Soil > Wetlands ...
AAGAGCAGCCCTCTGTGTGACGCTCGCTCACCGCCCAAGGGCGAAGCGGTGGAGAGCGGCTGCCTAACTAATTAGGCTGCGTATGCCATTTGTTGATTGGCAATTATCATTTTGCACGCGATTGACGGGTGTGTGCACCACGGCATGCCTCCTGGCCGCAAGCATCTCCGTCGAATCCGGGACGCCCCCACTGAGGGAAGAGCCAGCAAAGAACTGCCTCTATGATAACACCCCGGCGTTTGACTCTTCGAACGCGTCCCGCGAGCCACCCCAAAGAAAGGTGGCGCGCTTTCCTGCGCCACTTTCTCCGTTTCGTGATGTGCGCTTGCTCGATCCCCAATGCGCTATTTCGAAGCGGTTGACAACTGAGCGAATGCCTCGCTGAGCTGATTGGCGTCGGTCTCGATTGCGAAAGCGCGGTTGTTGTCGATCACATAGTAGGTGTACTGGTTGGCAATAACGTCGTAACCGAGCCCCCCTATCGTACCAGTAAGGATGTCGCCAGTACCGCTGGCGGTTCCGGTCAGAGAGACATCGGGAGTCTCGGTACCCGTTACCAGAGGGTTGGTCAGGACGTTCAAATCCGTGAAGCCGGTTGCCATGCCACTGCTTGCGGAAACGATTCCTACGGCACTCCAGGGATAAGTGGTCGTAGACGTAACGTTATTAATTGGCGAGGTGACGACGGTGGTCCCATTGGCGGTCATGGCATAGGTGCCGGAGACGGAGGCACTCGCCGTTTGCTGGAATGCGACACCGGCAGTGACGTCATTGACATCCATGGACACCACGAACGCGTTGCCGGTGCCATCGAGGTAGAGTTGGAGGGTCACGGGGCCGTAGGTGGTATTGGCAGTGTCAGTCGCAGTCAGTCCAGAAATGGTGACGCGGCCCGTGCCTGGATTTGTATTCACCGTGTAGGAGCCCGCAATGATATTGCCCGCGGGGACCGCGCTGGTAGAGAGGTCGTTGAAGGAAACGGTCCCGCCAATGCCGGAACCGGCATTAAAGGTGACCGCGCCCGCCAAGTTCAGCAGCGGGGCGCCCACTGCGTATTCTCCGGCGACGGTTTCCTGGCCCTGAGCGCCCGCGACATAAGTCAATCCGGAGAGGCTGCTATTCGAGAAAGTTCCGGCGTTGCTGCCCTGGCTGAGCGCGGCGCCGCCCATGGTACCGAGGAGGCCATCTTTAATCTCGACGAGCTCAATGGTCGTTGAATTGACCACGTAGCCTACCAACTGGATCTGGCCGATGCTGGTATTGCTGGGATTGAGCGTGAAAAGAACACGACCGAAGGAGTCGGGCGTGCTCACTGCGCTGGCAGAGAAAGCCTGGGCGGAAAACAGCCCCAGCGTAGGCGCATTGTTGAGATCGAATACGCTGCCCGCACCCGAAATCGTGCCGGTCGTGCCGTTCAAGTTGTCGATGTTGATGACGCCCCCCATCGCGAGCGGAAGGTCCTTGGTGTCCACGCCGGCGGCGAAGAACGCGTAACCACCGGATGGCTCTGCGACGCCGGATTGGAGGTCCAAGCTCCCGGTCCCAGAGGCAAACGCGTCGAACTCAGCGATGCGTGCGCTGGAACTGGTGACGCGCGCGGCATTAATGGTCTGGGTGCCATTGACGCCTACACCTTCGAGGCCCGTGTACAGCACGATTTGCAGATTCCCGTCCGCCGTAACGGATATGCCGCTCCCCGCCGGTTGGATTGCCAAAGCATTGAAGACACCGTAGTAGTCGATGAAGTCCTCCTCGCCCGCAGTAATGGCGCCTCCAGAAACGGTAAAGGCTCCGGCAACGAAATACGGGGACGTGTTTGGCGACGTATAATCCTCACCCGCCAAATGGAAGACATAGGTGCCATCGGCCAGCCCGTGCGTTAGGAGTGATGAATTGGAACTGCCGCAGGCGGTGAGCAGGACGGCCGAGCAAAGAGCTGTCAGTATGAGAGCAAGTCGGCGGAAGGTCATTGTGCACCTCCCTTGACGACGGCGGCGGAAGCCAGGAGCGAGCCTCCGCCAAGCCATGCGAGTGAGCGAGCGGTTTGGATACGGTTGCGAGTCATTTCAACCTCTTTAGAATTGTGAGTCTTCGTGCCGGGACGGGCCAGGGGGCTCCTGACTGACCTTTTCCCTGAATTTCTTTTGTACGCGAGGGTTACAGATTGCAGGGGTGGGAGTCAAGGGGGTGGCGGGCTTCCCTGCGCCAGCAGGTGGCTATCAATTTTTCAGTAGCGCAGAGATCTGCTGGGACGGGGCCAAAGCCCCGCCCCAGTTGGACCTCACTTGTGAGTCTTCGCCTGTGCTTTTGGCGTCGGCGGCGCCTGGAGATACAGCAGGCCGGTTTGAGTGGGCGTCACATCGATCCCGACGCCGTCGGTCTCGATGCCGAAGGCACGGAGACCGTCGATGACGAAAAAGTCAAACGTGTTGGACGTGAGTGGAGGTCCCGCAGCAATGCTGTCTGCGCCGAGGCCGGTAATCGGGCCGTTCGGCGTGCTGGCAGTACCGGTGAGAGAAACATCGGTATAGGTGGACGTGGCGAAATCACAACCAGACAGTGGCGGCGTTGTGACGAGGTAGTCGAAGTCAGTAAAGCTGCCTGAGCCGATGGTGCCGCTGCTCCCGATGTTGATTGAACCGACGGCACTCCAGTTATTGAAGCATGTGAATGAGACTCCGGTTCCGCTCAGGGCGTAGGTGCCAGACAGGGACGCGCCAGCGGTCTGCTGGAAGGCGGGACCGGCAGTAAAGTCATACAGGTCCATGGTAGCCAGGAGCGCATTGCCCTTGCCGTCGAGGTAGAGCTGAAGCGTGGCCGGTTCAGGCGCATCAGTGGTGGGATTGTAATTCAAGTCGGTCCCGGTGAAGTTGGTGATGGTCACGCGGCCGGTCCTGGCGCTGATTCCGGCCGAGTCCACCGAGTAGGTTCCAGCAACGCTGCCTGACGATTCGGTGTTCTGGTCGTTGAAATCAGCGGTACCGGAGACCGAGGAGCCGTCGGAATTGAAGGTCAGAGCGCCGGCAAAATTAAGGAAGAAGAAGTCGTCGGCTCCCTGCGCGCCCACGACATAGCCGGAGCCGGACAGACTGACCGTGTTGAACTTGCCGGTCTTGGAACCCTGAGCTAAAGCAGTTCCGCCAGTAGTGCCACCGAAGTCGTCCGCGATCTCAACGAGCGCGATGGTGTTGGCGTCGATGATATAGCCAGCGAACGCAATTTCTGGAACTGCGGGATTGGCATTTGGATTGAGGGTAAAGACTACTTTTCCGTACTGGTCAGGCGTCGACGCGCCAGTGGGTCCGGTGACAGCGCTGGCGGCAAGTGGTTGATCCGGCTCGGGCGCAGTCGCGGAACCGTCATTGATATCGAGGACGCTGCCGGTGCCCGAGATGGTGCCGGTTGTGCTGTTCAAGTCGTCGACGTCGATAACGCCTCCCATCGCAACGGGTGCCGCACCGCTGCTGTTGTCGGTACCCGACGCGACGAACGCATAGCCATTTTGCGGCAGAGTCTGGGCGGCGATTGAATTCTGAAAGGCGATGGTGCCGCTGCCGGCGGCGAAGCCATCAAACCAGGTAACAAGGCCAGTGGTAGAAGTCACCAGCGCCACGTTAAGGGTTTCCAGACCATCACCAACGCCGTCAACGATGGGGCCGATGCTCGAGTCGCCGGTGTCAAGCACGATCTGCAGGTTGCCATCCGCTGTGGGAGTGATGGTGGTGTTGCTGTCGCGGTAAATCTCGTCGCTCCCCTCGAAAGTTAAGTCCACAAAATCTTGCTCGCCGCCGATGATCGCGCCGCTTTGCATGGTAAACGCTCCAGCGACGTTAAAGGGGGATTGTTGGTTGTTATCTACGCCGCTTAACTGGAAGACGTAGGTGCCGTTGGGCAGCGTGGTGGGCGGCTGGGTGATGGTGATGGTGCCGGACACTTTCTGGTTGAAATCGCTCACCGAAGTGCCCGTGACGGTCACGGTGTTTCCAGTGGGAACGGCTAAAGGAGCGGTGTAGGTCGTGGCAACCATGTTGCCAGTCGCGGTGGGATCGAAGGTTCCACATTGTGAGACGGGAGTACAGGACCAGGTAACCTCGGGGTCGCTGTTGGGATCGTTGGTGATGGTGACTGCAATCTGCACCTGGGAATTGGTGTTCATGGGAGTGGTGGGCAGCAGGAAGCCCGGTGTGAAGGCGAGGGTGATATTCGATGTGATGGTGATAGTGGCCTGGACGAAGGCGTTGGGATTGGTAACAGAGGCTGCAGTGATGGTTACGGTGCTTGGGTTCTGAGGAACGGCCGCGGGGGCAGTGAACTGCGTGGTAGCTCCGCTGGCAGTGTGTGTGGGACTGAATCCGCCACATTGGGCGCTGTTGCAGGCGACAGTCCAGTTGACGCCAGCATTATTGGGATCGTTGGCAACGGTGGCGGCGAGGCTGGCAGTGCCGGAGATCAGCATGGAACCAGGCGGCGTGCCGCCTGACGTGAAGGTCACGCTGATGGCGGGTTGATTGATCGTGATCTTGGCTGAGACCGAAGCGCTGCTGTTATCAGCCGAGGTCGCCGTGACAGTCACATAGCCTTGGCTTGGGACGGTCGAGGGCGCGGTGTAGGTGGTGGGGACGCCGCTGGCGATAGTGGTATTGGAAAAACCGCCGCATTGACCTCCGCTACCGCACGAAACGGTCCAGTTCACTAGAGCGTTCTGCGGACCGTTCGTAACCGTTGCGGCAAGAGGCGTGGTGTTGCCGGGTGCTGTGATACTCAGGGACCCGGGCACAGGGTATTGAGGTGTGAAGGCGATGCTGATGGCGGGCGGCGTCGAACTGGAGCTGCCGCCGCAGGCGGCGAGCATGGCGGCCAGGGCGGCGACCACGATCAGAAGAGCAGCGCGGCGGACTGTCATTGGGCGCCTCCGTTTACGGCAGCCTTGCTGTCGCGGGTGGTGCGGCGGGCCGGGTGCTCGCGGACGAGGGCTCCGCGCTCATTGCGCACGGTCACCAGGCGTCCGGCGAAAATCAGCTGATGGGCAAGCACGACATCTTTTCCCTGACTGTTGGTGCTGATGCCGACGATTTGAACGGACTGGCCGGCCACAAGTGCTTCCTGATTCTGCTTGGACAAAAACGGACCCAGATGCGCGTCGATGGTCTTCCCGGAAGTCGTAATGAACAGGTGAAAACCCGGCGGGCCGCCGGAAGCCGGATGCATAACGAGTCGCTCTACAGTGCCGACAACGGTGATCTCTTTCGGCTGGCTGTAAGCGAGTTCAGAGCCGCCGCCGACGGACGAGGATTGGGATGGAGTTGCGGCCTCTGCCGCCAGTGCAAGCAACAGGGCGGCCAGGAGGCAGACGGATATTTGTGCGGTTTTACAGTTCCGGCTTCGAATCATTGCGGCGCTCCTTGAAAATCGTCAGATCGCAGGCAGCAAGGGCAGTCAACACCCCGAGCCGCGAGATTATAGTTACGAACACGAAACAAGCCTGTTCTCGACGATTTGAGGCGAGTCTAGCACGGAAGAACTGCCACCGCAGTGAGACTTAGCACGACTACGTACTTGAGTTATCAATATGGGAATTGCGGAACGCGGAAACTTAGCAGACCTCATTTCCTTTTTTGCGGCCGGCGAGAGAAAATCGCTACATGAAAATCGAAAAGATGCTGAAGCGCTATCGCGTGGAAGAGGGGAAGCATTTTCGCCTCAAAGATCATGACCCGGCCGACACGCACGGGCTGAATTCGGAGTTCAAGAAGGAAGCCAAGGATCTGCTGGCAAATGGCGTTCAGGAACTGAGCCGCCTCCAGGACATTTTGGCGGCGCAGGACCTGTGGGGGTTGCTAATTATTTTCCAGGCGATGGACGCCGCAGGGAAGGATGGGACGATCAAGCATGTGATGTCTGGAGTGAACCCGCAAGGCGTGCATGTGGTTTCCTTTAAGGTGCCAACAGCTGAAGAATTGAGTCACGGCTATCTGTGGCGCACCAGCCAGCAGGCGCCGGCGCGCGGGCGGATCGGAATCTTCAACCGCTCCTACTACGAAGAAGTCCTGGTGGTGCGCGTACATCCCGAGGTACTGGCCAACGAAAAATTGCCAAAGCGGCTGATGACCAGGAAAATCTGGGAGGAGCGGTACGAGGATATCGAAAACTTCGAGCGCTATCTGACACGAAACGGAATCGCAGTGGTGAAGTTCTTCCTGAACGTTTCGAAGAAAGAACAGAAGCGTCGGTTTCTGGAGCGACTGGATACGCCGGACAAGAACTGGAAGTTTTCGGCGTCGGACGCGAAGGAACGCGAGTTCTGGGACGCGTATCAGGAGGCGTATGAGGATGCAATCAGGGCGACGGCGAGCAAGTTTGCCCCCTGGTATGTGGTTCCGGCGGACAACAAGTGGTTTACGCGGCTGCTGGTGGCGCAGGTGCTGGTCGATGGGTTGAAAGGGTTGGATTTGGAATATCCAAAGGTGAGCGGGGCGCAGAAGAAGATGCTGGCGGAGGCGCGCCGGGAGTTGGAGAAGGAATAAAGTCGGGGCCTCCAAGCAACCTTACCGAGAAAAAAGCAGATTCCTCCGGCCAAACGGCAATAATGCGATCTCTGTTGGAATGACATTCGTTTGGCCTATTTCAAAATGATCGGCAAGGGCTGGTCGTAGGGCTGGATGGTCACAGTCAGTGACCTGCGTTGGTCGAACGCTTCCTTGGTAATGGGAAAGCTGACGACTAAGGTTCCTCTTCTTTCCGTTCCGGGTAGAAGCTTGGTCTCAGGCGAGAGAGGCGGCTCGGAACTCTCCTTTAAAACCGGGAAAAACTGGTAATAGCGGTCGAGGTCGACGGCGGAGGCGGCTGCGTCTTCGTAGGCGTGGCCATCGGCGGCGGTGAGTTGTGCCTTGAGGGAGCGGATCCAGAGGGGTTTCTCGGCGGTATTGCGCAAGGTGAACGTGATGGCGGCGAGCACGATGTTTTGGCCGGGGACTTCAACTCCCGTCACAAAACTGACGGAGCCCGAGCCCAGGGGTTTGGGGCGCTCGCGGACAGCGATGATGGCCACGACTACAGCGACGATCGCGATGGCAGCGAGCACGATGCGCAACGGAGGGAGATTGCGTTTGGCGGTGCCAAATTCCTCGCCGATGTGGAAGTCGGTGACGGGCTCAGAGGGCTGAGCGGGAGGGACCGGAAGCACGGTGGAATTTGGTGAAGAAGCCAGTGACCCAGCGGCAGCGCTGGGCGTTGGATTTGGATCGGGAGTGGAATCGGGCCTCGCGTCGGGCATGGGGTGATTCTAGAAGTTCACGGCCGGTTGGAGAAGGGGCAATGACAACTGGGAGCAGAGAAAGCAGTTGGACATGTGACTGCCCTTAGCAGCACCAACTGGTAGTGCAATGACTTTGGTTACCTTGTCTGGTGTGACGGAGGCTGCGACGATGCAGAAGATTCTTTTTGGAGGTACATGGCGGTGAATCGTACAACTCTCTTTGCCGCGTTGGCTTGCGCGCTGCTGGTATTCAGCATGCTGGGCTGCGGAACTACCGCACACTTGCAGTCCATCGAGATTTCGACCTCGAACCTGGCCGAATCGGGGGGAACTAGTCTCGACTTGGTGGGCATCGGCGGAACGATCCAGTTGTATACGTGGGGGAACTACAGCAACGGGAAAACCCAAATTTTGAACGGTACGGACATTGTCTACCAGATCTCCATTACTCCGGATATGCCCCTATCCGGTGAACTCCTCCCTCCGCCGCAGACTGTCGAATTGTCGCCGAACGGCCTGCTCACTGCCGTGCCTCCCTTTGTTTGCACCTGGGTCAATAGCGCTGTTCCCCCTGCAACCAGCCCGGCTTGGGGGGTCGGTGGTTCATACACAGTCACGGCCACTACCCAAGGGTTCACCTCTCCGCCTGTCTTTGTCGCTGTGGCTTCCGCGTCGCCGGGTACGGAAGGCGGCACCAACCCGACCGGAGAGTGCGGTCCGCCGCAGACGGGTCAATAGGCTCCGGCTGAGATGGGACGCATTTGATTTTGCGGGGACGGCTGCAAGACGGCTGTCCCCGTTGATTTTTGCACGTTCTAAATTCCTGCTTTTTTGGCCTGCTGCTGGAGTGCCAGCCCCAAACCCCGTATAATCCACTGGCTTTGCTGCAACCCTCTCAAGCACGCTATGCTGATGGTAGTCGCCACGGAAGCGGAGATCCGATGAAGATTCGCGCCGGAATTGAAGTGTCGGTCCAATCCGATATTGGTTGCCTCCGCAAAAACAACGAAGATTCCTTTGGCTATTGGGAGCCAGACGAAGACGAGAATTTTGCGCGCAAGGGGCGGCTGGCGATTGTGGCGGATGGCATGGGCGGGTATGAGGGCGGGCAGGAGGCGAGCCGCCTGGCAGTGGACACACTGGTCGAAACCTACCGCGATTATGACGGCAACGATCCGCAGCAGGCACTGATCGAGGGAATGCAAGCGGCGCACGAGCAAATTCGGCGCTACGGAACGGACCACCCGGCGCTGCAGGGTCTGGGCACGACCTGCACCGCGGCGGCAATCGTAGGCGACGCCTTGCATTACGCGCACGTGGGGGACACACGGCTGTACCTGATTCGCGGGGGGCAGATTACGCAGGTAACGCGCGACCACTCGTATGTGGGGCGGCTGGTGGAAGCGGGAATGATCACCCGCGAGGAAGCCGAGCGACACCCACAACGGAATATTCTGACGGCGGCGGTGGGAACGACTCCGGAACTCATCATGGATTCGCCCGGACGGCCAGAGCCATTGCGCCCAGGCGATGTGATTGTGATCTGCACCGACGGTTTGTGGGGACAGGTGCAGGACCATGAGATTCTGGAAGCGATCAAAAAACAAAGCGCGGAAGGCGCGGGTCACGATCTGATTGAACTGGCTCGTCAGCGCGGCGGCCCCGACAATATCACGGTCAACATCCTGCGGCTGCGCTAGGGAAGGTTTGCGGGCGGAAAGCTGCCCGGCCGAGCGGCGTTCAACCTTTCCGAAAAGTGCAAACATCTGCAGTTGAAAGCGGAGTTCTTCCGTCGTATTCCGGTCCGTAAATCAATGAAATCACAGGCTGGGCAGGGGTTCTGGCATTTTGTGCTTTGGCAGAGTTCGTGCTGTGCCTATAATGCCCATGGAATCCATAGACATAATGGAAAGTAATCAATCATGAGGGTTTCGCAAAAAGGACTTTATGCGTTGCAGGCGATGACCATGCTGGCGCGGCACTACCAGCAAGGTGCCATCCGGATCCGTGACATCGCCTACGAAGAAAGCTTGCCGGAGAAGTTTCTGGAACTGATTCTTCTGGAACTGAAGAACGCGCGCATGCTGGAGAGCGCGCGGGGCGCCAAGGGCGGATATCAATTGCGGCGGCCGCCATCGGAGATCCGGTTGAGCGAGATCATCCGCTTGATCGACGGGCCGCTCGCTCCATTTGGGGACGCCGAGCAACTGCGCTCGTTGATCGACCGCAATGATGACCACCGGGCGCTCTACAAGGTTTTTCTGGACGTGCGCGATTCGGCCGCCAAAATTCTGGAGGGGACCTCGCTCGCCGATCTGATGCCACGCGGTTCTCCTGTCGCAGCAAAGGCAAGAGGCGCCAAAAAAGGGAAACAGGATGCGACCGTGTTGCCGATGGCGGCGTTAGCCGCGGGACAGCAGGGCCATGACTAAAGTGAGCCGCGTTTTGGGTTTTTTCCTGATCGCCTTCGCATTGACTCTGAGCACCGGCACGCTCGCTTTAGGTCAAACCGTAATCCGCGTCGGTGCCTTTCCGAATATTACGCATCCGCAGGCGATGGTCGGAAAGAGCAACGGCTGGTTCGACAAAGCCATGGGCCCGCAGGTGAAGATCGAGTGGAAGAGCTTTAATGCCGGTCCTTCTGCAATTGAGGCTTTGTTCGCCGGTGCGATTGACATGACCTACATTGGGCCGAACCCCGCGATCTCCGGCTACGTGCGGTCAAACGGCGAGGCGCTGCGCATTGTGGCGGGGGCGACCAGCGGCGGAGCGGCGCTGGTTGTGCGCAAGGATTCGGGAATTCAGAAAGCAGAGGATTTCCACGGCAGGAAAGTGGCGTCGCCGCAGATGGGCAACACGCAGGATGTGGCTCTGCGGGCGTGGTTGATCGCGCACGGCATGAAGTCGACGGACAAGGGCGGCGACGTGCAGGTGATTCCGCTGGCCAATCCCGATCAGCTGACGTTGTTTTTGAAAAGGGAACTGGATGCGGCTTGGGCTCCGGAACCGTGGGCCACGAGGCTGATTCAACAAGGGAACGGAAGACTCTTTTTGGATGAGCGCACGCTCTGGCCGAACGGGGATTTCATAACGGCGCACCTGATCGTGCGAACGCAGTTCTTGAAGGAGCATCCCGATCTGGTGAAGAACTGGATCCGGGCGCACGTGGAATTGACCGAGTGGATCAACGGGCATTTGCCGGAGGCGAAGAAGCTGCTGAACCAGCAGATCGCGAAGGAAACAGGGAAAGCGCTACCGGATGCGGTGCTGGAGGAATCCTTCGGACGGATGAAGGCGACCTATGATCCGCTGCGGCCGTCGCTGATGAATGCGGCAAAGTCAGCGTTTGACGCAGGTTTTCTGGGGCGACAGATGCCCGATCTTTCGAGTTTGTACGATCTGTCGTTGCTGAACCAGGTTCTCGCGGAAAAAGGAAAGAAGGCTATCCAATGAGTGCAAGGCCACAGAATGTGATTCCGGCGGTACAACGAGTTCCACGCCCGGACACGCGAGCCAATGTCTTTCGCGGAAAACCGGTAATGCCGGTGACGGAATTTCCAGCGCACGCGGTGGCCGAGGCCGTTGTGCCGAAGGTTGCGCTGGACGGAATCTCGCTGAGCTATCGGACGACATCAGGGGAGCGTCTGGTGGCGCTCGACAAGATCAATCTGGAGGTCAAGCCGGGTGAGTTTCTGTGCGTAGTGGGGCCCTCAGGGTGCGGGAAATCCACGCTGCTGCACTTGATCGCCGGATTGCAGCCGCAAACTGCGGGCACGGTGCTGGTGGATGGGAAAGCGGTTGTGGGGCCGGGAACGGACCGCATTCTGATCTTTCAGGAGCTTGGTTTATTCCCGTGGCTGACGGTGGGTGGGAATGTCGAGTTCGGCATGAAGATGAAAAACGTGCCGAAAGCCGAACGCGAGGAAAAAGTGCAGTACTACCTGCGGCTGGTGCATCTTTCGAAGTTTCGGAACAGCTACATTCATCAACTTTCAGGCGGAATGCGGCAGCGCGTAGCGCTGGCGCGCGCTCTGGCTACTGGTCCGGATGTGCTGCTGATGGACGAGCCCTTTGCCGCCCTCGACGCGCAGACGCGCGACCTGCTGCACGATGAGCTGGAACGAATTTGGGCCGAGACCGGGTGCACGATTATTTTCGTGACCCACAATGTGCGCGAGGCGGCGCGCCTGGGCGATCGGGTGGTGCTGCTGACATTTCGTCCGGGGCGTGTGAAAGAGGAGTTCCGGGTGAATCTGCCGCGGCCGCGGCACATGGAGCATCCGGACGTTACGCGCATGGCGCGGACGGTTCTGGATTGCTTGCGCGAAGAGATCAACAAGAGCCTGGAAGTGGAGTACGCCGATGAAAAAGCTCGCTAAACAAGTGGTCTTTTATGGTGTGCTGATTGGAATATGGACGTTGCTGGCCAAGCTGCATATCTGGCCGCCCTACCTGTTTCCGCCGCCATGGGGCGTGGGTCACGCATTGTGGGACGGCTTTGCCGATCATAGTTTCTGGATCGGAATCGCGGTCACGATGAAGCGGATGCTGATTGGCTACAGCTTATCGGTCGCGCTGGGCATGGTGTTGGGGCTGGGCGTATCGAGCAGCAAGTTTTTGGAAGAGACGGTGGGTGGGTTGCTGGTGAGTTTGCAATCGCTGCCAAGCATTTGCTGGATTCCACTGGCGGTCCTTTGGTTCGGGCTGACCGAAAAGGCGATTCTGTTTGTGGTACTGATGGGATCGCTGCTCTCGGTGACGATCGCCATGGAAGACGGGCGCAAGCAGATGCCGAAGATCTACGGCATGGCGGGGCGGAATCTGGGAGCGAGCGGGTTCCGGCTCTTCTGGTCGGTGCTGCTGCCGGCAAGCCTGCCGTTCATCGTGAACGGAATGAAGCAAGGCTGGGCGTTTGCCTGGCGGTCTCTGATCCAGGCGGAGATGATTTTTCTAAGCCTGGGACTGGGCCAGTTGCTGATGATGGGCCGCGACCTGAGCGACATGAACCAGGTGCTGGCGGTGATGATTCTGATCATTGTTCTTGGCTACCTTGTGGATGGATTGATCTTCCGCACCATGGAGCGGCGGCTGCATGAGAAGTACGGGCTGGCGGCGGCGTAGTTGAGCCACGAGCTGCGAGCTTCGAGCGAAACCGTTAGTGTGATCCGGCCGCCTTCCAGTAGCCGCTTAGCAGACCCCAGTCATAGCGATTCTGTTTCCAGTTTGTATCCTCATAACTCCAGGGAGCATTTGGTATTGGTTTTTCGGGCGCAGGGTAGTCGTGCTGAAGCCAGTTAGGTTTCAGCAGGCGTCCGCGGCTGTTCACCGAGTCAATGCCCGGGCGGTGATGGCACACGAAGCAGGACTGAAGAACTGGCTGATACTGATCCAGTGAAATGAACTGAGCCGGAGAGCCTTCGTCAGGGCCGAAAGAGTTGAACATCGAAAACTCTCTTTCGTCGCGTTCTGTGGCTCGGAGGCCGCCGGCACGATTGGCGAACAGTTGCGGGCGGCTTAGACGTATCTGGTAGAAGTCCTGGCCGCTGCTTTTGATCGCTTCGGCAAGGCTGGAGGCGGTCTCCCCGTTTGATCGATCCAGCGCATTGACCGAGCGATACACGCGAATCTGGATGCTTTCGGTAATTGGCGGAGATTCGAGATTTCCCTGCGTGTCGACAAGCAACATTTGCCGAACGAGTGCCACCTCGGTTCCGGCTGGGAACTGCGGCAACGCGGGGTTTTCCATCGTCTGCTCGTGCCTCGGGTCATCGGGAACCGGAATCCACGACTGCGGAAAATCCCAAAGACTCCGAAGATACTCGAAGGTCGCCTTGCGGCCCGCGGGGAGCCGCAAGTAGATGGAAAAATTGGAGCGCGAAAAGGCATACGCGTGCGAAACGGCAACCGGGTCAGAAGTGGGCCCCCTTCCATAGATACCGACCCACGTGCTGTACGAATCGAACAAATCCGGAGGCAGGAATGGGCGATCCGGGTGCGCGGGATCGTATTCCTTGGCGAATTGACCCGAGGCGACAGCCTGCTCGTAATTGGAAGGCAGGGCGCGAATTTCCTCGGGAGTTAAGGCCACGCGGCGCATCACTTCTACCAGCCGCGACTGCAACTCCTGCTCCCCCTTTCCATAGGCGGGCTCGCCCACGCGCTCCGGCTCTCGCACCACCGACCAATCGAATAGCGACCATAGATCACGCTGCAACATTGCACGTTTGACAGGGTCGCGAATCAGGCGCTCGCCGTGTGTTTGCAGAAATTCATCGAGAACGCGAATCACGCGGTCATGCGAAGGCTGAGCCAGCAAGTATTTTGTGTTGAACCAGAGCGGGGGGTCGAGGGAGTCCGGGACACGTGAAGTGCTCGGAAGGTCAGAGCGGACGAAGATGACGGAGTGCAGACGATTCCACAGGTGAGTGGGATTGGGATCATAGATGGCCACGCCATTTCCCGATCCATTTTCTGAGCCATGCAGCCACAAAGACTGGCAAGAAGTTTCCTGGAGCCCTAACGACAAAAGAGCGAGAACCATAGCAGCAATTACCGGTCGCATATCCCACCCCGCTACGCTTGTGCATATTGAACAACAAGAGCGCGGGTTTGGGAAGGGTTCACGGTTTCACTGTTTCGCTTTGGCGCAAATTCGTTTCTAATGGCTCCCACTATGATTCGAACACTGGGCCTTTTGGGAATCACCCTTCTCTCGTTGGCGGCTTTCGCCGCTGACAATAACACGGACCGTCTGAATGCGGATCGCCTGATCGCGGAGGCGCTCAAACCTTCTGCGCTGGAAACGAACCTTCAGCGCCTCGCTGACGAAGTGGGTGGGCGCGTGCCGGGCACTCCGGCGTTTGAGCGAGCGGTAGCGTGGGGCGAGGCAGCTTTCAAAGAAGGGGGCGCGGACAGCGTACACACCGAGGAATTCACAATTCAGAACTCGTGGGCGGAAGGCGCGACAGAGATGAACGCGTCGCTCGATTCCGGCGCCAGCTTTCGCGTGAAGGCCGTGTCCGTGGCGTGGGCGCCGGCGCTGGCGGCAGTGAAACATGTGCCCGTGGTGTATGTGGGGATGGGTACGGCTCCAGAGTTTGCGAAGGGCGGAGATATTGCCGGCCGAGTTGTGCTGGTGGATAGCAAGGTGCTCGCGAGTTGGGACGATCTTATGGGGGAATACGCGCGGGTCCCGGGAGTGATTGACTTGGCGCTGAAGGGTAAGGCGAAGGCGATCACCTTCATCGCGACGCGGGAGCATGGAATTTTGTATCGTCATTCGAATTCGGTGGCGGGCGAGATCGATCCGATTCCGCAGTTGATAGTGGCGCGCGAGGATGGCGAGCGGATGGTGCGGCTGCTGAAAACGGGAACCCGGGTGTGGGCGGATCTGGCGATCCCGAACAAGATCGGCGGACCCATCAAGACGTGGAATGTAGTCGCCGAGATTCGCGGGCGCGAGAAGCCGGATGAGTTCGTGGTGCTGGGCGCGCATTTGGATTCGTGGGAACTGGGGACGGGCGCGCTTGATAACGGCTGCAATGCGGCGCTCGTGATTGATTCGCTGCGGGCGATCAAGGCATCGGGCTTGAAACCCCGGCGCTCGATCCGCTTCATCCTGTTTTCGGGCGAAGAAGAGGGAATGATCGGGTCGCGCGCGTATGCGGTGGCGCATCGCAGCGAACTGGATAAGGCGGCGGGAGTAGTCGTGTTCGACGGTGGTACGGGGAAGACAACGAGCTTTTCACTAGGCGGACGGAAGGATGTGGTAGACACTGCGACAAAGCTGGTTGCTCCGCTGGAGCAGTTCGGCGCGAACAAACTGCTGACGACCGCCGAGTCGGGCACCGATCATTACGATTTCATGCTGGAAGGTGTGCCCACGTTTGTGGCGGAGCAGGATGAGGCGAATTATCTGGAGAATTACCATGCCACGACCGATACGTTCGACAAAGTGGACTTCGCGCAGCTTAAGAAGCACGTGGCCGAGGCAACGGCGCTGACTTTTGCGCTGGCGGATGCAGAGGGCCGCGTTGGTCCGCGGCTGAACCGCGCGCAGATCGGGCAAACTCTACACGAGACTCGTCTTGATCAGGAGATGAAAGAGATGGGCATGTGGGACGAGTGGGCGACGGGGAAGCGGGGGAGGACGGAGTAGACGAAGTTTGGGAGCTACTCCGAAACACTTAGACCTGACAGGTGAGACCTGCGACCTGTATCGTAAGATTTCCTGTGCTCTTCTTTTGGATTCTCTTTAATCTGTTCATCATCGCGATGCTGGCGCTGGATCTTGGCGTGCTCAATCGGCGTGCGCATGTGGTGGGGCTCCGGGAAGCGCTGGCGTGGTCGGGGTTGTGGATTGCGCTGGCGGGCGCGTTTGCAGTCATCGTGTTTTTCTGGCATGGCCGCCCTGAGGCACTGCAGTTTGTCACCGGATATGTAATCGAAATCGCGCTCAGCGTAGATAATCTCTTCATCTTCCTGGTCATTTTTCGCTATTTCAAAGTTCCCGGTGAGCATCAGCACAAGGTGCTGTTTTGGGGGGTTCTTGGGGCCCTGGTGATGCGCGGATTATTTATTGCGGCCGGGGTTGGATTGATCCGCCGCTTTGACTGGATCACGTATGCGTTCGGAGCGCTGTTGATTTACTCCGGGCTGAAACTGCTCAGGCAAGGGAATCAGCAAATCCGCCCCGAGAAAAATCCCGTGCTGCGGCTGTTCCGCAGATTTTTCCCGGTTACTGATACGTATGAAGGTGGGCGCTTCTTCACCCGCAGAGACGTTCTCTACGCAACCCCACTGTTTGTGGTGCTGCTGGTGGTGGAGACTTCCGACATTCTGATTGCGGTGGATTCAGTCCCGGCCGTGCTGGCGATTACATTGAATGCGTTCATCGTCTATACGTCGAATGTTTTTGCCATTCTCGGCCTGCGCTCGATGTACTTCGCGCTCTCGGGGATGATGGATCGTTTCCACTATCTGCACTATGGGCTGTCTCTGGTGCTGATTCTGGTTGGGCTGAAGATGATTGGGTCCCATTACTTCAATGTACCGACCGAATGGGCGCTGGGGATTGTCCTGGCGGTGCTGGCGTCGTCGATTGCCGCGTCGTTGATGAGTCCGCGGAAAGGGGCGACTGCGTGACTTCCGCACTGCGGCAAAGAAGAACAGATCGGGATTTGACGTTTTCAGCATACGCTATGATGAAACCTTCATGATTCGCATTCCAGTAACTACGCCGTCGCGCTCCTATGAAGTCCTGATCGGGAGTGGGCTGCTCGCGCGCGCAGGCGAAACGCTCGGATATCTCTTTGGGAGCAAGCGCGCGTTTGTGGTGACGGTTCCACCGGTGCGGAGGCGTTGGGCCAAGGTGCTGGTGCAATCGCTGACGGCGGCCGGAATTGAAACTTCGCTGCTTGAAATGCCGGACGGGGAGCGCGCGAAACGGCTGACCACGCTTGAGAAGTTGGCGGGGAAACTGGTGCAGCAGGGAGCGGACCGTGGCGCAACGTTGGTGGCGCTGGGGGGCGGTGTGGCCGGAGACGTCACCGGGTTCATGGCGTCTATCTACATGCGGGGCGTGGATGTGATTCAGGTTCCGACCACGGTTGTTGCTCAGGTGGATGCGGCGATTGGCGGCAAGACGGGCGTGAATTTGGTCTCGGGCAAAAATCTGCTGGGAACGTTTCATCAGCCGCGTGCCGTGCTGGTGGACCCGGTTGTGCTGGCGACTCTGCCTGAACGCCAATATCGGGCTGGGCTGTATGAGGCGCTGAAATGCGCCATTATTGGCGATGTGGGCCTGTTTCGCCTGTTTGAGGAACGGCACAAGGAAATTCTGGCGCGCGACGAGGCAGTCGTCGAAAAGGTGATTGCTGACTCGGTGCGGTTGAAAGCGTCAGTCGTCAGCGCGGACGAGCGCGAGGGCGGGATGCGGCAGGTGCTCAACTTGGGCCACACGATCGGGCACGCACTGGAGGCGGAAACGGGTTACAAGCTTTTGCTGCACGGGGAAGCCGTGGG
>Ga0074045_10002429_pt1 | contig 17270 bp, 12 predicted proteins | sample BogForMeECP23OM2_FD_94442 | JGI IMG/M metagenome (GOLD analysis project Ga0074045, IMG submission 94442) | Bog forest soil microbial communities from Calvert Island, British Columbia, Canada - Bog Forest MetaG ECP23OM2 | ecosystem: Environmental > Terrestrial > Soil > Wetlands ...
AATCGAAATTGACCTTGGGTGCTTGCCGCGCGCCTTCTTCGGTCTTGAAGTAGGCATCGTTGCGCGCAAAACCCGCGATGCTGGCCACCAGGCTGTTGGGGAACAGCGCGATATAGGTGTTGTAGTCCTGCACCACTTCGTTGTAACGGCGGCGCTCTACTGCGATACGGTTTTCCGTACCCGCCAGTTCATCCTGCAAGCGCATGAAATTCTCGTTGGATTTCAGTTGCGGGTAATTCTCCACGATTACCAGCAAGCGGCCCAACGCGGAGTCCAATTGCCCGTTCGCGGCGATCTTGTCGGAAGGTGTCTTTGCGCCGATCAAGGCCGCGCGCGCCGCAGCGATAGCCCCGAACACCGTCTGCTCCTGAACGGCGTAGCCCTTCACCGTTTCGACCAGATTGGGGATGAGGTCGGCGCGGCGCTGCAGCACCACGTCCACCTGGGCCCATGCGGCGTTCACCGCTTCGCGTTTAATAGCCAGCTGGTTGCGGCGGCTCACATAGGCCCCGCCAACGACCAGCGCCAGAATCAACAGCACCACCAGGATTACGATTGCCGCTTTCATAAGCACCTCGATGATTGAAGTTCCAGAAAATCTAGTGTGCCGCCCGCTGCCATTCGCGCTTTGGCACCATCCCGTCGAGCGCCACGATCACTTTTTCCAGCGCGTGCATATACGCATCGTAGGCCGCCAGCGAATCGCCCTCGATCTTGCCGGTCTCTCGGTGGCTGTAAATCCGGGAGAAGGCCTCCGCCTTAGCCCCGGTGCGTTCCTCGATACGCGCAAAAATGTTTGCTGCTCCCTGGGGAGGCTCTTCGCCAAAGGCCAGCAGCGTGTGACGCAGCAAGGTAACCGCGCTGGAGATGGAGCGCTTCAGCGCCGCAAGTAGTTCCAATTCGTTTCTGCCAACGTGCAGCAGGTGCTGCCGCAAGCGGAGCAACAGCAAGCGCAGCTCATGCTCCACTTCCACGCGGTGCAGGTTCATGGGAATGTACAAATCCGCGACGACGTTTCTTCCGAAGAGCACGCGATGCGAACGCTTCACATCCAGGCTCTCGATCGCGAACACATCCGTCGAGCGCCGCAACTCCTCGGTCAGGAAAAACAGGGGCGCCGGCTCTTTCATTTCGCGAACCCACCAACCCACCGCCGGGGCCAGGCGCTGCATCTCGTTGACGTCGATGCGCACCAGCGTGCACAGAACATTCAGGTCCGAGGCGCCGGGGCGGAATTCGCCGCGGGCCGCGGATCCGTACAGGATCACGGATTCCAGGTTCTTGCCCGCCGCCTCTTTCAGTCTGCTCACCAGTTCTGTCAGCTTTGCTTCCATGGCCATCACCCACAATCAGGAATTCTCTCTCACCAGCTTCCGCCTGCGCCGCCGCCACCGCTCGACCCGCCGCCAAATCCACCGAACCCGCCGCCACCCCCACCCCAGCCGCCACTGCCGCCCCACCCACCGCCTGAGTTGCCCCATCCTCCGCGGCCTCCGCCGAGCATGGAGCCAAGGATGGAACCGATCAAGAGGCCTGTACCCATTCCTCCGCCACGCCGGCCTGACCCGGCGCTAATGCCTTTCAGTAGAAAAAAGAAAACGAATATACCAATGATGAGCCAGACCGGGATCCCACTGGATTCATCTTCTTGGTGGCCCACCTGCCGGAATTGTGGCATTCCGGTCAGGGTCACACCTTTATCATCGGCAATATATTTCGCCAACGCCCATGCGGTTGCAGCTATGCCGCTGCTGTAGTCGCCTTGCCGAAAATAGGGCACCAGCAGGCGTCCGGCATCTCCCGCGCGCGCGTCGTTGATCACGGGTTCCAGGCCGTAGCCAACTTCCGTCCAGTACTTCCGCTCGTTCGGCGCCACCAGCAGCATCACGCCGTTGTCTTGCTTCTTCTGGCCAATGCCGAGCTGCTTGAACAAATCGCTCGCGTAGGTCTGGATGTCATTGCCATCGAGCGACTTCACCGTGACGATGGCCATCTGCGCGCCGGTTTTCTGCTCGAGTTCCGTGCACAGCGCCTCCAGTTGGGATTTTGTCTGCGGCTGAATGATTCCGGCGAGGTCGGTCACGTAGCCGGTGGGCTGAATCTGCTTGATATTCTCGGCGCGCCCGGCCCCGCCCGCTATCAGCAGGAGCCACACCACGAAGCAAATTCCTTTTGCGAAGCGCTTCTTCATCTACGGGGATTCGCGATACAACTCAGTCTTTTCTCCGCCGCGTGTTGGCGGGCAAGCCTTCCCGCCCTGCGGTTATTTCCGCCACCCGATTCTTCATCTAAAAAAAGATAGCAGCGTTCACTCGGAGCGAAGAGGCCGAACACGAACGGCTCACGCCTCAGCCACTGGGCGAATTCTCTCATAACTCCGGCCAAAAAATCCGCATCGTTTTTCTCTCTTCACGGTTGCCATTGACCCGCTTTAAGCCAGGCCCTAATCTTTAGCCTGCAGGATCTTCTCTCAAACCGAGGTGCACATGCGTCCGTGGACGGCGGTCCCTCGTCCGCTTTTGTATTTGTTTGCCGTGCTTTTCTGCGCGGCAACAACGCTCTACGCCTGCGTGTGGATGTACGACATGCGCCGGCCGGCTCCGCCGGCGTATCCCGTCGAACTGGGATTCAATCTTTCCCGAAACACGGAATTCGATCTGAAATCGTGCTCCATTTACGTATACAACGTGGTCCCCAACAGCCCCGCGGAACGCGCTGAACTGCGCCCCGGTGATGCCATCATCGCGATCAACGGCCATCTGCTTACTTCCGTTGATTTCTATGAACAAACCTGGAGGGACTCTCATCCGGGTGATCCCGTTGACGTGACCGTCCGCCGCCCCGGTGCGCCCCAGTCCATTACGCTTCATGCCGTTTTCCGCGCGACCCAGCCCGATCAAGCCGCCGAAGGCGTCGCGAGAAGTTCCGCGGAGCAGGTAGTTGGCTTGTTCCCGATTTTCTTTCTGCTGGTAGGTTTTGCGGTGCTTTTTTTCCGGATTGATGATCCTATGGCCTGGCTGCTCGCGGGCCTTTTCACCTGTTTCGTTGCCGCGCCCAGCTTTCACAACCTGCCGCTCTATTCGCGATCGTTGCAAGACTTTTTGAAGGTGTTCCAATCCCTGTTCTATGGATTTCTATCGGGGCTCTTTTACCTCTTTTTTGCCGTTTTTCCGGAGAGGTCTAAATTGGATCGCTGGGCGCCGTGGCTGAAATGGGTGGCGCTGGCGTTTTGTTTGAGTCAGGCCATTCCAGGGCTCGTAACTGGGAATCCCCGCTGGCCAGTTTGGGTGAACCAGCTTCTGGGACTGTACAACGCAGACCGGGTACGCCGTCTGGTTTCGCTCACCTTCATCGTTCTGGGCATGGTCTCGCTGATTTGGAACCGGCTGAGCAAAGACAACTCTCCCGAGGCGAGACGTAAGTCGCGGGTCATGCTCGGCGGCCTGATATTCGGATTTCTTCCCCTGGTTCTGGAACGAATCACGGAAGAGTTCATAAGCTATCATCGCGGTTTCTGGGTGGATACCCTCCTTGCCCTGGCGCTGCTGCTTTATCCGCTCTCGTTCGGTTACGCCGTGGTGAAATACCGCGTGCTCGAGATTCCTGTGCTTCTGAGGCGGAGTGCGCGTTACGTTCTGGTCCAGCGCAGCTTCTCCACTCTTTTGCTCCTCGGCGCATTGGCGGCAGTTTTCCTTTTTTCGAGATTCTTCTCCGGGATATTCGCGGCGCATTCCCAGACGGGCATCGCGCTCAGCGCTTTTTTTGGTGTCGCCCTGGTGTGGGCTTCCGCGCCTTTCGTGAAGCGCGGCTCGCAGCGCATCGATCGCGCCTTTTTCCGCAGTTCCTACGACGCCCGGGTCATTCTGCAGGACCTTGCGGAAAAGACGCGCTCCGTCAGCGATCGTGACGAACTCGCGGCCCTGCTTGATGGACATCTAAGGCAGGCGCTGCATCCCAAAACCCTGATCATGTATGCCGCGGGATCCGATGGGATGCTCCAGGCCATTGGCCGGGAAGTTCCCGCTGGTTTCGAGTCGCTCCACGCCGACGCGCCATTCCTGCGGAATTTGGTGGCGTATGGCCGCGCGTGGGATGTGCCTCCTCCGGATTCTCGGGATGCCTTGGAGAATTTCCCGTATCTGCCGCTCGCTCCGGAATGTCTCGTGCCGCTGCTGGGTCACGCGGCGCAACTCGTCGGGCTTCTCGTGCTCGGCCAGCCGCTTTCGGAAGAGCCTTACTCCCGCGAGGACAAACGTCTGCTGGATTCCGTGGCCGGGCAAGCGGCCATGGCACTCGAGAATATCCGCCTGGCGGAACACATTGCCGGCCGCATGGAAATTGAGCGCCGCGCGACGCACGAAATCGAGATTGCCCGCGACGTCCAATCGCGCCTCTTTCCCCAGGTCATGCCGCCGCTGGCCTCGCTGGACTATACCGGCAGTTGCATCCAGGCGCGGCAAGTTGGCGGCGATTACTACGACTTTCTCGATCTCGGCTCGTCGCATCGGCTGGATCGGGGAGCGACCCGCCCCCTCGATGACGCCGCCTGGCATCTCGCCTTCGTCCTTGCCGACATTTCCGGGAAGGGCATTGCCGGCGCGCTGCTGATGGCCAACTTGCAGGCCAACCTGCGCAGCCGTTACGCCAGCGCGCTCGATGATCTTCCGCGCCTCCTGAAATCCGTCAATCAGCTCTTTTACGAAAACACGCCCGATGACCGCTACGCCACGCTGTTCTTCGCCGTCTACGACGACCACTCGCGCGAGTTGGAATACGCCAATTGCGGCCACAACGCTCCGCTGCTCTTCCGCGCCAACGGCTCCCTCGAACGCCTCACGTCCACCTCCACGGTGATCGGCTTGTTTCCCGATTGGCAGTGCGTCACGCGCCACATCACCCTCGCTCCCGGCGACCTGCTGGTGATTTACACCGATGGCGTCACCGAAGCCAACGATGCTGCGGGAGATGAGTTCGGCGAAGCCCGCCTGATCGAAACCGTGCGCGCTTGCCACTCCTTGCCGCCAAAGGATCTCGTCGCGGCCATCCACAACGCCGTCCATTCCTTCAGCCCCGGCGAACAATCCGACGACCTGACGCTGGTCATCGCCCGCGCGCGCTAGAACGTTTCGTGTTTCGTGACCCGTGACCCGCGATTCGCGTTTAGTGACTCGTGCTTCGTGTCCCGTCACCCGTGACTCGCGATCTGTCATCCCGACCGGAGCGGCCCGATTCTCTCTTGTGCGCCGAATTATGGCGCGTCGGGCCGCGGAGTGGAGGGATCTCTCCGTGCTCTTGGGTTCCTCCTGCTTGTGTAGGGGCCGACTTCTGAAGCGGTCCGTTTCTAGACCCTCGCCCCAGCGCCGGAGGCGCGAAAAAAGTTAGCCCAGGGCCTAAGCCCTGGGTACACGGTGTGCACAAACCCCGAGCGCCGTCGGCGCGGCACACAGGGTCCGCCTCTTTGCCACTCGCCCCCAATGTTTAATTCCCAATCAGCGCCGGGGGCCGTCCGCCAGATAGCTCGCTAAAATCGCGCCTCAGTGCTTCTCCATGGCGTCCGCCGTACCGTCCGACCACTTGGCCACCGGAATCATAAATACGGTCAACCGGTCCTCGGGGTCTTCCTCTGCCAGAATCGGAGAGCCCGGAAGGTTTGCGCCCCAAAATTCAGCGCCAGTTTGCGGAACGAAAAACATCAGGTGGGGATGCCAGTGGCCGGCCTGATCGTTCAAGTACCCTTCCTTTGACATCATGTAACACATTGCGCCCGGTTCCTGCGTCGGCAATTCCTTCTTGTCCAGCCCGGCCTTTATGCTTGCGAACATTTGCGCTTTGGATTGTCCCGCCAGGATCATCTCCGTCTTTTTGATGACCAGTGGAAGGTAGGACCGTACGGCCGGCGGGTTGAAGCAGATGGGAGCACGCAGCTTGGGATTCCAAAAGACGGGATCGTTGATTCCAGCGGTCCAGGATCGTTGCACGATACACACGAAACCGTTCTTACCTTTCGCGGCGGTTTCGTAACCATGCCCTCCAAGGACCATCACCTCCGCATCGCGCGAGATGGATTCCGGTGCGGCGCTCCGCGCCAGCGCTATCTCGGCATTGCGATCTGCCATCATGTATTGCTCAACCGGGGCCATGTTCGGATACAGTGTTTTGGCGTCCTGTGCCAACCCCGCCCGCGCGGCGCTCAACACGATGACCAGCATGAAGATTGCAAACAGGATCGTCCTGACGATCTCTCGCTTCATTGTTTTCTCCTGGAACATGGGATTCTGCTTAGGAAAGGAGAGAGGCGCTCGGATACCCTCAAGCGCCTCCTCTACTGCGTCAACGTAAACCGTACCTCACTGGATCACCTCCTTCTCGGCAGGAACGCCGATGTCGACATGAGTGTCGAGTGGGCCGATTATAACGCGGGATCGGGGAGATGTCAGAACAAGGAGCCCCCCGCCCCCTCTTCTCTTCCACTCTTTCACTCTTTCACTTTTACACACTTTTACTTCTCCCTTTTGCCCTCTTCCACTCTTCCACTCTTTCACTCTTTCACTTTTACACACTTTCACTTCTTCCTCTTGCCTTCCGCCCCTTGACACCGCCCGCCGCTTCCTGTGTCCTATGCCAGTGCACACCAAACGCATAAAGCAAATTGCCCTGCAGGTCCTGATGGCGATCTTCCTGGCGATTCTCCTCGTGTCCTTTCTCGCTCATCGGCTCTTCCATCCACGGTGATGTGGGAAGGCAGATGTTCCGCGGGCAACAGCACACCACCCTGATTCGTTTTTGGAAAGTTGAGGCTGCGCCACTCACCGAAATCCTGCGGATTCATAGTACAAGAAAGTATACTTGGAGGGAGGAGACGCTCTGATGTACCCGGTCGAGGTCATTCAGGCACTCAAGGAGGCTTTACGCTCAATCTATTGGTATAAGGATGACCTACGCCTATTCTTGCTCGCGCTAGATTTGCCGGGCAACCTGGTAATCAAACAAGGGTGGCATGACGACAAAGAATACAAAGTTCGGATCGTCAGCAAGATTCTGGATGAGTTGTTGGCTAAGGGTGCTGATGGCCTCGGTCCGATGCGGAGGATCATCCAAGCTGTATTGGATATACCCAGCTTTGAGCACCTTAGCCAGCTTGAGGGTGGGGCGGCGAAGATTCAGGCTGCAAGGCGAAGCGTTGAGATGCTTCGAGGACTGGTGCTAAGTCACGACGAATCGTTTAAGGTGAGATCCGCCGACAGGGGAAAAGACGCTATAAAGGTCGGCAATGCTGCGAAGCGAATGAACGATGAAATTGAAGGGTTACAGATTCGTTTCAATGAATTGGCCATGGTTGGCGATCCACGACAGCGCGGTTTCCTTTTCGAAAGCTTCCTGCGCGATCTTTTTACGGCGTTCGACTTAAACCCAAGGGGATCCTTTAGGATAGTAGGGGAGCAGATCGACGGGGCCTTTGAATTTCAGAACACTCAATTCTTGCTCGAAGCAAGGTGGCAAAAGGAACGCCAGAGTGCAGCCGCCCTTGATGCTTTTTCAAAGAAGGTGGAACGCAAGCTGGACAACACGCTCGGGCTGTTCATCTCGCTTAACGGGTACACGGAAGATGGGTTAGAGGCCTTTAGAAAGGGGCGGCCAGCAATAGTCCTGATGGACGGAGAGGATCTCGCTCTCGCATTGCAGGGCTTGGTTGACTTCCGGGAGTTGCTAAGACGCAAGGTACGACATGCGTCGCAAACAGGAGACCCTTACCTTAGGGCTCGTGACGCATATGGCTAAGGCGCTTGGTGCACAAGCAGGGCAAGTAGCCCAGGTTCGCTTCGGACCTTAGGGCCGTGCCGCTCGCCGTCTTATCACCGCTGTTTCTTTTTTTTCGGGTTGAATCGACGCTTCAATTCGGCCAGCAGAGCTTTCAATAGGCGCGGACCCTTTGCCAATCCATCGTGATCGGGTTCATTATCAACGGCATACTTTTTCGCCAACTTCTCGTACACTTTTTGCACTTTCGCAAACGAGTCTGGAAGCACGGTTTCATAGGCTTGGACCTCCAGGTTCAAAAGGGCGCCAGGAGATGTATGGCCGTTTTTCAGAGCAACATTCGTGGCGTACATGCAAACGTACGGAAGCAAGTTACGTCGATGAATCAGTTCCAATCCTAGGGTATCGAGGTAGTTATCAGCAAGGTGCATTAATTGTGTCGTCTTATAGTAAAGATTCAGATCGTACACTCCATCGCCAAATATGCGGTTGTAATCCTCGTCTTTCTTAAAGTAGTCTCGCGGTCTGGCCCTAGCGTCATCTGGGCGCTGTACCACTACACAGAGCATAGCCTGTAGCACTTCGATCATGCTGACAATCTTGACGATTGGCCGTCCTTCGTCTCGCGCATGTCCCTTACGGCGGTCATAAACCAGCCCGTATTTCTCAAAGAGAGTTTCAATCTGCCAATGGATATCGTCAGTTGCACGCAGAACTTCGTGGGGCATCGGATTCTGGCTATTCGTCGCCCGTATCACAGCATCCCGTATTTGTTTGTTGCCCGTTTTAATTATGCGCACAAGCAGTCTGCGATTGTCGGGAATCGGAAGATCCTTCCCGGCCTTGTAGTACCGAAAAACTTGCCGGGATGTTTGCAGGCCGTTAACGATCTGCGGGTCGATGACTTTCTCTTGAAGATATCCATCGTTCGTTATATCGGCGGCCAGCATGATGATACCGTTGTTGAGCATCCAAAAGTCGGCAGCACCCGGGGTGCGTAGAGTCTCGCCGATCTTCCTGTTAACGGGAGTGCTCTTCCAATATCCACGAACATTTGAATCGAAAATTCTTTCAGCGAGTTCATTTTTGTCATCTTGCAGGAAAGTGTAGAAATCTGTAAGTTTTACCAAGCCAACCTCGCCTTCCTCTGTTGGCATCGGTTGAGATACCCACTTTATGGCTTTCTCTTTGAGCGGTCGGCTCCGTACCTGGTTCAGCAGTGCGACCGCATTGACGAAATGAAATTCGGGTATAGCTTCTTTGAAGTGTTCCCGGACGTTATCTTTAAGCGTCTCGACAGATTTTTCGCAGTCTGCGTTGTGCGGGCAGTCTAATTTGGTTATGTAGTAGTAGGCCACAGATAGCGATGGGCCCTCTCCCACAATCATGCCGTACTTATCCTTGAAGACGCGCATTAAGCTAATCAATTCTGGCCTGTACTCTGAGTGATAGTCCGCTTTCTTACGCCCAAGGCAGAGAAGGTCGTCGGTAAACCAAAAGAGCTTATCAATCGCAGTCGGCGAAAATCCCGACCCTTCTTTCGATTGAAAGACTATAACGTTAACCTTGTTGGGTTCCTTTGGGTCGAGCTCTGTTTCACTATCGACAAGTTCGCCATTGACGAGCATGTAGAAGGCATCAACTCCGCCATCTTTCGCGCCGCCGATTAAACCGCTTTGAAGCTGAGAATCGCTCAACCCATATTGCCTAAGAAATTGTTCAATGGAGTAATATTCGAATGCGTTGAAAGTCTTCTTTGCACCTGTGAAGCGATTTGTTTTCCACGTATCGAAATTCGCCTCAAGGGCGATGACCTCATTCTGTCCCATAGCACCTCCGGAGGGAATCATCGTACACCCGCGCTACGGGCGGCACCACTTCGGGTGCTCGCTGGCGGGTGACCCTGGCTTAACAGTCAAGACGAAGTTGGGTGCCCCAATACGTCGGTTTTACGTGTGGGCTCTTGGGACGTTCTTTCTTCCTCTCCTTCCTCCGCGTTGTGCATACTCGGCACAACCCCACCCCGCCCTCACTTCACCTGCCCGGTGATACACTCCACATACTGGAAGGAGTGATTCTATGCCCAACGATTCCAACGAGAGCCTGGAGGAAAGGCTGACCAGGATCGAGCGCGAGCTGGAGCATCAGAAAACGGGCCTCGCAGCGCTTGGTGTTAAGCCTTGCAGCCGCTGTGACATCTTTTATCTGCGGTCCAATCCGGGCGCCCTGTTCAACTGCGGTGAGTTGGTTTGCTTTAATTGTATCCAGCAATGGTGGCTAGACCGTTCTCCAAACCTCAGCCCCGATGATCGGACAAAAGCCGAGAGCGCGCTTTGCCGGTGGTTGCTCAACCATCACCAGGCAGAATTGATTCTGCGACTAGACGACCTGCCAAGCCCTGAACAACTGCGGATAAAGCTGGTTGTCGGCTGCGAAACATGTAATAGCGAAGGAAAAATCTTTTCGGGCAAGAAATGCACGCAATGCGACGGCCGGGGAACCGTATGGGTGGTCGTACGCGCTCAGGGTTTCAGCTCAGTCTCAAAGAAATAACAAGCCATCTCATAAATAGCTCCCGGGAGGGCACGGCTTCAGCCGTGCCGAAAAGGCACGCGAATTCAGGCGTTTTAACCCCTGAGGGGTGCAGACTGGTGGCGAGAAGCATTTATGAGACAGGCTCAAGTAACCCGGGGACAGACGCGAAGTTCCAGCCTCCCAGTGTGGCCCGGACTTAAATCTTAAGACGAAGTTGGGTGCCCCATACGTCGGTTTTACGTGTGGGCTCTTGGGGTGCTCTTTCTTCCTCTCCTCCCTCCTCGTACCAGTTTCGAATCTAGTACCCACTAAATAATAGTAGACAACAGGTAAATAACGTGCTATGCTCCACCCGTCATGCTGAGGGAACGCCGCTCTTGTGCCATTTTGGGCCTCCCCACCCCCTCACTCACCTCACAAACTCTGCTAAGTCCTTTGTTTCCCATACATACGCGGCATTCGCCCGTAACCCCTTTGTTTCCCCTACATACGCAAAAACAGAGGGGTAGGGGGGTATCCGTGGTATGACCAATCGTTCTATTTCGGGAATCCACGCGCGAGAGCCAATCCCTCCGCTCTTCTCTCCAGGGGGCTCCTCTCTCTGGGGGCGCTAATCCCTTTCAGGGCGCTGTTGTCTTTAGGGGTGCTCTTCTCTTTAGGGGGTCGGAGCTTCAGCTCCGACATCAAACCCCGGCCACAACCCGGCTTTAGCCGCTGAGGACTCCGAATCATGGCACGACTCCACCATCGCATCGCAGCCGGTTGCACCTTTTTCGTTACCACCAAGTCCTCCCAGAGTGCCGCCTTATTCCAGGTCCATGCTGCCGCCGACATCATTGTCGCCAAATTGCAGCACTACCGCGACGCGGGAGCCTACCAGTTGCACGCTTTCGTCCTGATGCCAAACCATTTGCACTTGCTGTTAACCCCAAGCAGCACTACCTCGATCGAAAAGGCCATGCAGCTCATCAAGGGAGCCAGCTCTCACGAGATCCACAAACAGCTTGGCGGCAGAATGGAGATTTGGCAGTCCGGTTTTCACGAAGCCACCATCCGGGACGCCGCCGATTACTTCTCCAAGATTCGCTACATTCACCAGAATCCTGTCGCTGCCGGACTCGCGCCTACCCCCGAGGATTGGGCATGGAGCTCAGCTGCCGCGCGCTACTCTCCGGACCCGATTCCTCAGGGGCTGAAGCCCGGACCACAGCAATCTCAAATGTCGGAGCTGAAGCTCCGACCCCCTAACGGGAAAACGGCATGAGCACACTGGGGCTCGTGGTGAACTCCCGACTGCCAACTATGAACTGCCACTCGCCACTAAGTCTGTTCATTCCCGCACCACTGGCAACCACTGCCCTACGAGTCGTACCCGGTTCAGCATTTACCACTACATTAAGTATCCAATGTCGGCGCGCCGACAATTTTGCCTCCCCGTCACGACTCACCAGTCACGAACCACAAGTCACGTCCTCCCAAGGCTGGCGCAAACTTTCGCTCTCGGCTATCCTTAGTTGTACACACGCCGTTGTACGCGGAAGTCCCCCGAATACAGGAACATGCCCATGAGTGACACGAAAACCATTGCGCCTGGCACAAAGAAAGTGACGCCCGAAACCAAAGCCGCACGCCCAACGTGGAAGGCCGCGGGCAGAGTGCATACTGGCGAGCAGCCCTTCACTTACCCGTTGAAGCGCGAATTCGTGGAGCCGGACTGGCGGCGGTTGCCGGGCTACCGCAACGCGACGCGCGAAGAGTGGGAGACGGCGCTGTGGCAACGCCGGCACACGGTCAAGAACCTGAAGGAACTCAAAGCCGTTTTCGGCGCCCTGCTGCCGGACACGCTGATGGCCAGCCTCGAGCGCGACATCAAAGAGCGCGCCACCATGTCCATCCTGGTGCCGCCGCACATGCTGAACACCATGGATGAGAGGGATTTGTGGAACGATCCGGTGCGGCGTTACATGCTGCCCGCGTTTGACGACCGGCATCCCGAGTGGCCCAGCCATCCCAAGGCCAGCCGCGATTCTCTGCATGAATCGGATATGTGGGCCGTGGAAGGCCTGACGCACCGCTACCCGACGAAGGTGCTGGCTGAAATGCTCTCCACTTGTTCGCAGTATTGCGGACATTGCACGCGCATGGATCTGGTGGGGAATGACGTGCCGCAAGTTGTGAAGATGAAGTTTCAGATCCCCCAAAACGATCGTTACCAGCAGATGCTCGATTATCTGCGCGTGACCCCTTCCGTCCGCGACGTTGTGGTGAGCGGCGGCGACATTGCCAACACTCCCATCGCCACGCTGGAGGAGTTCTGCTCCAAGCTGATGGATATCCCGAACATCAAGGACATCCGCCTGGCCACGAAAGGCCTGATCGCCATCCCGCAGCACTTTTTGCAGGCGGACGTGCAGGCGGGACTCGATCGCATGGCAAAAAAGGCGCGTGAACGCGGCGTGGACATTGCCGTGCACACGCACGTGAATACCGTTCGGCAAGTGACGCCGCTGGTGGCCAAAGCCGTGCAGTCCCTGCTGGACATGGGCTATCGTGACGTGCGCAACCAGGGCGTGCTTCTGCGCGGCGTGAACGATACGCCCAAGGAATTGCTGGATTTGTGCTTCATGCTGCTGGATCACGGCAAGATCATGCCGTACTACTTCTATCAGTGCGACATGATCCCCAATGCCGAGCACTGGCGCCTGGCCGTTTATGAAGCGCAACAACTGCAGCACGACATCATGGGATATTTGCCGGGGTTTGCCACGCCGCGCATGGTTTGCGACGTGCCGTTCGTGGGCAAGCGCTGGGTAAACCAGGTGAAGGAATACGATCGCCACCTGGGCATTTCCTACTGGACGAAGAATTACCGCACGGGCATTGAAGCCGACGATGCGGAAGCGCTCACCCGCCGCTATGAGTATTACGATCCCGTTTATACCTTGCCGCAGCAGGGCCAGGAATGGTGGCGCAACAAGCCCGTCCCTCCCAACCTCTCCAAGTAGACCGCGGCCTCTGCGCAAAACGCGAAAGCCGAAAAGCGATAATAGAAAATCGAAAATAGAATACAGAAAAAAGTCGCTTAGTTTCGCCGTTCAAGAGGCGGCCGAAGAGTCACTCGCGGTTGTAGGATTTAGCGGGCAGCAGCAGTTGGATGCCGAAGTAGCCGATGAAATAGGACTGATTGCTGCGGGCGGGTTCCAGGCTGCGGCCGGCCATAAGAAGCAAGATTACCGGGCGATGGATTTTGTAACGCGCGCCGAAGTCGATTGTGGGCTGGCTGCTGGAAGGATGGAATGTGCTCTGGGCATAGAGCTCCATGTCGATTTCGAGCTTGCGAGTAACATCGTGGCCTAGGACGAGGCCGGTGAGCCAACCGTCGGGTCCATTATGGACAAACTGATAACCGATTTCGTAGTCCACATCGACAGGGCCGAACTTCCTTGAGAATTCCACGGGCAGGAGAAAGACGTCGCTCGCGGGCGTGATGCCACGGCGGACAGCGTCGTTGGGATTATTTAGGAAGAGCTGCGGGAAAACCGAGATAGAGAGGCCAGATTCCCCGGCGTCGTAGAAACGCCACTTCACGCCGGGATTGGATTGTCCCAGGCCGAATTTAGTCGGGGAATAAGGAGTCTGGACGCGCAACCAGGCATTTTCGTAAGTGAGCTGGATGCGCTCGCCGATGCCGAAATTGATGTCGACGTCAGGAGTGTGGGAGACGGACTGGTTGCTGTAGAAAAAGGGCATGTAGCCGAGATTGATTTCCCAATTGAAATTGCCGGGCGTACCTGGATCATTGGTGTAGTAAGGCGGGCCACCTTGGGCAAATGCGGAGGCGGGGACTAACAAGAAAGCGAGGAGGAGGACTAAATTCCGCATTGGCGTATTTTCCCAGATTTGCGGGAAGAATGGCACCTGCTGCACGGCGAATCGGAGTTTTCAGGTTTGCGATGGGTGCTATTGCCGTTCCAGCTATTTGGGCCAAATGACAGTCCAAGCATCTGACGCGAACACGGAGAGAGTATTCTCGAAGGAATTAGCTGGGACAAGTCGGAACGGCACTAGCTGCCTGTTTGACTCAGGACCGGCTGCGGGGATTCGATTTCGGCGAGTGCGGTGAGTTCGGCGAGTTTGGCGCGTTTGACGTCCCAAGCCAGGCCGATGGTCTTGAGGGTGTAGATGCCGTACCAATTCATGTCGAGTTCATACCACTTCAAGCCGTGACGCGCGGATTGCGGCGCGTAGTGGTGGTTGTTGTGCCAACCTTCGCCAAAGGTGAGAATGGCCACCCACATGCTATTCCGGGAAAGATCTCCTGTAGCGAAGCGCTGCGAGCCCCAAATGTGCGTGGCGGAATTGACGAGCCAGGTGGCGTGCAAACTGACGACGGTGCGCAGGAAAACACCCCACATTAGCCAGGGCCAACCGCCAATCAAAAAGAAAACCACCGCGAGCGCAATCGAGGGAATCGCGTGCCATTTGCTGATCCACAGGTGGAATCTGTCTTTGCGCAGATCCGGAACATACGGAAGCAACTCGGAGCGATCCCGGTGCATGGCGCGGCCGGTAATAATCCAGCCCATGTGGGCCCAGATTCCGCCATCGAGCGGCGTGTGCGGATCGCCTTCCTTGTCCGTGTTCTGATGATGCATGCGATGCGTGGCAACCCAGGCGATAGGGCCGCCTTCTATGGCCAGCGTGCCGCAAGTGGTCATGAAATACTCAATCCACTTGGGCGTTTTGTAGCCGCGATGGGTCAGCAGGCGATGGTAGCCCATGCCGATGCCCAGGCTGCCGGCGACCCACCACATCACCACGGTGAGAATCAAAGCCTTCCAGGTGAAGAAGAAGATGGCTCCAAGGGCGCAGATGTGCAGCCCAATCATGATGAGCGTGACGCCCCAGTTGACGGGTTGGTGAAAGGTGCGGTCGCGGCGAAGGTTGGAAAGTAGGTTCATAGGCCTTTAAAGGGTATCACCTTAGGGTAGGCAAACGTGTGCGAAATGGCACAACTGTGTCGAATCGCCTTGTAGCTCAGATTCAAGCAAGCGGCAGCTCAGTCGGTAATTTCAAGCTCGGCTGCCTCGCTGCGCGCTGAATCGGGGCTGACCCAAATGTGGACGAGGCTCGGCTCCACGGTGTATTCGTTGCGGATGTCCCAGAGGGCAAAGCTATCCGCGCCGAGGGGAAACGTCACTTTCTTCGTTTCGCCGGGAGCGAGCGCAACACGCTGGAAGCCCTTCAGTTTGCGCACCGGCTCTTCGACGCTGGTGCCTTGCAGGCGAATGTAGAGTTGCACGACTTCGTCGGCCGCTACTTTGCCGGTATTGGAAACATTTGCGGTGACGGTCAGGACCGGCTTCGCGTCGGCGGAATTCTTGCGCAACTCCGCATTCAGAGTTTTGGCGCTGAGCTGCTTCGCGCTGATTTCCGGCGCGCCATACGAAAAATCCGTGTAAGACAAACCGTAGCCGAAGGGGAACTGGGGCGCGTTCAGTTCATCGATGTAACGGGAGGAGTACTTTTCCGCGGCGTCCTTTGGCGGGTGAGTGAGATCGCGGTTGCCCGCGGGGCGGCCGGTGTTGAGCGCGTTGTAATAGATGGGAATTTGGCCCACCGCGCGCGGCCAACTCACCGTCAGCCTGCCGCTCGGCGTGGTTTCGCCAAACAAAACTCGCACGATAGCGGGTCCTGCTTGTATGCCAGGGGTCCAGAGTTCCAGAACCGCGGGCACATGGGCGAACGCCCATGGAAGAACAAGAGGGCGGCCTGAGAAGAGCAGCAGGACGACAGGCTTGCCGGTGGCGGACACTTTTTCGAGTAGTTCCTCCTGCCGGCCGGGCAGCACCGGATGCGCGCGAGAACCTGCCTCGCCCGTCATCTCCTGCGTAAACTCCCCTAGCGCCAGGATGGCGACATCGGAAGCGCGGGCAGCCGTGACGCCCTCCTCGATTTGTGCGTCACTTGCCGCCAGAACTTCGCCGCCTTGGGCATACTTGATGTGATCGGCGCCGAGTTTTTGCGTCAGAGCGGTTTTCAGCGTCACCACTTCCTTCGGATTGCCGCGCGCAGCCCAGGCGCCCAGCATGCTGGCGGCATCATCGGCGAGCGGGCCGATTAGGGCTACAGTTTGCACATCACTCGCGAGCGGCAACACGTGACGAGTAGTGACGAAGTCGTTTTTCAGCAGAACAAAAGAGCGCTCCGCAGCCGTGCGGGCCAGTTGCAGGCTTTCCGCGGGCAACGCGCCATGATTTTCGCGCGACTCGTCGGTGTAAGGCTTGTCAAATAGGCCAAGTGCAAATTTCACGCGGAGAATGCGGCGCACCGCTTCATCGAGTTGCTCTTGGGTCACTTTGCCGCTTTTGACGAGCTCGGCGAGATGCTCGTGGTAGAGATTGCTTTCCATGTCCATGTCCACACCGGCGGTGAACGCTTTCCAGGCCGCGGATTTGCCATCGTTGGCGATGCCGTGTTGAATCAATTCGGCGATGGAGGTCCAATCGCTATCCACGATGCCGGGGAATTTCCACTCGTTGCGGAGAACCTCAGTCAAGGTGAAAGGATTCGCACTGGCCGGCACGCTGTTCAGCGAATTGAACGCGCTCATGACGGAAGCGCCGCCCTCATCCAGGGCCGCGTAGAAAGGCGGCAAATACACTTCGCGGAGGTTGTGCTCGGAAATTTCGGTGGTGTTGTAGTCGCGCCCGGCCTCCGCGGCGCCGTATCCCACATAGTGTTTTGCGCAGGCGGCAATGCTATCGGGAGCATCCAGGTTCCTGCCTTGATAGCCGCGCACATAGGCGCGGGCCATCGCGCTGCCCAAAAAAGGATCTTCGCCCGCTCCTTCGACGATGCGGCCCCAGCGGGGATCGCGTGCGATATCCACCATCGGCGAAAACGTCCAGCGGACGCCGGCGGCGGAAGCTTCCTGGGCGGCGAGGCGGGAAGCGGCTTCCACAATCTGCGGATCC
>Ga0074045_10002430_pt1 | contig 17263 bp, 19 predicted proteins | sample BogForMeECP23OM2_FD_94442 | JGI IMG/M metagenome (GOLD analysis project Ga0074045, IMG submission 94442) | Bog forest soil microbial communities from Calvert Island, British Columbia, Canada - Bog Forest MetaG ECP23OM2 | ecosystem: Environmental > Terrestrial > Soil > Wetlands ...
AAGGCGGTGACGGAAGCTGATCTCGCGCGGATCACAGGCGACTTCGCGGGCGCGGCGCAGCTCGCGGTGCGCGCGGGCTTCGACGTGGTCGAGCTCCACTTCGGGCACGGCTACTTGGTGAGCGCGTTCCTAAGCCCGAAGCTGAACCGTCGCAAGGACCGCTGGGGCGGAGACCTCGAGAGCCGCGCGCGCCTCGCACGCGACGTCGCAAAGGCCGTGCGCGACGCCGTGGGAACGCGCGCTGCGGTAACGGCGAAGCTCAACATGGCGGATGGCGTTCCGGGCGGTCTTTGGCTCGACGAAAGCGTCGAAGTGGCGCGCCTGCTCGAAGCGGACGGCTCGCTCGACGCGCTCCAGCTCACGGGCGGGAGCTCCTTCCAGAATCCGATGTATCTCTTCCGCGGTGAAGCACCGATCGAAGATATGGCGAAGGCCTTTCCTCCACCGCTGCGTCTCGGGTTCAAGCTCACGGCCAGCCGCTTTCTCCGAACCTATCCTTTCGAGGAGGCCTTCTTCCTGCCCTACGCACGGCAGTTCCGCGCCGCACTCCGGATGCCGCTCATTCTCCTCGGCGGCATCAACCGGATCGAGACGGTGCGTCGTGCGCTTGATGAGGGCTTTGCGTTCGTGGCCATGGGTCGCGCGCTCTTGCGCGAGCCCGATCTGGTCCAGCGCTGGCGCCACGGCGAGGTGGGGGAGGCGCTTTGCATCCACTGCAATCGCTGCATGCCGACCATCTACCGTGGAACGCACTGCGTGCTGGTGGAGCCCGGTCGGCGTCCCGGGCTCGCACTCGCGAGCACGAGCGGTCCGAAGTAGACACCGCCCATGCGGTCGAGGGCCGCCACGAGAAACCTCTCCTCGCCGAAGAGGAAGGGGCGCCCGTCGACTCCCCGCCTTCCCTTTTGAGGAACTGCTACGTTGAGCTTTGCAGAACTCCTGCCGAAACAGCGTCCAGGCCGTCCATCGGGGTCCAAGGTCATGCTCCCCTGGCAAGGCTGCGGATGAAACCGGAATCGGCGCAAGAGGATCGGCGTGAGAAGCAAGAGCACCGCCGTCGCTTACCTATGGTTGGTGCTCTTCGGGTTTTTCGGTGCCCACAACTTCTACCTTGGCAAATGGATCTGGGGTCTGGTCTATCTCGCGATCGACCTCGCCGGACTCGGGATTGTATTCCGTATTCTTCATCACGTTGCCCAGGATCCTGAAGCGCTCTTTCCCGCCGGCCTAAGCGGCGATCCCTTCGCTTCCGCCGCCGGCCTTGGCTTTCTCGTCATCGACCTCTTCTTGCTATGGGATCTGGTTACGCTCCCGGGGCAGGTTCGCCGCTGTAACGACGGTCTATCGAGCGGAAGATGATCAGTCTCGTGAGAGGCTGAATCAGCGCAGCAAGGACCGGTCAAACTGTTGCTTAGACGGAGCGAGTCATGCGGTAGCCGATGAGATCAAGCCGCGCTCGCCCCCAACGCCAGTCCGGCTCGTCGTGTTGCGTGACCATCCGGTTGATGAAGCCCTCGGTGGTCCAGCAAAGAGCGTCGGGAAAGGCGCTCGCTTCAGAGATCTCGAGGATGGAGCGGTCTTCGTGCTCGGGATCGAGCTTTGCCTGCCAGCGCCCGAAGTTATAAATGCTTGCGCTAAGCGTGTCGAGGAGCCGAAGGTCACGGCCAAAGAGAAGGTCGCGCGTGTGAGCATTGCTCTCTGCGCCGAGCTGCACGAGCGATGCGGGAAGCCCCCGATCAATTCACCGCTAGCGCCGAGGCTGGGCCAACGCATCGCGGCAGGCGCTCGAGAGATCCGCCTCGTGATCTCGCAAGCAGCGCCCGATCCCTCCGCTGCCGGGCTCCACATCCGCGCAGACCTGTTTGGCGTCTTCGCCACACGCCTGAACGATCTTGCTCGCATGCTCGTGGCCCTGCTGGCTGTGCTCAGCGATCTGCGCGCGGCATGCGTCGGAGAGCTCATCCCCGTGGTCTTTCAGGCACTGTATCCGGGCACCCCCTCCCGGCTTCACATCACCGCACAGTCGCTCCATATCTTCCCTGCAGGCGCTTCCTGCGGGGCGAGCCGCCTCCTGAGCACTGGCTCCGAGGCCGAGGAGCACTCCATACCCCGCCATCGTCGCGAGCAATACGATTCTCGGCAGATCCCGCATGACTCCTCCCCGATTGGTGGTGCGGTGCTTGGGATGGCATCGCACTATGACCTCGACCTCGAGCGTGGGGCCGCCCTCGATCGATCCTCCGCGGCCTCGCCTTTGAGATCCCGGTATCGAACCGCCCCTGGCGGCTTCTTGAGCCGACCGCGCTCGAGTAGGATAGGAGACGGATGAGGACCCAGGCCGCCGTCACCGTGCGCGTCGCGCGCCGTTTCGATGCTTCAGCGGAACACGCCTTCGACGCCTGGCTTGCTCCGTGTTCCGAAGATCGCCGGAGAATGGCTTTTCGCGACGGCCACCGGCCGGATGGTGCGGGTCGAGATCGACGCGCGTGTGGGGGGCAGGTTCGTATTCGTCGACCGACGCAACGGCGAGGATGTCGAACACGTCGGCGGGTATCTCGTGATCGATCGGCCGTGCCGCCTGGTCTTCACCTTCTCCGTGCCGAAGTTCTCCTCGGAAACCACTCGAGTGAGCGTTGGGGTCATGCCGACGGAAGTGGGCTGCGAGCTCACCCTGACCCCCGAAGGGGTCCTGGAGGACTATGCGAACCGTACCGCGGAGGGGTGGACGACGATTCTCGGAGGGCTCGCAAACGCATTGAGTGCGAAGGCTTAGTTGACCTCAGGTTCGATGGGAAGGCCGTTCAAGTCGAAGCAACCGACCTTCCCTCTTTTTCCGTTTGGGCTTAAAGGTGAATCGCCCTGGGCCCCTCAGCCCAGGGCCTGCGAAATTTGACGTCGCGGCAGCGAGGGTGCGGCCAGTGCAGGCAACGAGCGAACAGAAATCGGTCAAGAAGCTACGCTCCATCCAGCGCAGTACGGATCGCCACTGGGTGGGCGATGGCTTTCCGGTTCGGACCCTCTTTGCATATCCAAACCTGGGATCGGTCCTGAGCCCGTTTCTCTTGCTCGATTACGCAGGGCCGGTGGCGTTCCCTCCAACGAATCAGCGCCGCGGCGTTGGCGAGCACCCGCATCGTGGGTTCGAAACCGTGACCATCGTCTATGAAGGTGAAGTGGAACACCGGGACTCATCTGGAGGTGGTGGGAAGATTGGTCCGGGCGACGTGCAGTGGATGACCGCCGCTTCCGGTGTGGTCCACGAAGAGTTTCATGGCCGCGATTTCGCCACGCGTGGTGGTTTGTTCGAGATGGTACAGCTATGGGTGAACCTACCCGCCAAGGACAAGGCGGCACCGCCCCGTTACCAGGGGATCTTGAGCCGTCAGATTCCCGTGGCGCGTCTCCCGGCGGATCAGGGATTCGTGCGTGTCATCGCAGGTGAGTTCGCGGGAGCGAAAGGGCCGGCCAAGACCTTCACACCGATGCACGTCTGGGATCTCCGCCTGACGGGCGACCAGCGGACGGAACTCACCGTGCCTCACGGCTACACGACGATACTCGTGGTGCTGAGAGGTGCTGTGCGGGTGAACGGGTCCGAGGCGGTTGGAGCGGCAGACGTGGCTCTCTTCGAGCGCGCAGGCCAGGCCATCGCTATCGACTCTGCGAACGACACGACCGCTCTACTCCTTTCGGGCGAGCCGATCGATGAACCCATCGTCGGGCAAGGACCGTTTGTCATGAATAGCGCAGAAGGGATTCGCCAGGCGATGACGGACTACCAAAGCGGAAAAATGGGCCACCTGTCATAGAGGACAGCGGGGTTTGACAAGTCCCGACTTGCGAGTCCTCCGACACGCCGACGCAGAGTCCTTGCTGAGATGCGCCGAGCCCTGGCTTCTGCAGGCCGAGCCACGCACCAACCTAGTGCTCGGGCTCGCGCACTCGCTACGAACGGAATCCTCTGCCAACCGGTCCCGTCCGTGGCTACTCTCCATTCACGAGGGCAACTCGGTCATCGGTTGCGCCCTGAGGACGCCACCCGGAGACCTGATCATCACACAGTTGGAACGGCCCGGCGTCGAAGCGCTGATCCGCTCGCTCGGCGCGGAGCTGCCTGCGCTCCCGGGGGTAATTGGACCGGACCCAAGCTCGGGCGAGTTCGCAGCTCAATGGTCCAAGCTTCACCAGCTGCCTTCGCAGCTCCGCATGCGCCAGCGGTTCTACGTGCTGCACCAATCGCGCGCGGACCTTCCCGCGACGCCCGGTCGCCTGAGGCGGGCGACATCGTCTGATCTCCCGCTCGTTGCCGAGTGGGTGGCACAGTTTACGGAGCAGGTGGCCACCGGCGACCCCCGCGACCCACAGGAGGCTGCCGAGCGAGCCATCACCCGGGGCCAGCTCTATCTCTGGCAAGGTTCCCGCCCGGTCAGCATGGCGGCATGGACGGGTGCGACGCCGAACGGGAGGCGCGTGGGCTATGTCTTCACTCCGCCCGCCGAAAGGCGACGCGGCTATGCCGCCGCGTGCGTAGCCGCGCTGAGTGGTGCGATCCTCTCCGAGGGAGACCGCTACTGCTGTTTGTACGCGGATCTAGGCAATCCAACATCGAATGCCATCTATGTCCGTATCGGATACGAGCCGCTCTACGATGCCACGCAGTTTACTCTCGCCCGCTCGCCGCTTGAACAACGGATGTGAGTCCGGTCAGCCCCTGGAAATCCGCAGGCGCTAAGTGTTCGATACCGAAGACGATGGAAGTGCGCCGCAATCTAGAGGAAGGCCTATCCTACCTTCTGGTCCCGTTGTCGGGGTTGAGATTGAAACCGAGCAGAAGTGGAGCGAAGGTAAACTGCGCCGTGTGGGGAGGCGGCCCAAACGGCAGTGCCCATGAAAGACTGGAGAGACGACTCTTGAGACCCGAGACAATCAGCTGCGGTGTATTCGCGTGCATCTTCGGAGGGGCGCTGCTGGGTTCCCTGCTTGGCGACGTTCTGCTCGAGCATCACGTTAGTCCGGATTCTAAGGACGTCGTGAAGCTGGGGATCGGTGTGATCGGGACGATGGCAGCCCTCGTTCTAGGCCTGCTAATCGCGTCGGCAAAGGGTTCGTTTGAGGCGCAGAAGAGCGAAATCACGCAGATGTCTGTCAACGTCATCCAGCTCGACCGCATGCTGGCACGCTATGGCCCGGAGACGAAGGAAACCCGAGATCTGCTCCGCCAAACCATCGCCCTTGCCCTCGAACGGATGTGGCCCGAGGAGAATCACGGATCTGCGGACTTGGAGCCTGCCGCTGGATGGGAAGGTCTCTTCGACAAGATCGACAAACTAGGGCCAAGAAACGACGACCAGCGCTGGTTCCGGGAACGTGCTCGACAGATCAGCATGGACCTGGGACAGATGCGCTGGCTTCTCTTGCAGCAGGCGGATCCCGCGATCCCCATGCCGTTCCTCGTGGTGGTTGTCTTTTGGCTGACCATGCTGTTTGCCAGCTTTGGCCTCTTTGCTCCTCGCAATATGACTGTCATCGCAACCCAGTTCGTCTGTGCGCTCTCGGTTTCCACCGCGATCTACTTGATTCTGGACTTGGAACGGCCGTTCCATGGCCTGATCCAGGTCTCCAGCGTCCCGTTCCGGAATGCCCTCGCCCTTCTCGGTCAGTAGACCCGCGAGCAAGGCTGCCGGGAAGCCGGCCCTTGCGACGAGAGCGGGCGCGCTCCTCGCGCTCGCAACGCTTGTGAGCGCGACCGTGGCAGCTCCCGCGTGCGCTCTCGTGGTCGTCTCGGACCGTGAATCCGAAACTTTGACTGCACCGGGCGACGACCCGGGTTGGGCGAACGTAGGCACCATCGGGGGCTTAACCGGAACCTACCTGGGAAACGGCTGGATGCTGACGGCGGGTCACGTCGGCGCCGGGCCGGTCGTCCTCGGGGGTCGCAGGTTCAGCGCGGTGCCAGATTCGACGGTACAGCTGCGGAACCAGGATGGGAGCCTGGCCGATCTGATCGTCTTTCGCATCCAGGGCGCCCCTCATCTCCCGAGGCTCCGGGTCGCGGCAGCCACTCCTAAAGTGGGAACTCCAGTGGTGCTGATCGGGAACGGGAGAGACCGTGGCGCGCCGCTCTTGTGGTCTGGACACGAAGGCTTCGATTGGGGAACGCCATCGGCGATGCGCTGGGGGACGAACACGGTGTTCAAGAACGCCGTACGAGGCAACTCGACCGACGCGTTTGTCACGCAATTCCGTAAGGACGGCGCAACGCCATACGAGGCACAGGCGGCGGTCGGCGATTCGGGCGGGGCGGTCTTCGTGAAAGTGCGGGGGAAATGGCGGCTTGCGGGCGTGCTTTATGGGGTTGTCGGATTCGACAAGCAACCGCGCGAGACCGCCTTGTATGGGAACTTGACCCTGAGCGCCGATCTCGCACGATATCGCCCACAAATCGAAAAGCTGACGGGCAAGCCGATGGAGCGCCGCCCTGCAAAGCCGACGGAGGGCCGTCCGCTCCCCAAGGCTCAGTAGGGTATGCGCTCGGTGGTCGTCTTGTTCGCGAAAGTCAGTTTCCTGCCGGGGGCGCTTTCAACCTTCCGAGGGCTCTAAAGGGCAGCGGCGCGTTCTGCCGATTTCTGTAGGCATGCGGAAAAGGGTCCGGAATATTGAAGGTCTGACGCCGCTCGGCTGGCTCCGACGAATGCTGCCCGAGGTTGCGGTCTCGGGGCTCTCGGATCTGCAGAGTCGTGTCCTGCGCGATCCCACTCTTTCCCGTGCGCTCAAGGGATCGCTCCGGAAGCTCCGCGCCGAGTTGCGAGCGCAGCATCCACGCGACGACGCCCACCTTCGTGCGGTCGACAGAATCGCGGCAGAGCTGGGGCTTCGATCCCGGCGTGGCCGCCACTCGCCGAAAGACAGGGTCAGTGGCGCCATGGATGTCGATACTCCGCGGCCGGCGAAGAGCGGAGCCTTGGCGACAGGGCGGGATCTTGGGGGTGATGGACTCGACGCAGTGCTGACTGCGATCGGGAGCGTCCCACTGCGCACGGCTTGGGAATGGTTTCGCCAGGGGATGCAACTGGCAAACACGCTCAGTTCTCCAGAGCGTAATCGAGCCGCCACGGCAGCCGGTCGGTCTCTTGCCCAAGATACCGCGACGGCCCTCACGAAGTTCACCAGTTGGGTTCTGGGAGCGCGAGTTCTAGCAGATCTCGAGAGCCGGCTGGGTACGCTTGCTCTGCGGGATATCCGGGAGAGCTGCGATCCCCTTACGCCACGGGATGTAGGTCAAGCAGTCCTCGAGGCGATTTCCAGTCACGGGCGGCCCGTGGATCGCTCCCTGCTGCAGCCGGAGGGCTCTCAATTCGTTCGCCCAGCGGATGGCGAGCGAACGCAGATCCTCCGGCCGCTCGCTGACGAGAAGTGCCCTCGCTGTGGCCACGATGCGGAATCATGCTTCGGAGCTTTCGCAGACGAGGACGCGTAACGGCCTTGGCGGTGGGAAGGCCGGCTGCACTTCCTGCCGATAGGCCGAGCCGAACTAAGCGAAACTCACCGCCGGATCTCGAGACATCTGCCGGAAGCCCACGTGGGGAGAGAGACCTCGCAGTCCGACGCCATCGTGCGCTCGGAGAGGCGGCCTAAGTCACAACGCATCTGCCTCGTTGAGGATCCAGAGGGCTCGGAGGCCATCTGCGTTACACTCGATCACAGAGGGTTGGCGGGCGGAGGTGAGGTGGGGGTCGTTAGAGGCTGCACATACGTCGCCACCATGATCGCCTTCGGCGTAGTCTGGCCCGCGGCAACGGCTTGGTCGGCATCGAACGCGGACTGCGCGACGGATGCTGTCCGCGCTATCCCGAAGGTCAACTCACCAGTCACCCTTCACGATTCCTTCCTGGCGTTTCGCGGCTGTGATGATGGGGCTGTTTCCGAGCTCTTTACCGAGGCAGTCACTCACTTGCTCGCTCTGCAATGGGATTCTGTATCCCAGATGCAGTCGCTCACCGCCACCGATTTCGAATTCAAAGAGTTCGTTCTCAGGCACATCGACGCTAAGACCCCCGTTGAGACCCTACGTCGGATCGCCTTCAACGCTCAGCACTATTGCCCAGACCGATCTCAATCATTTTGTGCCGAGCTGCGTCAAGCCGCCGAGGGCGTTCTCCGGGCGCTCCCCACCGCCTCCGGCCGATGGTGGCGAATGGAGGGGAGGGTCAACGACCTGAACGGCCTCGAATCTTAAGATTCGAGGCCGTTCCCCACTCCCTGCTCGAGGCCAAGCGACGGAATTCAGACGAGTCGGTGGACTTGGTAAAGAACTCGGGAGATCCTCTAGTGAGATTCCGAGAACACAACGTCCACATCTGTCGCTGTGTGCTCCAGGTACGCGACTGGCATGTACGCGTAACCGGCGTCGCCGTAGCACGCTCCCCAGCTATTCTTGATGATGAAGTAACCTCCTCCGGCAGCGGGAGGCGCCTTTTTGGTGCCGCTGTTACTGGCCAGTGCCGAGTTGTCCACGTATCCCACGACGTGAACCACGTGCCCACCTTTGTAGTCGTCGAGCTCGGTCTTCGGGTTCATACTGACGAAGCCGCCATGAGCTGTGGCTTGCTGGAAATTGGGAGTGACTTTGAACGACAGAAGGACCGCATTGTTGGCGAGCAGCTCCAACACCATGAGACCCACGGACACGTCAGGGCTCAGAGGATCCCATATGCTGACAGCCCCCGTTGACATATACGGCGATGTGGTGCCGGAAAGTATGGCCGGAGCAAACGCGCAGAGGAAGGGAAGGCCCGCGACGCAATATTCCGGCGCTTGAGGGGCGCTATCAGAACAACCCGCTTCGGGCGGCACGGGGTAGTGGTCGCACGAGTGAACGTATTCATAACCCTTCCCGGGTTGGTCCCACGACGGGTTGTAATCCCATTGATCCTCATAGGCGAACTTGTAGCCGAAGGTGGCGGCGTGCTGGAGGTCAGTCCAGGAATCGCCACCATCGCCGTAGAACGCGGGACCCCAGATCAGCTTCTCATGCTCCATGAAGTCTTGTTCTGAAAGGTTCACGTGATTGCCCGTGTCTCTCGCAATGATCTCTTCGAGGCCTGAAGTCGCTGCAAAAATATGACAGGTCCCTCGGGCACCCTGTTCCTTCACACAGGTGAGCAGATCCTTATTCGGCCAGTCGAAGTTACCCAGGATGCCGAAGGGAGAGGGTATGGTGCATCCGAGGCTGTTCGTCTGGTCTCCAGAGTGCACGTTATCGGTCAGGGAGGAGTCGTTGCCGGTATCTGCGCTGCACGAGTTTACCGGCCCGCTTGCGGGCGGAAACGGCACGAGCTTCACGATGTTGAGCCCCTGAGAGCCAAGCGACTGCAGGGCACCTTTGATCACCCCCAGGGAAGCACCCTGGAGCACGGACGGGCTTGTCAATTGAGACGGGAGAACCAGGTTCGCGCAACCGGCTGGAGGTGTATTCGACGTGGTGCAAAGCTGATTGTACAGAGCCGTGTATTGCGGATAGAGAGATTGGTAGAGCGCAAGTTGTTGAAGGGGATCTGACGAGGCTTGGATGGATTCGGCAAGCTGCGCGAGGATCGTGGCCTGCCCCATGGTTTCGACGGTCCGGAGCGTACCCTGCGCAGTTCCAACCTGGAACTTGTAGTTCCCGTCAGCGGTGAGAGATACGGTAGGGTCGGTCGGAATGCCTTCGACGAGCTGGGCAAAGCCCGGAATGTTCGGGTGCTCCTGCATGAAGGTCGCAACCACATCGTGGTTTAGCACCGCGGGACTGGGCACCGTCAACTGCGCAGATTGAACCATCTGGTTGAATCTCGAGATGTCGATAGATTGGACCGGGCTCGCCGAGTCGCCAGCGGAGATCGACTGCGCCCGGGCGGCCGCAGCCGATATCGTGAGTAACAGGGCCAGGCTCAAAACTCTTGCTGCTCGGTTGACTGTTCTCATCAGCGTTCTCCCTCAGTGTGATTTGCTTTGGAGACTCTCTCGACTTCCCGCCGCGAAGGTTCCGTTCATCACGCGGTTTCCGATGCTGGCCAGGAGATGCCTCCTTGTTTCGAGAGGCATCCTCCCACGCGCGAGGTCGCGGCGCTGTGAACTAGTTCACAGGCTCCCTTCCCAAGCGACATCGCGGAACTACGGGTGCAACGGGGAAGACTCGAGCCCGCGACGCTCGGGTCTGCAATGCGGGTGTTGCGAAAGATGTTACGCTCGGCGGTGGCGATCGGGTCCAAGGGGCGCGGTCCTCCAGTACGCGATCCCCCGCCGAGGTTCGGTACTGTCCGCGCGACTCGAGGTGACTAGGGACCGCGAGGCGCGCAAATTCAGATGGAGCGCATCAGATGTCGTTACGAAGCAGGCTGTTGCGCATTGCGTTGATGGTGTTTGGGGCGACGTTTCTCCTCATCTGTCCGTTGGCGATCATTTGGCCGTCAGGCTGGGCGTGGCATGCGGGCGCGCCGCACGATTCGCAATATTTCATGATGATCGTCGGGATCTATGCGACGCTCGGCGTCTTCCTGATGAATGCGGCACGCAATCCGCAAGCGCACTTGAGTCTCATATGGTTCACCGTGTGGTCTAGCATCGTGCACGCGCTCATCATGGCGGTACAATCACTGCAGAGCGCGGAGCACACCGGTCATTTGCTGGGTGATGTTCCCGCGCTCATCCTGGTTGCCGTAGTTCTTTCCGCGCTTGCCTGGTCGCCGGGCGAGAAGATCGGCGAGCCACAGTAAGGTACGCCTAAGAAGAGACCGGAGACGGCTTGGCCTTCCACCAACTCAAGCGCTGGCTCTACCGGGGACAGCGCCCCAATCTCTTGGCTCGGGCGCTCAACCGAGGCTGGTCAGCGCTGCATGCCCTGGGTATCGCTCCGAACTACCTCGTCACGTTGCAGGTGGTGGGACGTCGCTCGGGCCGATTGATCTCGTTCCCGCTCGTGATGGCTCTGGTAGACGGCGAGCGGTACCTCGTCTCGATGCTTGGCGCGGACGTGGCATGGGTTCGGAACCTTCGGGCGGCTAACGGCCATGCTCTCTTGCGTCACGGACGGACGGAACGAGTGCGCCTCGAAGAGGTAGCGGTGGGAGAGCGCGGCCCCTTGCTGAAGGCCTACCTAAAGCGAGCGCCCGGAGCGCGGGCACACGTGGCGGTCGACAAGGACGCGCCGCTTCACGAATTCGAGGCGATCACCGCACAGATCCCCGTTTTCCGTGTGGTTGTCGCCGGCTGACAGTTGGCGGTCCTCCCCGAAGCGGAGAACGATGGCGATTTGCTGAAGGATGAAGCTCGCTGCCGATCTGCGGGGTCATCGCGCGGCCCGTTGCGCGCGGTTTGCTTGCGCTGTGCTCCCCTTGCCGGACAATACGCCTGGAAGATTGAGTGGAGCGCAACCCGACCACCGCGTACAAGGGAAATCCTGTGATCTACTACGACTATTGTGCCGACCTGGCGCTCGACACGGTCAACGCCTTCGTACACGAGAGGGAGATGGGACGTCTCGTGACGGTGACCGCTGAGGGACTCGCTCACATCGGCCTCTATCCGTTCGCCTACGAAGGGAATAGGATCGAGGTACACCTAAATCGGAAAGACGAGCAAATCGCCGACCTGAGGACCTCCCCGCGATGCATCTTCGAAGTCGATGAGGTGCTCGGGGTGATCCCATCCTACTGGATCCATCCCGAAGACGCAGTCATGGCGACCGCATTCCATCGGACCGTCGTCTTTGATTGTCAGGCAAGAGTGTCGGAAGATGCAACCGTGGTCGCCGCGCAGCAGAGGAGCCTCCTGACTCGCTATCAGCCGGAAGGCGGATTTCGAGCGGTGACGCCTGAGAACTCCCTTTATCGCGCTGCGCTTAGTCAGATCGCAGCCGTCCGACTCGAGATTCGAGGTCATCGGGTAAAGTTCAAGCTGGCGCAGAATTGCCCGCTGGAAGTGCGGGCGAACATCGTAAAGCAGCTGCGTACGCGCGGACGACCGCACGACGCACGCGCAGCGGATGCGCTCCAGTGGGCGATCGACCGCGACACGGAACGGTGAGCGCCAGGGAGGGACGCCGCTGGACGCTTAAAAACTCAGGGCGACGGCTGGTGTCGGTCGGCACAAACGCAGGTATACGATCATCGATCGGTCTTTTGGCCGGCACGGGGTAACCAAGACCACCGCCGCAGCGAATCGTCGGGTCTTTTGAGAAGCGAAATGCGGTCAGCTCGCGTGGGAGCCTGCGGCCCCCTTCTCTCGACCTTTCTGGTCTGCCGGCTATTCCGTCTTGGTTGGCTTCTTCACGGCGATCGCGAGCGCTTGAGTGTAGGTCACATCCACCGCGTCGCCGACCTTCAACCCCTCGAGCCTGGACGCATCCTTGACCTTCACGGGAAAGGCGTTGCCCCGGGGCCCGGTGAGCGTCACAGAGGACTTGGCAGCATCGATGGCAGAGATGGTCGCGGTGGCCCGTACACGCTTTACCGCGATCCCACCAGGCATCTCGCCAGGCTTCGCGGTCGCGATGCCTCCCGCAGCCGCCACCTCAGGGGGCTCACCGGCCTTGTGTAGATCGACCGCAATTGATTCGAGGTAGTCAACGACGACCTCGTCGCCTTTCTTCACCTGCGGCAGGTTCTTCACCCGCTTGTCGACGTGGATCGTAACCTCGTTTCCCTGCGGTCCCTTGAGCGTCACCAGCCGGTTCTTGAGGTCGATCTTTTCTACCGTCGCCGTGATCGAGATGGCTTCTCCCGCGGCGACCGCCTCGAACTGAGGCGTCGCCTTCGCCGGCTTGGCCTGCGTTTCAGCCTGGGCATGGGCAGGGCTGACTAGGCACGCGGCGAACAAGGCACCGAGCAACGCGGACGATAGGTTCTTCACGAAAGTCTCCTATTCCTGGTGTGTCTGGAGCGCGGGCTTCAACCTCGGTCAAGTGGAATGGCTTGGTCTGGAGCACGAGGTCGCGCGCGGCTCGCCGTCGACCATTGTATCCCATCGAGCATGCAGGGCCGAGAAGAAAAGGAGTCCTTAGATCACAGCGCTGATCCTCCTGGGCCCGCTCACCCGCACCACAGGCACACCACCCCTCGCGCCGGTTCGTCGATCGCCAGCACGAGGCGCAGTTAGCTGCCCGCCTCCGTGCGGACGCACCCAGGAACAGAGTACCGAGGTTCCAATCGGGGGGTGCTACACCCACTACGATGGCGAGTTCAAGGGATGTCTCGCATTCCCGTCGCTCTTCTCCATAAAGGAGGACGCAAGGATCTGATTGAACTCGTCGGACACCGCTTGCGGGAAATGGTGCTCGGACTTGATCACGGCCCGTCGGCCGCCACCGGTCTCCGCGACGATATCCGCCGTGGCTTCGAAAGCGGGGTTCCAGCCGCCCGTAACGACCAGCAAGGGGATGCCCGCCCGCTTGATCTCACCCAGCTCCCGCTGGAGCGTCGCTTTCGACGGGATCCTTCCTCTGGCAAGGCCTTGGCCAAGCCGTTTGAGCTCCTCGGGGTCCGAAGGACCCCGCAATTCGGAGGGGACGCCCACGAGCTTCATGAAGCGCTTTGCCCGGCGGGCTGCGGACGTCGAAAACAGCATCGCCACGAGGACGCTGAGCACGAACCGCCTGACGCGCGGATCGTTCGTAGCGAGCTTGTGCATCGCTGGCTCGATGACCGTCAGCGAACGCACGGCCGCCGGCCGCTTCGCCGCCGCCGCCAGGGCGACGCAGCCGCCGAAGGAATGTCCAACCAGGTGGGCGCCGTCATCGAGAAGCTCGACAACCCACGCGGCGGAAAACTTCCTCTTGAGTGAGCTTCTCGAATAGTGCTCCCGAGCGCTCGCTCCTAAAGCGTGGCAGTTGCGTGGGGTCTTGTTCGGCGAGTTTCCGAAGAATCGACCGCGCGGCCGATCGCTCATCCGCGTTCCAGTCAGCCTCAGGCTTCGGCATTCCCAAGGCAATGTACTGGTCAAGGGTCAGCGAGTGGTCGGGGGGAACCCTGGTCTCGCTGGAGGCGGAGAGGGTGAACACAAGCCCCGCAAGGATCACGATCGTAAATGCCTTCGCCGTATTACGACTCATGCGACCCGAAAGGTCTTCACCTGCAGGCCCGGCCGTATTCTGCACCCGGCGACCGCTGCGGTCCACCGAATCCTCTCGGTTTCCGTAGAACTACGGAGAGGCGCGCTCTCCCGAGCGAGGCGCTCCTTTGGCTTCAGTCTGTTCGGGGCCGCCTCGTGCCGCGTTAGCCGAGCGGGCCCTGGTACACCTCGACGAAGCGTTGCAGAAGGGCCGGCGGCAGCGAGAGATTCGCCTCGCGATCGCTCTTCACGCAGACCAGTGCCGGGCCACGGCTGGCGCGCGCCGCCGCGAGCGCGGGCTCCAGCTCCGCCAGGCGCTCCACGCAGAAGCCCTCGCAGCCGAGGCCCTGGGCGACCAGGTCCCAGCGCACGGTTCCCATCTCAGTACCGAAGGTCTTCCCGTAGAGCAGCCGCTCGTTCGGCACCTCCATGCTCCAGGAGCCCTCGGCGAACACCACCGTGGTGAGCTTCAACCCCTCGCGGACTGCGGACTGCAGCTCCATTGCGTTGAAGCCCGCCGCCCCGTCGCCTGTCACGCACACTACCTCGCGATCCGGATTGCCGAGCTTGGCGCCGATCGCCGACGGGATGCCGGTGCCGAGCATGCCGAGCTCAAGGATCGAGAGATAGGAGCGCGGCCGGGTGGCCGGCAGCAGCGCGTGCGCCCACAGGGAAGTGTTGCCGCCATCGGTCACGTAGATCGCGTCGCGCCCGAAAACGCGACCGATCACCTGCATCGCGTGGGCCGGGTGCATGCCCGGCCCCTGCCAGGCTGCGATCGGGCCGGCCTGCGCTGCCCACCAGTCGCGCGCGACGGTGCGGTAGCGCTCCAGATCGGCGTCGCTGCGCGCGAGCGGCTTGCTCTCGCGGAGCGCGGCGTCGAGACGCTCGAGCGCATCGCGCAGGTCGCCCACGATGCCTAAGACGATCGGCCGGGTCACGCCGATGCTGCGCGGATCGATGTCGATCTGGATCACCTGCTGTCGGGCGGGGTCGCCCCAGTACTTGTCGAAGGGCAGATCCAGGTTGCCGAGCCGCGAGCCGGCCACCAGCACCACGTCCGCCTCGCGGCGCGCGAGGTCGGCCGCCTCACTGTAGGGATGCAGCCAGCTCGGGTGGTCGATGGGCACGGAAGAGCGCCCCGCCATGGTGGAGAGCAGCGGGCAGCCGAGCCGTTCGACGAGCGCCAGCACGGCCTCTCTGGCGCCGGCGCGGTCGACGCCGGAGCCCGCCAGCACAAGCGGCCGGCGCGCCGCACCCAGCAGCTGCGCGGCGCGCGAGAGCTGGGTCTCGGCGGCGAGCGCGGGCTCCGCCCGATAGCTCGCCGGAGCCCGCACCGGGAAGTGCGCCTCATCACCCGTCGCGTAGAGGACGGGGCCCGGCACTTCGAGCTGCACCGGCCCCGGCCGGCCCAGCCACATCTCGCGGAAAGCCAGCCGCACTACCTCGGGGATGCGTCCAAACTCGAAGATCGGACCGCCCCACTTCACCGCCGGGCGGAACACGTCCAGCTGATCCTGGCCCTGGAAGGTGGAGGGCGGCGACGGGTAGACGATGCCGAGCCGGTGCTGCGTCGTGACGGCCACCACCGGCACGCCCTCGTGGCGCGCGGTGATCACACCGGGCAGAAGGTTCGCCGAGCCCGGGCCCGGGTTTCCAACCACCACCGCCACCTGGCCGGTGGTCTTGTAGAGGCCCTCGGCCATGTGCACCGCAGCGGCCTCGTGACGCACCGGCACCAGGCGCATGCCGTTGGCCGCCAGCGCCGCCAGGAACGGATCGACCTCCGGCGAAGGCAGCCCGAACACGAAGCGCACTTGCTCGGCCGCAAAGCAGCGGGCCAGCAGCTCACCCCCGTTGATCGTCATCGCACAACCTCCATCGCTCGCGTGGAGAGCAGCTCAAGCTGCGCCCCGCCCAGGAAGAGCGGCTCGCGGGGCCCCGGCACGTTCGAAACAAGTCACATTGAAGATAGGGTAGGCAGAGGCGGTTAGCGTCGAGGGCGCTAGGTCGGGCGCTGGCTATCGCAGCGGTCGCGTCGGAGGTTGGTGTGAGCGCGTAGCACCCCCCGATCGATGCGCCTTGCGCACGGCGGCGTCGGACGGCGAGGCCCGTGGTGTGCACTGAAGAGATGAGAACGCCCCGACCGAAGCCGGGGCGTGTCACGAACGAGATCGAGTGGAGTCTCGTTCTTCGCTTAGCTCCACTCCAGCATCTTTCCAGAAAGAGTCCGGGTCTTAAGATCGAGGTGGCCATCCGACGCATGACATTTGCCATCGGAAGTGCTGACGATCAGCCGCGTTCGCCACTTGTGCTTGCCCATCTCCTCCCACGTGCCCTCACCAGTCCCCGCCACGGTATCGCCGGTGTCGAGGAAACCCTGGCCACGCCAGCTGAGGGGCCCGCTCTTCGCCCCGGGCTCGCCCCGAAAGGTCAGAGTCCCGAGGACGGTCCCGTATCCTGTAGCCGGCCCGTCGAGGTTGATCTGTACGATGCCGCCCTCTAGCGCGTAGCTCGTGGTGATCGACTTGAGTGTGAAGTCTCCGATTTCCTTGCCGATTGCCATGACATGGTCTCCCTTTTTTCGTTGTTTCGTGTCTCTCTGTCTTCTCTCGACAACAAACTGCTCTTCGCAAAAGGTCACTGCCCCGAACGCGCAGTTGCTCACGGCGTAGATTGGGCGTGAGTGCCCTCGCGCGTAAAACTGGCTTTCTCACCTTCGATCTGAACGGGGTCGGCACGTCGAAGAACTGCCAGCACGATACGGCTGGACGACCTTCGTGACACCATTCGCAGTCAAAGACATAGGGTCGGCGACCGAGTTGACCGCCAGCCCCATGTATTGGGCGCTAGCCCTTCCTAGGGCTGCGAAACAAACATTTCTGGGAGGAGGTTCGGCCCAGTCCAGAGGAGCCGCTTCGTGGGAGCTGAGGGCGACTCGGTAGCTACAGATCCGCCATGACGGACCCGGAATCTAATCCCATGAATGGCTATACCACGTTGCTCAGTCCGCGTCCATCACACTCGGCCCCGCATGGCGACCTATTGTTTTGACGAAGTGCCCGCGCTGGCGGGCGTGGCGGCGGGGTTCGGGTCGGGTGGCAGCCCGAGCTAGGGGCCGTCCGCCTCTGGCGTATAGCGGTCACGGTGACACCTAGGTTGGCGGCGGCTCTGGCTC
>Ga0074045_10002431_pt1 | contig 17258 bp, 14 predicted proteins | sample BogForMeECP23OM2_FD_94442 | JGI IMG/M metagenome (GOLD analysis project Ga0074045, IMG submission 94442) | Bog forest soil microbial communities from Calvert Island, British Columbia, Canada - Bog Forest MetaG ECP23OM2 | ecosystem: Environmental > Terrestrial > Soil > Wetlands ...
ATCGCGATCACTTTCAACAAAATGCAAAAACCAGCGTCGCTTCGCTCCGAACACTGATCGGATCATCCCGGAACAGTGATCGGCATCAGAACGGAATGCTGATCGACTTCATCGGAATCCCCAGACGAAACACTTTCTTCGACATTTCGAAATTTACAAGAGCGCGTTATTGCTTTGAAACCGACGACTCGACCTAGAATGCCTTAAGAAAAATACAGGAATCACCCTACTGTCTGGCGTACAGGCAAACTGGTACAACCTCGATTGGTTTGTTTTGAGCCGGCGTCGCGGTTTTGAGTTCACATCGCAGACATGTGTGATAGATCACGTGAGGTAGAACGATGAACGGAGAGTTGGCTGCAGACGTTGCCGCTTCGCAGGAAAGAAAACGCGTAAAACGGAAAAACGGCGACGCTCTTCTGGCTTCCGACTCTTCTGAGTTAGCAGTAATTCTGCAAACCCTTCTAAGCGTCCGCAATGGCGACTTCTCTGTAAGACTTCCTGTGGTTTGGACTGGACTCACCGGAAGGATTGCCGACACCTTCAACGAAATCGTAGGCGCGAATCAGCAGATGGCGCTGGAATTGAAGCGCCTCGGGCAAACGCTCGGAAAAGAAGGAAAAATTCGCGAGCGTGTTCGCTTTAACATCCCACAGGGCGCATGGGGCGAGATGGAAGGTTCGGTTAACACACTCACCGAAGATCTTTTGCGCCCAATCACTGAAGTTACCCGCGCCATCGCTGCTGTAGCCCAAGGAAACCTCACACAAACCGTCCGCATGGAGGTGGATAACCGGCCCCTCGAAGGAGAGTTTCTTCGTTCCGCGAACATCGTGAATACCATGATTCAGCAGTTGGGAGTATTCACCGCGGAAGTAACGCGCGTGGCGCGCGAAGTGGGCACGGACGGGAAATTGGGCGGCCAAGCGGTCGTGCCCGGGGTTGCGGGAACGTGGAAGGACCTCACCGACTCGGTGAACCTGATGGCCAGCAACCTCACGGGTCAGGTGCGGAACATGGCTGAAGTGGCGACCGCGGTGGCCAGCGGTGATCTTTCGCGCAAGATTACCGTAGACGTGCGCGGGGAGATTCTGCAGTTGAAGGAAGCTATCAACACGATGGTGGACCAACTGCGTTCGTTTGCTTCGGAAGTGACGCGCGTCGCGCGCGAGGTTGGCACTGACGGAAAATTAGGCGGCCAGGCGGTTGTGCCTGGAGTAGCGGGTACGTGGAAAGACCTCACCGATTCGGTCAATGCCATGGCTGGTAATCTCACAGCGCAAGTTCGCAATATCGCCGAAGTCACCACGGCGGTGGCCCGCGGAGACTTGTCCCGCAAAATTACCGTGGACGTAAAGGGCGAAATTCTTGAGTTGAAAGAAACCATCAACACGATGGTGGACCAGTTGAATGCGTTCGCCGGCGAAGTAACGCGTGTGGCGCGCGAAGTCGGCACCGAAGGAAAACTGGGCGGACAGGCACAGGTGCCCGGTGTGGCGGGCACGTGGAAAGACCTGACGGATAACGTCAATTTTATGGCTAGCAACCTTACCGGCCAGGTCCGCAACATCGCGGAAGTGGCCACGGCCATTGCCAAGGGCGACCTTTCGCGAAAAATCACCGTCGACGTTCGCGGCGAAATTTTGCAGCTGAAAGAAACGCTGAACACGATGGTGGATCAGTTGAACCGGTTCGCCGGCGAAGTGACGCGTGTGGCCCGCGAAGTGGGCAGCGAAGGTCGACTTGGTGGTCAGGCAAACGTACCTGGTGTCGCGGGGACCTGGAAGGACTTGACCGACTCCGTAAATTCAATGGCCGGCAACCTGACAGCGCAGGTTCGCAACATTGCGGAAGTCACCACGGCGGTCGCGCGCGGTGACTTGTCGCGCAAAATCACGGTGGACGTGAAGGGCGAGATTCTGGAGTTGAAGAACACCATTAATACGATGGTGGACCAGTTGAATGCGTTCGCCGGTGAAGTGACGCGCGTGGCGCGCGAAGTCGGCACGGAAGGAAAACTCGGCGGACAAGCCCAAGTTCCTGGCGTGGCGGGCACGTGGAAAGACTTGACGGACAACGTGAACTTCATGGCCAGTAACCTGACTGCCCAGGTGCGAAACATTGCCGAGGTGGCGACGGCAGTCGCGCGCGGCGACTTGTCCCGCAAGATCACCGTAGATGTGAAGGGCGAGATTCTGGAGTTGAAGGACACGCTGAACACGATGGTGGATCAGTTGCGTTCGTTCGCGTCGGAAGTGACGCGCGTGGCGCGCGAAGTGGGCACTGACGGAAAATTGGGTGGCCAAGCAGATGTGCAAGGCGTGGCCGGAACCTGGAAAGACCTTACGGATTCAGTGAACTCGATGGCCAGTAACCTGACGGGCCAGGTTCGCAACATTGCGGAAGTTACCACGGCAGTCGCGCGCGGCGACTTGTCGCGCAAAATCACGGTGGACGTGAAGGGCGAGATCTTAGAGTTGAAGAACACCATTAATACGATGGTGGACCAGTTGAATGCGTTTGCCGGCGAAGTAACGCGCGTGGCACGCGAAGTCGGCACCGAGGGAAAACTCGGCGGGCAGGCTCAGGTGCCTGACGTGGGTGGCACGTGGAAAGACCTGACGGACAACGTGAACTTCATGGCCAGTAACCTGACGGCGCAGGTTCGCAACATTGCGGAAGTCACCACGGCGGTGGCCCGCGGAGACTTGTCCCGCAAAATTACCGTGGACGTGAAGGGCGAAATCCTCGAGCTTAAGAACACCATCAATACGATGGTGGACCAGTTGAATGCGTTCGCCGGTGAGGTGACGCGCGTAGCCCGCGAAGTGGGCACGGAAGGAAAACTCGGCGGACAAGCCCAAGTCCCTGGCGTGGCGGGTACTTGGAAGGACTTAACCGACAACGTGAACTTCATGGCCAGCAACTTGACCGGTCAGGTGCGCAACATTGCCGAAGTGGCGACGGCTATTGCCAGTGGCGACTTGTCTCGCAAGATCACCGTGGACGTGCGCGGGGAAATCCTGCAACTCAAAGAAACCTTGAACACGATGGTCGAGCAGCTTCGCTCCTTTGCCGCCGAAGTAACACGCGTGGCTCGTGAAGTGGGCAGCGAAGGGCGGCTTGGTGGTCAGGCGAACGTGCCGGGTGTCGCGGGTACATGGAAGGACCTGACAGATTCCGTGAACGCGATGGCCGGCAATCTTACGGGCCAAGTTCGAAACATCGCGGAGGTAACGACGGCGGTCGCGCGCGGCGACCTGTCTCGCAAAATCACCGTGGACGTGAAAGGCGAAATCCTCGAACTCAAGAACACCATCAACACAATGGTGGACCAGTTGAATGCATTTGCGGCCGAGGTCACACGCGTTGCTCGCGAAGTTGGCACCGACGGAAAATTGGGCGGACAGGCGGTCGTACCTGGCGTGGCAGGAACCTGGAAGGATCTTACCGACAACGTAAACGTCATGGCTGCCAACCTGACTGAACAGGTGCGCGGCATCGTGAAGGTTGTTACCGCAGTGGCCAATGGTGAGCTGACGCAAAAGCTGACCGTAAACGCGAAAGGCGAAGTTGCGGCCTTGGCTGAGACCATCAACAACATGACCGATACATTGGCTACGTTCGCCGACCAAGTCACGACAGTGGCCCGTGAAGTCGGTGTCGAAGGGCGTCTCGGAGGTCAAGCCAACGTCCCTGGTGCCGCGGGAACATGGAAGGACTTGACCGGCAACGTGAATCTGCTCGCCGACAACCTGACCAACCAAGTCCGCGCCATCGCTGAGGTGGCCACGGCGGTCACAAAGGGTGACCTGACGCGATCGATCCAGGTGGAAGCCCGCGGCGAAGTCGCAGAACTCAAAGACAATATCAACACGATGATCGACAACCTGCGGCTGACGACGGATCGCAATACCGAACAGGACTGGCTCAAGACGAACCTGGCGAATTTTACAAACATGCTTCAAGGGCAACGCGACCTCTCCACGGTGGGCCGCATGCTCCTGTCAGAACTGGCTCCACTCGTAAACGCTCAGCAAGGCGTCATCTACCAGATGCAAATTGAAAGTGGTGGTGGGGAACTCGTACAGCTCTCCGCTTATGCCGACGATAACTACGATAACCCGCGGCGTCATTTAAGAATCGGCGAGGGCCTCGTCGGGCAATGCGCTTCGGAAAAGAAGCGCATGCTGATTAAGAAAGTCCCGCGGGATGCCGTGACCATCACATCCGGTCTGTTCAAAGCGGTTCCACAGAATGTGATCGTGTTGCCGGTTTTGTTTGAAGACCGCGTGAAGGCCGTCATCGAGCTGGCTTCCCTCGGCGAATTTACCGCTTCACACCTGGCTTTTCTCGAACAGCTGACTTCTAACATCGGCATCGTCTTGAACAGTATCGAAGCCACAATGCAGACGGAAAGCCTGCTTAAACAGTCCCAGCAGTTGGCGACCGAGTTGCAGACACAGCAAAAGGAGCTTCAGCAGACCAACGAACAATTGGCACAGAAAGCGCAGCAACTGGCGGAGCAGAACGTGGAAGTGGAACGGAAGAATCAGGAAATCGAGCAAGCACGGCGCGCCTTGGAAGAAAAAGCCAAGGAGTTGGCGCTTACGTCAAAATACAAGTCGGAATTCCTGGCGAACATGTCCCACGAATTGCGCACTCCCTTGAACAGCATTCTGGTTTTGGGGCAGCAGCTTGCGGAGAACGCTGATGGCAACCTCACCAGCAAACAAGTGGAATTCTCACGAACCATTCATGGGGCGGGCACGGACTTGCTGAACTTGATCAGCGATATTCTCGACCTGTCGAAAATCGAATCGGGAACGGTATCGGTGGAGGCCGAAGAAGTCCTGTTTTCCACGTTGTTGGAGATGGTGGCCAGGCCCTTCCGGCATGAAGCGGAAAATCGCCGACTGACGTTCGATATTTATTCCGATCCACACCTGTCTCGAAGCATGGTCACCGACTCAAAACGCCTGCAACAGGTGCTCAAGAATCTGCTTTCAAATGCCTTCAAGTTCACGGAACAAGGTGGAGTGCGTGTTTCTGTGACCGTGGCAACTCGCGGGTGGAGCGAAGATCACCCGGTCCTGAGCAGTGCCGCCTCCGTAATCGCCTTCGAAGTGACCGACACCGGTATCGGAATTCCCCAGGAAAAGCAGCGCATCATTTTTGAGGCCTTCCAACAGGCAGATGCCGGCACAAGCCGAAAATACGGTGGCACGGGTCTTGGCTTGGCGATTAGCCGCGAATTGGCGAATCTTTTGGGCGGTGAGATCCAACTGCGCAGCACCCCGGGTCTTGGAAGCACATTTACCCTGTACCTGCCAAAGACTTACGTGGGTCCGTCTTCGGCTATGGCTATTGCAGAATCCCGGCCGGCGTTTCTGGCATCAGGCCGCCAACTGAGTCACGTGGTTGTTTCCGAGAGTCCAGAAAAGATTCCGGATGATCGGGATGATCTGCAGGTTGGCGACGCAAGCCTGCTAATTGTGGAAGACGATATTCACTACGCGCGTATCCTGAGTGATTTGGCGCGCAGCAAAGGCTTCAAAGTGCTGGTTGCGACGCGCGGCGCTGAAGGCCTTGCCTTGGCGCGCGAATATCATCCGACGGCAGTCTCTCTCGATGTATTCCTGCCCGACATGCTAGGTTGGACAGTTTTGAACCATCTCAAGCAGGATCCCTCCACTCGTCATATTCCCGTTCAGTTGCTGACAATGGATGAGGACCGGCAGCACGGCTTGGCGCGTGGTGCTTTCTCGTTCGTAACCAAGCCCATCACTCCGGAAGGCTTGGAAACCGCACTGGATAAGATCAAGGATTACGCTGCATCCAGGCGTAAGCGTCTTCTTGTTGTGGAAGACGATCCTGCCGAGCAGTTCAGCATCAGGGAACTACTCGGGCACGATGACATTGACGTCACGGTGCTCTCGACTGGGGAGGAAGCCCTACAGGCGGTGCAACAAACGTCGTTTGACTGCGTGGTTCTCGATCTTCGTTTGCCCGACATGAGTGGATTTGAGGTATTAGGCAGGCTCGGAGAGAGCCCCTCGCTTAGCGAACTCCCGGTGGTCGTATTCACCGGAAAAGAATTGACGGCGGAGGAGGATGCACGCCTTCGAACGTTGGCGCGAAGCGTGGTGGTCAAGGGCGTGGAGTCTCCGGAGCGTTTATTAGACGAAACCGCACTGTTTCTGCATCGGGTCGTAGCGGAACTGCCCGTCGAACGCCAGCGGATGCTCGAAAAGCTACACGGTTCCGACGAAGCCCTGGCCGGGAAGAAGGTGCTGATCGTCGATGATGATGTACGAAATATATTTGCGTTGAGCAGTGTTCTGGAGCGACGCCGGATGATTGTATTGACCGCGGGCACGGGACGGGAAGCGATTGCGACTTTGGAAACCACGCCGGATGTGGCCATCGTTTTAATGGACATCATGATGCCGGAAATGGACGGCTTCGAAACGATGCAGGTGATTCGTCAGAACCCGCTGTGCTGGCGAATGCCGATTATTGCCTTGACCGCAAAGGCCATGAAAGGTGACCGGGAAAAATGCCTGGAAGCGGGTGCTTCCGAGTATCTAGCAAAGCCCGTAAACACGGAACAGCTCCTGTCCGCGCTCCGTCTCTGGCTCCATAGATAAACCGCAGCGCACTGAGGTACTACGCGATGTACGCAGCAGGTCCAGTGAACATTCTGATGGTTGACGATCAACCTGCGAAGCTCTTGAGCTATGAAGCAATTCTTCGCGACTTAAATGAGAATCTGATCAAGGTGACCTCCGGGCGGGAGGCCCTCGATCAGTTACTGAGAACCGACATCGCTCTCGTTCTACTAGATGTCAGCATGCCGGACATCGACGGATTCGAGCTGGCCAATTTGATCCGTCAACATCCCCGATATCAAAATATAGCCATCATTTTTATTTCTGGTGTGCACCTGACAGACATGGATCGCATTCAGGGTTACCAGCGCGGAGCAGTGGACTATATTTCTGTGCCTGTCGTTCCGGAGTTGCTACGAGCCAAGGTCAGTGTTTTTGCCGAACTCTATCGGAAAACCAGGGAACTGGAGACGGTCAACAATGAGCTTCGCGTTGCGGAAGAACATCTTCGCCGTTTAACCGGTCGCTTGATGCAAATTCAGGATGCGGAGCGGCGTCGTGTTGCCCGCGATGTCCATGATGGCCTGGGGCAATACCTCGTCGGGGTCAAAATGGGCATTGACCAACTGGCGCGCCGTCTCGCCCACGATCCAGGCAGTCACGAGAACGTGTGTGAAATTTCCATGCTCTTGAATCAGGCGATCACGGAGACCCGGACGATCTCCCATCTTTTGCATCCACCGCTATTGGACGAGATCGGTCTTGAATCCGCCCTCGCGGTTTATACCGACGGTTTCGCCAAACGGAGTGGCATTGCCGTCAGCGTGGGAGTAGCGCCGGATCTAGGGCGCCTCGATAGCGACATCGAAACGGCGTTGTTTCGTGTGGTACAGGAGTGCTTGTTGAATGTACACCGGCATTCCAGCAGTACTACCGCCAGCGTTTCGCTGAACCGGCAGAATGGCGAGATCAAGCTGCAGGTAGGAGACGAAGGGGTGGGGATGACCACCACGCAAGATCCTGATGGGATGGGCCTGGGCGTCGGCCTTTTAGGTATTCGCGAGAGGATCCGGCAACTAAATGGCAAGCTGGAGATCTTCTCCAACAAGGGGAAGGGCACCACGGTTGTTGCTACTATCCCGAACCGTCCCAGAAGAGATACTGACGCGCTCCGCCCGGAAAGCATCGACACGTCGGCCACTGTTTAAATCGGCGAATGGCATTGTGTTCATCTTTGGTGCCGCCGCTACAGACAGTTGATGCAAGTCATACACTTTTACCCTGATTGTCTGCCATGGGATCTTCAGCTAAAAAACAGACTCTAGTTTTAACCAAGCTTGAGCGAGTGAAGTCTTCTCAGGTGGTAAGCCGAACTTACTGGAGCGTTCTCATGGACAACGGACTGCCCGTACTCATTGTCTCCTGCCGTCCCGAAAATCGAAGGATATTAATGCGAGTATTTGACGATTTGCCCGTCGACGCCTATTCGGCGCCCTCCATTGAACAAGCGAAAGAAGCCTTGAAGCTACGTCCGTTTTCGGTTGTATTCTGCGAGGAGAGACTTTCTGACGGCCATTACTCCGATCTATTGGGTGAGCTGCGGTCTGCGGCAGAAGATATTCGGTTCGTGGTGCTGTTGTGCACTGGTGAGTGGGAGGAGTATCTCGAAGCTCTGCGCTTGGGTGCGGAAGAGGTACTCCGTTGTCCGCTGCAACCCACCGATATTGACTTGGCTCTTATCCACGCGATGAGAGGAGGAGCCGCGAAGAGAGAACTTGCGGTCCACGTGGGAATTTAAAGATCGCTGCGTGACAGCTAGCGGGCTGTCCAAAGATAGCCGATTCGGTCATGGAGGATTTAAGATGGCGACAGTACCGATTTCACCAGGATTGGGCGCCTTTCGAGGAACAGTTCGTGCTTGCACGCACTGTGGCAGCGACGAGATCTATCGGCAGCGGCCTCGCGGGATCATTGAGCGGCACGTGTTTCGAGCATTCCACTTCGCCCCATATTGGTGCGCGGGCTGCGACCGGCGCTTCTATCTTCGGCTGCGCCACTCGGCAGGCCGGCGATCCTAACCTGAACACATATACCAAGTTTGACGGAGCGAAGTACCAAGTCTCGGTTTATGTGCAAACTCCAAAGGGGAATGGTGGGCAGTGCAGGGCTCGAACCTGCGACCTCCTGCTTGTAAGGCAGGCGCTCTAACCAACTGAGCTAACCGCCCAGCATTTATTAGCCTATAGGAAGCCTCTGACATCGTCAACGCAACCTCGTGCCAAGTTTTCGTGTTTCTTGCGAATTTCCCGCCTAGACAGTACACTCGGTAGTTCACAGTTCAATCGAGGATCACCACTGAAATGTTGCTGAACCGCGACTATGTCGGCCATATGGCCTCCGAAGTGATTAAGAAGCTTTTGGAGGACAATCAGGTCGAAATCAAAGAAAAAGACCAAGAGCCCCTCATCGCGCGAGTCCGTCTCCGAATGATGGAGGAAATCACCGTCGAGGATAAGGTCAACGAAGAGGTTCGCACCATCCTTACCCAATACCAGGACGAGATGCGCCGCACCGGCGTCTCGTACCAGGAGATGTTCAAGAAGGTGAAAGGGCAGCTCGCCCGTGACCGGAAACTGATCTTGCGCTAGAGAAGGGAACAGGGAACCTACAGAGAAACCATGCGATTGAGCCGCGAAAAGATTGTGCGCATCTCCCATCAGCTCGTCGATTTGTTGGTCCAAACTAATGAAGTGGAATTTATAGAAGACCGCGACACGATCCGTCAGCACATAGTGCAGACCATGACCAACGTACTGAAGGAAGAAGAGAAGGTGGAAGTCGAAGTGCGCAAGCGCATCACCTCCCAGAAGAAAGAAATTCTGGAAGGCAGTGAGGAATGGGACGTGCTGTTTCGAAAGTACTACGCAGAAGAGCTTCGTCGTCAGGGAATTGCGTCCGCCCCGGAAGAACATCAGAAGGCCGGCCACCGCTAGCCGGAACTAGAAAGGGCGGCCGCGAAGGACCACCCTCAACATCCGTAGGTTCAACTTCCACAGAGAACAGATTACGGGTTCGTGGAGCTGTCGTCCGGGCGGCGCTTCAAAGTCGGACGATCATCGTCGCTGCTGTTTGGATCAGTCTGGCCAGCCCCTTGCCCTTGCTTGTTGGTCTGCTCGGTCTTGGTGCGCAACGTAGGTTTGCCCGGGCCATTGTCCTGCACCTTGCGGGCAAACATGACATTCCGCAACCGCGCCTTCACGGAATCAAACTCCGACGTGGTGACGATGTACTCGTCCTTTTCCGGCAGAATGCGCGCAATTTCCTTTTGAGCAGCAGCAATTCGGTCTGGGGTTGGCGGGTGGGTGGAGAACATCTTTGGAACGGTCCCAGGCCGCCGCTTCTCATCGGCTTGGATGCGTTCAAAGAAGGTCACATAGGAGTTTGGATCGTAGCCAGCCTTGTACATGTACTGGATACCCAGGAAATCGGCTTCACGTTCGGCATCGCGCGAGAATTTCAGGAAAGTAAGGGGAATCGCAAGTTGCATGCCTTCGTAAATGCCGTAGCCGGCCCAGCCATAAGGAACAAAGATCATTGCAGCCATCGCACCGATCTGAATCATGTCCGCTTTGGTGGCCTGTTTTGTTCCGTGGCGCGCAGTCACGTGGGAAATCTCGTGCGCCATCACGCCTGCGAGTTCCGATTCTTCCTGAGCCCGCAGGATCAGGCCGCTGTTAACGTAGAAGAAACCGCCGGGCAACGCGAAAGCATTCACTTCATCGGAATCGATAACCTTGATCGTAAAGGGAACCTGAGCGTCGGAATTGCGAACCAGATTCTGCCCCACGCGATTCACATACTCCGTAACGACTGGGTCGTCAATCAGCTTCGAACTGCGCTCCACTTCCTGCGCGAGCGATTTGCCGAGCGCAATTTCGTGTTCCAAGGAGTAAAAGTTGACTCCCTTGCCGACGTTGCGGTTCCCAATCGCATCCACGTCGTCTTTCGAGTTTTTCGGGTGAACAGTCTGCTGCTGCGGAACAGGAGTATCCCCAGCGGATTGACCAGAGGGCGCAGACGGCGTCGTAGCGGGAGGATTATTCGTCTGGTCTGGGCAGCCATCTACCTTTGGAGCTTGCTGAGTCTGGGGAGTCTGCGAAGTTTGCGCGGGTGTTGTTTGTGCGCACGGATTTTGCGGTTGCTCCCGGACTGGAGCAGGATTAGCAGGGGCATCGGTTTGCGCTAGACTCAGAGCTGGCCAGACCGCCAAGCTCGCTACGAGGATTAGCCCCATGGCATAGCGTGAAGAGTTTTGACTCATTACTGCCTCCCCCCATACCAATCGGAGTATACACCCGTTCCGCGCTCGAATTGTTTCCTTCTGGGGATAGGATGTAGGCACCGCCACAAAGGTTTCCCGCCCCTTTTGGGGTCCGGTAACAAGGGCGTTGGTAACGCTACTTCACGGGACAGTTGACACTTCATTGCGGTCTATCTACAGTCATTGACGACGATGAGTGCACGGAAGATTCAAATCGGCCAGCTCTGGAAGAATTTGGAAAGCGGAGATACGTTCCTTGTGACGCGTATCTATACGGAGGCGCTGAGCACAATTGCCGTCCTACGCAAATCCGGAGCCGAAGAGCAGAGCCAATTGCGCATTAAGGTCGAGCGGACGCCCGAGGGTCAAAACATTCCCGGGTTTGCTCCTGCTATGGAAGACGATTCAATCTAGAGCGCGGCCGTCAAATCGAGCGTACTGGCAGGGCCACAACGTCATCCACGGCCATTAACTCCTTCTGCAGGAAGGGCTCCCCGTATTTCACCCCGATGAGCTGCCCATAATGCCGCGCCAGCAGGTCCATTTTGGGGTCCAATTCGTCGATCGCCAGGTATACCTTTTGCTTTCGTTCGCTCCTTGCTGGCCGGAATTGCGAACTATAGGCCAGGATGGCCTTCCGCCGAGCTTCATATTGCTTGGTGACGTCGACGACAAAGGTTGGGGGCATGCCTTCGAACGACGTGGTATACAGGATCTTGAAGGGGCGGAACGGCTCACCGCTGATGGGCAACTGCTTCAGCCCGGCCAAGAAGCACGCCTCGTAACCTAGGGTCGACGCGTGATAGTGGTCCGGGTGACGCGCTTCCCAATAGGGAAGAATGACCGTGTGAGGTCGCACCTCCCGAATCATTGCCGCCAGCCGCAGCTTGTTTTGTCGGGTGGATTGCACGTCCGAATCTGGCACGCCCAACGTGCGGCGCCAGGAAACCTTCAGCATCCTAGCCGCCAGTGCCGCCTCTTTTGCGCGTGTTTCCCGGGTGCCGCGCGTTCCCATTTCTCCTTCAGTCAAGTCCAGGATCCCGGTTTTATAGCCTTTCTCCGCCATCTTCAGAAGCGTACCTCCGCACGTCAGCTCCACGTCGTCTGGGTGGGCGGCAATCGCCAGCAAATCCAATTTCATCAGGCTCCTCGAAACATCGGCGTGGATTGTAGCACCAAAAAGAAATGCTCCGATGACGGCGCGAGCCAGCGGCAGTTGATCTTCTCCGAAGAAACTGGGGGATATGCTACCTTTGCGGCATGGCTGGCGAGGAGAGATTAAGCGGGTGCGTGGCGCTGGTCACCGGTGCGGCCAAGCGGCTGGGACGCGCGGTCGCGCTCCGGCTGGGGAAGGAAGGCGCCGATGTCGCCGTCCACTACGGAAAATCGGCTGCCGAGGCTCATGAAGTAGTTGCCGAAATTGAGAAACTCGGCCATCGCGCCGTTGCCTTCTCCGCGGAACTCACGGACGTCGCTGCCATCCAAAAACTTGTTACCGATGTTGTTAGCCATTTCGGACACCTAGAGATTCTCGTCAACGATGCCGCGAATTTTCTGGAAACCAAGTTCGGCGAAACCACCGAGCAGACTTGGGACGCGTCTCTAGATACCAATCTCAAAGCGCCATTTTTTTGTTCGCAGGCTGCCGCTCCGTATCTGGCTAAGTCCGGCCACGGCGTAATCATCAATTTCGCGGATATCGGTGGTCTGCTTGGTTGGAAAGAATTTCTCCCGCACTCCCTCTCCAAAGCCGGAATCGTCATGATGACGCGAATTCTGGCAAAGGAACTTGCTCCCGCCGTGCGCGTGAATGCGATCGCGCCCGGAACGATTACCATGCCCGGAGATCCTCCGGAATGGCAAGCGGATTTCGTTCGGCGGGCTCCACTCCATCGCACAGGCCGTCCTGAGGAAATCGCCGACGCCGTTTTCTACCTCATCACTGCGGAGTTTATGACCGGGCATGTTCTCGTCCTGGATGGTGGACGAACTCTCTAACGTGCTTCTGAATTGCTTCTGAGTTGCATGAGGAAAATCTCTCCTTCGCGTTATGCGCGGTGCTATACGTAGGTGTATTCTTATTAATTGTCCGTGTCGAACGCACGCGCGGTGGGAAAGCCCTGCGCCGGCGGAAGGAAGGCTATCGCTCTTATGGATCAGGAAACATTCGCTCCGCGGCATGTCGAGGACGTCGAAATCCAGGAATGGCTGGAATCGCTTGATTCCGTGCTGCTTTCCAGTGGCACCGATGTGGCCCGTGAAATCCTCGAGCGCCTGCGCGCTCATGCCACCGTGAGTGGCATCGACCTGCCGTTCACAGCCAATACCCCGTACGCCAACACGATTCCAGCGCGCTTGGAACCTTTGTTTCCCGGCGACCAGCAACTGGAGCGTCGCATCAAGTCGCTCATTCGCTGGAATGCGCTGGCCATGGTCGTTCGCGCGAACCGCCTGGAGCACAATATCGGCGGCCACATTTCCACCTACGCTTCCGCCGCCACGCTGTACGAAGTCGGTTTCAATCATTTCTTCCGCGCGCGTTCAGAACATTTCGAAGGCGATACTGTGTATTTCCAGGGACACGCCGCACCGGGCATCTACGCCCGCGCCTTTCTCGAAGGCAGGATTAGTATTCAGCAACTCGAGAATTTTCGTCGTGAACTGAAGCCTGGCGGCGGTCTTTCTTCCTATCCTCATCCTTGGCTCATGCCGGAATTCTGGGAGTATCCGACCGTGTCCATGGGGCTGAGTCCGCTGATGGCCATCTATCAGGCCCGGTTCAACCGCTATCTTGAAAACCGAGGACTCAAGCCGGCGACTGATGCGAAGGTCTGGGCGTTTCTGGGTGACGGCGAAACCGACGAACCGGAATCGCTCGGGGCCATCACGCTGGCGTCGCGCGAGAAGCTGGACAACCTCATCTTCGTCATCAACTGTAACTTGCAGCGCCTGGATGGGCCCGTTCGTGGCAATGGCCAGATTATTCAGGAACTGGAGTCGGCCTTCCGCGGCGCGCGCTGGAACGTCATCAAAGTTCTCTGGGGCTCGGAGTGGGATCCCATCCTAGAGCGCGACACCGAAGGTCTGTTGGTCAAGCGCATGGGCGAGATGGTAGACGGCGAGTATCAGAAGCTGGTGGTCTCCTCGGGGGATTACATCCGTCAGTTTTTCTTTGGTAGTGATCCTCGCTTGCTAAAGTTGGTAGAACCCTTGCCGGATGAGGCGTTGCGCCGCTTGCGTCTCGGCGGCCACGATCCCCGCAAAGTTTATGCCGCTTATAAGGCTGCCGTCGAACACAAGGGCGGGCCCACGGTGATCTTGGCTCGCACGATCAAGGGTTACGGCCTGGGCGAAGCGGGCGAAGGCAAGAACGTTACCCACCAGCAGAAGAAACTCAACGAGGATGAACTGCGCGAATTCCGTTCGCGTTTTGGCATTCCCATGGGCGATGACGATCTGAGCCAGGTGCCGTTCTACCGTCCCGCCGAAGATAGCGAAGAGATTCGTTACCTCCGTGCACGCCGGGAAGCTCTGGGTGGGTACGTTCCACAGAGGAGGGTGCGTTCTAAGCCGCTGGTGGCTGATCACAATGAGCTGTTTCGTGAATTTCACGAAGGCAGCGATGGCCGCGAAGTTTCCACCACCATGGCGTTCGTCGCTATGCTGCGCAAAATGCTGAAGGATCCCGAAATCGGCAAGCTCATCGTGCCCATTGTTCCGGATGAAGCCCGCACCTTCGGCATGGAATCACTGTTCCGCACCATCGGAATTTATTCCAGCGTTGGCCAGAAGTATGAACCTGTCGACGTGAACACGTTGCTGTACTACAAGGAAGCCAAGGACGGACAGATTCTCGAAGAGGGAATCACCGAGGCGGGCTCCATGGCATCCTTCATCGCTGCCGGCTCCGCTTACGCTGCCCACGGCATCGATACAATTCCGTTTTTCATTTACTACTCGATGTTCGGCTTCCAGCGCATTGCGGATTTCATTTGGGCTGCGGCTGATATGCGCACGCGCGGTTTCTTGCTCGGTGGCACTTCGGGGCGCACAACCCTTGCGGGCGAAGGTTTGCAGCACCAGGATGGCAACAGCCATGTTCTTGCCTTGCCTGTACCCAACCTACTCGCCTACGATCCTGCCTACGCATACGAGATTGCTGTCATCATCCAGGATGGCATTCGCCGCATGTACAAAGAAGGCGAGAACATCTTCTATTACATCACGGTAATGAACGAGCCTTATGCCATGCCCGTCATGCCCAAGGGAGTTGAACAAGGCATCCTCAAGGGCATGTACAAAGTTCATGCCGCCACTAACAAGAAATCCAAGCTCCGTGCGCAACTCCTCGGCAGCGGCGCCATTCTGAATGAAGCTCTACGCGCCCAGGAGATTCTGGAGAAGAATTATGGCGTAGCCGCGGATGTCTGGAGTGTTACCAGCTACAAATCCCTATACACCGACGCGATCGAAACTGAGCGCTGGAATCGCCTCCATCCGGACGAAACCCCTCGCGTACCTTATGTGGCCCAGTGCCTGCAGGACGAGCAAGGCGTGTTTGTCGCTGCATCGGACTATCTCAAGGTGCTTCCTGCCATGGTCTCCAAGTGGGTGCCGCGCCGGATTGCCACTCTAGGCACTGACGGCTTCGGTCGCAGCGAAGGACGCGAATCGCTTCGCGATTTCTTTGAAGTGGACGCGCGCTTCATCACTGTAGCCACGCTGCATGAATTGGCCCAAGATGGCCTGGTCGGGGAGGCCACCGTCCAGAACGCCATCAAAGATCTGGCCATCAATCCCGATAAGCCAAATCCTGTCACGTCCTGACCTTCTTGGAGTGCGGCAGCCTTGCTGCCGCTTTTACGGAGCAAGCCAATCTGAAAATTAACATCGGGGCAGGACCGAAACTAGAAGACGTTTTGTTCAATTGGAGAATCACTGGTCATTATGTCTATCTCGGGCCACTTTCGATCCGATAGCAGAGCGTTCGGCGCGCGGCAAAGGAGTTGGCAAACGCACGAAAGCAATCTGCTGGCGATGATGCTCCACGACAAGGTCAAGCAAATCTGATCCGTGCTACTCGATTGCGGCCAGTATTTCCCCTGGTTTGATCTTTCCTGTCGCGAGGTGTGCGATCAGTTCCCGATTCGCCGCAAGAAAATCGTATTGGCTCAATTCCTTCGGCAAAACCCACGCCACCTGCTCAAACATGCACGGTGTCAAATCGCCACTCGAAATCTCCGCCGCAAAGAAGTGGATTTCCAACTCCTCCGGGCAATTCGCATATTGATGGCGGACTTGGGCGATCTCGCGGCTCTTGGTCAGCGTCGCACCCAGTTCTTCCTGAAGTTCGCGGGCCAGCGCTTGCTCCAACTCTTCGCCATTCCGAACTTTTCCGCCTGGAAACTCCCACTTTAAGGGAGACGTGTCCCCGCGACGACGCTGCCCGATCAGCAGGCGCCGATCCGCACGCTCGATCACCGCCGCGACGACCAACCTCATTTCTCCCCCAATGCTCACGCGACGCACAAAAAAGAATCCTGAGTATAATGCAAATTCGCACTTCTCGATGGCAGGAGGGAGGCATCGATGCGGTCGGTTCTCGCGCCCTTATTCGCAGTTCTGGCGGTTCCACCCTTCGCTCAAAACGCCGCCCTGCCAGGTCGTTCACTTCACCAGTACGATGGACAACCTCAAGCCTATCGACAAGAAACACCTTCGCTCTGAAAAGTGGACCATGTTCAGCGATACCCTTCTTGACCACTTTCAGCACCCGCGAAATGCGGGAGAGCTTCGCGGCGCCAACGTTAAAGTAGAAGTCAGCAATCCGGTGTGCGGAGATGTTCTTCACCTCGCGGCCATTGTCGAGGGCAACGCACTTCGCGAAGTGCGCTTCCTCTGCCGCGGTTGCACAGCCTCGATTGCTTGCGCGTCGCTGCTTACCGAATCAATTCAAGGCAGGGAACTCGATTCATTGAATTCACTTACGCCGGAATCCCTCGCTGGAGCACTGGGTGGTCTACCGGCCGCTTCGTTTCACGCCGCCCATTTGGCTCACGACGCGCTGCAAGCTTTGCTGCGCGCTGCGCGAAACAAATAAAGACTAAGCCAGCTTTGTTGACATCCTCGACACTGGCGGTGTTTTTCTGGAGCGACAGACGAGCGGCGATGATGTTCTCTAAGGAGGCAGGAGGTGCGATGCTAGAGATCGGACTCCTGCCCTTTGCACGCGTGGCTTTGGAAGTGGCCCGCGCCGCTCTTCCGCCCTACCGAACGCGTTTCAGCAAACATCAATTCACCCAGCCGCAGTTGCTGGCCATTCTCTG
>Ga0074045_10002432_pt1 | contig 17248 bp, 19 predicted proteins | sample BogForMeECP23OM2_FD_94442 | JGI IMG/M metagenome (GOLD analysis project Ga0074045, IMG submission 94442) | Bog forest soil microbial communities from Calvert Island, British Columbia, Canada - Bog Forest MetaG ECP23OM2 | ecosystem: Environmental > Terrestrial > Soil > Wetlands ...
AAATACAAGGTGATACCGATGTCACGGACGTTATATGCAATGCTCCAACGCAAACGGAACGCGAACCCGACTGCTTCTGGCAGGTTGTTTGACGTCTCAGCGCATGCGCTAAAAGATGCTTTTGTGAGAGCTGTAGAAAAGGCCGGCATTGAGGATCTGCATTTCCATGATCTGCGGCACACTTTCGCCACCCGGCTGGTCCGAGGCGGCGTGGATCTCTATGCAGTGCAAAAATTGATGGGTCATAAGAGCATCAAAACGACCGAGAGGTACGCCCATCATTGCCGCCAGAGCCTGGAACCCCATGTGAGGGCCCTGGACAGCTGCTATGGAGGAAGTTATCACGATTTCATCACGTTTGAGGCAGACGTGCTTGCGAATATGTCATCAAATTAAGTATTATCAACGTTGGGAGTGCATAGGGTGCTGGTGTCCCTCCTGGACTTCAAATCCAGTGTTGCCGGCCACGAACCGGCAGGGTGGGTTCGATTCCCACACGCTCCCGCCACTTTATTTTCAATGAGTTGTGTAGCCTGTGCCCGTTTCATGGGTACTCCTAAAAATCCTCTTTAGGGCCGATTGTAACCGTTTTGTAACCGTCGGTCCTTTCCATTTTCTCTATTGCTTCCCGGTGTAACTGTGTAACCTTTTCCGCTGCACTCTTCAGGTCCGTTTCATTCACTATATTGTAACGGTCAAAAACTGAGCGGGTTTGGTGTCCTGAAACCTTCATTGCAACCCTTTCCTGGATACCGGCACGGGTCATGTTTCTAACCCCTGTCCTTCTAAGGTCATGGAATAACCGGCCCTCGCTTCCCGCTGCCTTGCACGCCGTTTGCCAAGAGCAACGAAAATCTTTATTGATCCTCTCTCCCCTGGCATTAAAGAACACATAAGGACACTCGGGGAACTTCTCATCTCTGAGCATTTTTTGATTGAGAACGGTTTGGTACAATTCCCCGGAAAGGTAGATAACCCGTGCCTCATTGTTCTTTGTGGTCCCGGCTTCAAGGGTTATATTGCCTTCAATCAGGTTTACTTTGTCCCATTCAAGGGAAAGTATTTCCCCTTTCCTCATGCCTGTATGGTATGCCATGACAAGGACAGGCTTAAGGTGTTCAAGGAGCGCTTCTTTAAGTTTCAAATACTCGCTATGCTCAAAATAGCCGGTTCTTACATTATTTTCTTTCAACTTCGGAATGTAGGGCACGCTTGCAACCTTAGGTGGGGTCTGCCTCGCCGCAAGGGTAAAGGACCTTTTCAATGCAGAGAGTTCCCGGTTAATAGTTCCGTTCTCCACGCCCTCACCTTGCCTCTTCATTATGTAGCGCTGAACTTCCCCAGTGGAAATGTTTATAGCCTTGGCCCCGCTAAAATGCTTCTTTAAATGAGCAATGCTGATTTTTGCCCTTTCAAGGGACTTCCGGGAGTTAATCTTGTAGTCGTTTAGAAAGTCTTCTGCAAGCTCATCAAATAAAACACGCTCTGCCATTAAACCGTGAAACTTGCCGTCAACTATGGACCCCTCGCGGCTCTTCAGGAGTTTCTTCGCGTCTGTCTCCTTCTCCGATCCGCTACTTTCATAGAATGGCTTTCCATAACGGTAATACTTGATCCAGTATGTGTTTCCCCTCTTGTAAATCGCTCCCATATTCTCACCTCTTCGTTTAGAATTGGTTAGATGTGCAAATTTAGCACAAATTTATTGTGTTTTCTTAAAAGCCGCTTTGCTTTTAATGACTCCCTTTTAGCCTCAATCATTTTTTGGGTTATATGAATGCTTTCTAGCCCGGTTGTTCGGAAAAACCTATCTTTGAGAATAAGACTTTTTATATAACCATCTTCTAAATCAGCTATCTCTTTTCTTTCACTCATCATTTCTTCTCCTTTCCCTTATTCGTTGTCGTTTGCTTCGTACTACTCCCTTTGGGCCTTCCCCTTAGAATCTCACCTCCTTTTTTTGGAATACATTTAAGCGTGATGTGCAGAAAAGATGGGATCTCACGTTCCTCGCGTTCCCATCTTGAGACAGAGAGTGCAGTAATGCCTAAAACTTCGGCTAACTGGCTTTGACTGTACCCGTTTTTGTGTCTCCATGCTTTTAATTCCTTTCCTGTCATGCTCAAAGTATAGTCAATTGGAATATACTTGTCAAGAAAATTTTTGCAGATAAGGAAGAGGGCCGGTGTCATGCTCTATATATTTATTGTTATCTATCCATGCATCAAGGTCTAAAACGTCCAGGAGCTTGCGTTTGCCGTCTCTCACATAGGGGAGCTTCCCGCTTCTTACCATCTCCGCAACGGTCCAGGGGGAACGGGAAAGGTAAGCGCCGGCCTCTTTAATGCTGATAAGCCGCTTTCCCTGAAATGTCTTTTTACTGTCTCCCGTCAAATCCTTCTCCCATGGTTACAAACGGTTACAATATAGTGACATACCATTTTAAAACCTTGATAAAAGCCATTCTACAAGCATACATTGGATTGAGTATCCTATGTTTTTTCTGATGAGTTCCCCTTCTATCTTTGTTCTCATAACCTTGAAATGGGACAGATAGACCTGATATTTGCAATCTTTCATAATCTTCTTTCATCACCTCTGTATAAATACTCTCTAACCTGCTCACTCACGCCTAAAACTTAGGTACAGTGTTTCTACGTATTCAAGCGCAGTCTTGAATGTTTGTTGGTCCTGCCGATACCATGCATCATCAGACTTCTTGACGGCATCATGTACCTTTGTGGTAAGTTCAGGATTAGTCTGCCCGATCTCGTCAATGGTTACTGAATAAACCCTTAATCTCTCCGTGTGTTCCCGAAAGAGTCGGTCAAAGGGTTCCCAACCGCCCCTGTCTTTCGCTGCGTTATTTATCACTGCGGTAAGGACTGGATTCATAATCTGATGGCCCTACATTTCTGGTGATTCGGATTTCTTCGGTACTTTTCCATCAAATTCATTTCAAAAACTCCTGTGTTTTCACTGACAATATTGACAAAACTACCTGATTACATACTTTTGTCAGTTTTGTCAGTGTTTTTCTCACATATTTATTTTGGGATTTACCTCGTAGGTCATAGCTTCACGTCTTTCTATCCCTGAATGAATAACTTCCTTCTCCCTTATAAATCCACGTTCGACAAGTATCTTTATGCCAGGCATCACCTCGTCCATTGTCTTTAAATTGGTGTTCCTTAGTACGTCCCTTCCTTTAAAAGTCTCTGGTGAATGTCTTAAGAGATAGCACAGTATCTTCTTGGCCGATTCTATTGAAGAATCGACCTCCATAAGTCCGAATGTAGCAAGGGCCTGTTCTTTAAAATAACTTCCAATTACACAGGCAGCACTGACAATATTGACAGAAATGGGAAGCTCAAGTGCCTTTGCCCCATGTTGGGCAAAATGTAGTAGTCCAGCAATTCTCGCAACGGCACCAGGAAGTTTGCTCCCCCAGTCTGTCAGATAATGCAGACTGCCGCCTGGCCGCAAATCTTTCTCGACATTGTTATAAAAGTCATCCCATAATGCTTGTGCATCCGGTGAAAGCTTTAAGATGGTTCTAGTCATGGGAATATCCATTAAACCTTCAATGTGGTTCTGATATCTTCTGATAAGCGATTCGGGGACAGATTCAACTTGACGCTCCCTATAGCCCACTTGTGATTTGCAGAGGGAATACAAGAATCTTGCAAGCAGACCACGTCCCCGGAATTGGCCATTACCCCCTATTACCCTTATGACTTCCGGTTGCACTGTTAAGCACATGGTCAAGACGGGGGATTGCATTGTCTTTGCCTCTCTACCTACCCGATGACAACTCCATGCATCACCAGAATGGGCTTTAAGGCATAAATCGAAATTCCCCCCCTTGTCGTCGTAGCGGCCTGCCATAATGTCGAAGATACCGCCCTCAGTACTCATCACGGCCATATGTTCATTATTTTCAGCCATGTGGATTCCAAGAGCTTCACTCGTTATATCATCGACAACAAATAGCGGTTTTACGGGAACTGGATTTTCGTCGATTTCTCTTGCAACATCTGCTGCACTCATTTCGCAGTTCATACGCTCTGCATTGTCTTCAGTATTCGCTGCCCTTTTTTGTAACTTGGCAAGTCTCGCCTCTCTTACCCTGCGCGAGTTCAATGCCTCTCTGATTGTGTCCTGCATAGCCTCTTGTTGCTTTGCCTGATATTCATATAGAGGCTTTGTCATTGTGGCCATAGTGCTTGACTTCCTGTTACCAGAAGGGAGAATTGAACAGGTATAAATATTGAGCGGTTCTTGGTGGCTTGTAAGGTCCACAATGCCTTTTTTTGCTACAGACGCCGACAAGACGGAGAGGTATATTGAAGCTGTCATCCCCGGATCGACTTGATTGACCTCGGAAACGGCCTTAACCATTGTGCGTCCTAGTCTTGGTAATGCATATATGGGGAAGTCCGGCAATGAGGAGTAGTCATCAAAAGGTATAGGTTCCGGCCATTCATCTCTCACATCTTCGGCACGTCCCGTGTGGGTTTCTCCCTCACTGACCTTGTTTAAGATATCCTCGCCGTATGTCCTGCCATCGGCAAAATGCCTCTCATCCCATTTGGGTCTGAATAAACGAGATTGTCTAAATAGCCGGTCCGTGTCTTCTCGTGTACCTGTCCAAAAATAGAGAAAACTTGCAAGAGCCATATCTGCCTCAGATTGTGAAGCGTATCCATTCCAATTCCCATTCCATAACTCTGTGAACTTTTCCCTGTTCCTTGCTTCACATGCCTTCTTTATGAGTTGTCTATCATTTGCTATCATCATTACAAGGGGATAAAGCTCTTTCCCATCCCGTTGCTTGATCTCAGTGAATCCGGGTAATATTTCACCTGTCACCGTGAAATACCGACCTGAATCATATATCTCGACCTGTCCCACCTTCCGGCTTCCTTCTCTGGGCAATGTGCTTTCTACAAGAATGTGGATACCCGTTCCAGAAGGTGAGACTTCCGAATAACTCTCTATTGCATGTATCATTTCCAAGGCCCAGGGTTCAATCTCTCCTGTGACAGAATTTCGAACATGGTCAAGGTCAATGCCAGTAATGCCACTTCCTGTAAACATAAAACCAATGCCAGAAATGCCAGAATCATTAATTCTTGAAACCGCTTCATCAAACGACCCCCATGTGGAAGAATCATTGGATTTTGCATTTTGAAGGGTAAGGGGATTTATGGGAATCTTGGTTATCTTGTCACCCCTCTGTTCTGCTTTCCAATTTACCCAATGTGGGCGTTCTCTTAAAGTTGCCGGGATCGTATCGATTGTCACTTTAGCAGCACTAATCACATCTTCTGCTATCATCTCTCCACCCCCGCCTTAAGGGCAAACATTTGGGCTTTAAGTTGCCGCTGTGCGTTGAGAAAGTCGATTACACTCACTAACTCATTGCTGTTGAACCGTTCTGACAGGGCATAAAAGGTCTGGTTAGCATTAAAGAGGCAGACAACTCGGCTACCTTGCAATTCAAGTTCAGGTGGATTCCGATGAAGTGACTGAAAGGCTGAAAGACCTGGGATGTCTAAGATTGGGATTTTTCTTTGCGATGCTCTTTTCATTTACTTTACCCCCCTTTGCGTTTACTTTCACAGCCATTTTAATTTCCTCTATGAGTTATACTTATTGCATCATTAAATTTCATTATACACAAACAAACTTTATTTGTAACAAAGCTCCCCTATATCGTTATTTCTGCCAACAAAGCACTTCTACAATTACAAACTTCCTGAGGAGTACTTATCAGGCAAGGCTACGAATTTGGCAGACTGATAAACGGCGATAATGCCGCCATCACGTACTACTTGTCTGCGAGGTGGACAGCGTGTTAATGCAAAGTAGCTAGGCCATTTGAGCGATTAGGTAATTTATAGGGTGCAGGCTCGATTTCGGCCCGTTGGAACAGATTTTCTATGGCGACTTTGACGGAAGGCGAAGAAAGAGGGCATTAGTGAAAATCATCGGGGAATAGGTTCTCGCGGGAGTCTTTGCTCAGCATGACTTCTAGAAACATGCTAGTTTCTTTGCGTAATTCACAGCCAACTTTTTTATTGATAATACTCAACTTCACCGACGAATCATGCATCCGCAGATATCGAGATGCACAGTATGTGAAACTGAGGCGTATCTTCATCATTTAGAGGAGTATAACTGGAACTAATTCTTTCCCCTGTTAATCTCCTTTGCCAGTTCTTGCCTTGAATGACTGGTAGGGATTTACCTTCGGCGAACGGATTCAATAATTGCTCGTGCGATTTCACTCATAGTATATTATCTAAATAAAGAGTGATAAAAGGTATACTAAGCAATAATTGAGATGGCTATGTTTGGTTTTATGTTTAAGAAAAAAATATCGATTGATGCGGCGGCAGAAAGTATTCTTTCTGGGTTAGTGAAATTTGACAGAATGAAGGTGTGGGGAGCGGAACTGTCAAGGGTGAGCAGGCTAAATATTGAAAGAGCAAAGGAAGAAATGTTCTACTTGGACTGTTTTGCCGTCTACATTGGCTTGAAGTTTAATAAATCTCCTGGGTGGAAGCAGAATGGATATAAGATATTTGAGAAGATTTGTCACGCCTGCTCCATTTTTGTAGCTACCGAATTTGCAAACATGGAAAATGCAACAACTGAGGAAGTTAAGAATGCCTGGGAGGTGATTAACAAAAGATTTGCCGTATATAGTCCGCTATTTGAAAAATCCGAGGATACGCTCCTTGCGATTGGAACTGCATTTTCCAAGTTCTGTCAGGTTGATGGAAACTCGGTCTTAGTTCAAATTGGTGGTGATTTGTTTTATGTTCGAGGGCAAATGTTGATGCAGTTTACCAAGGAACGCCCTCTTTCCAGGTAGACCTTCGTTCGACCGATGTGGGGAGACAGGGCCAGGATTGCAAATATGCAATTAGGAATCAATAATAAATGAAAAGAAAAATACATCCGCTAATCCCATATCTGGTTTTTACTATAGTTCTTGCCGCTGCTATATGGCCAATTAAGCTTTTCCAAAATTATGCTCATATAACTTCTGGCCAAATTGGTATTATCTGGGCAGTAATAATGCTCATTGTGTTCGGTCGCCAACACGGGGTAAAAAACACTCTTTTAGTCATCATCATGTTGATAGTCTTATATGGGTTGGCTTTTGCTGTCGGTAAACTGTTTTTTTGATAATTACTAACGCTCATTTTAACTCTCAATGAAAGGAGAAAGTTTACAATGTCTGAATTTAATTTTTCAAAATGTCCTCTCTGTGACATCGAGGCGCCTTCTGACCCTTGTGATGGGGGAAACATCTACCGTTACCACTGTGACACCTGCACTAAGTACTTTATCTCCCGTGGTACAGCTAAATTTATTAACAAGCATGAGCCCCATAGAAAAGGCATGCTGTCAAAAAGAGCTGCATCATACAAAGATAAGACGACCATGTTGGCAATCACTCTTGAAGGTCAGACTATTCATCAAGACGAGGTTCCTCGAAATAAGTACCACTGTATATAGTAATGTTGTTCCCATGTGCTGACCGAAACTATTGAGTTTAAGCGGAGTGCCCAATGCCCCCTATCTTAGTCGTTATCCATTTCCAATAATAACCTACAGAAAGGACCTACCTCACAATGTTGCCGAAAGCCAGAATGGTCTGAAAAGATGTTTCGAGCTCTTCTGAGTATTTTTTTACTACGGTACGGGATAAAACACTCTAGTTCGGAGAATCATTGTTAGCTTTCACATTGGAAGAGGGTGTCGTGAACTCTGATGATTGACAATCACCATACGCCCATCTATAATCACCCTGAATGATGTTGAACTACATATAAAGAATATGGGGGAAATAGAGAATGAAAAAAATTATGCCTCTGTTTGTGCTTCTGATTTTTATCTTTACTTCTTGTAATTTTTTTGGACCAAGCCCAAAGGACGTCTTGACGAAATACCTGAATAGCTTTTTTAAGGGCAATTATAGCCAGGCTTATGACCTGTTGTCCGCGAAGGATAGAAATTTCAAAAATCAAAAAGAATATGAGAGTCAGTTCAATGACAATCCTTTCTCAAAAATTCTAGAAGGCAAGATTTCCTTTAACATCAAAGAAATAAAAGTGAACGGAGATAGTGCCGAAGCAACAGTAGAGATTACAGCACCTGATACGCGCAAAATAGTGGCTGAAATCATGGGTATGGCTTTTGCTTCAGCTTTTGGTGGGAGAAAAGACGACAAGGAAATGCAAAAGATGGTAACCGAAAAATTTAAGGACAAATCCTTGCCAAAGACTACAGTAACCCAGACATGGGACCTCGTTAAAGACAAAGAAGGTTGGCGAGTATTTTTGAATTGGGAAGGACAGAAAAAAGCAGTAGAGATTTCTGAACAGGCGACACAACTGGAAAATAGCAAGAACTTTGAGGAAGCGAAAGCAAAATATCAAGAAGCTCTTTCATTGGATAAAAACAATAAAACCACACAAGGGAAACTTGCTGAAATTGACAAGACAATTGAGATATATAAGGCCAAGAAGTTTTACTTTGATAAAATTGAAGTGAGAAATGTTCATCTCGGTACGGACTTTATTGGCAATGTGGGAGTCTTTGGGGAGGTCAAAAATAATGGAGATAAAACTCTCAAGAAAGTTGAAGTGACGGCTTATTGCTCTGATAAAAATGATAAAATTATTTTTGAAAAGACGTATCACCCCATATTGGTCACAGAATATTCCTTTGCGGATGACAATACACCTTTAAAGCCAAACTATAGCAGGCGCTTTGGTTTCAAACTTAATGATGCGCCATCGGACTGGAGCAAAAAAGTCAAAGTTTCAGTCACAGACGTGGAATTTCAATAGGAGAGGAAAAATATAAAGAACACTTAACAGGAGCGGGCAACCAAGGAGCTTCTTCATATGAAGGACGGTGAACCATGTATTTAATCAACAAGGAAAAAAATAGAATTAATGAGCTGACACAGAAATCTTTTTCTGAATTGGGCTTCAAAGAAAGGGAAAATCTTGAGGTTTGGTTAGAGAATAACCCCGAAGCATTAGGAGAAGAATTACTTATTATACAGAAAGAATTCAGTGGTTTTAGTGATACTAATGAAAGACTTGACCTGCTTGCTCTGGATAAGCAAGGAAATCTTATCGTTATCGAAAACAAATTGGATGATTCGGGGCGTGATGTAACGTGGCAGGTGTTGAAATATGCTTCATACTGTTCGAGTCTTTCTAAAGAGCAGGTCAAAGACATTTACCAGGAATATCTTAATAAGAAAGATGGTAAGGATAAGGCAGAAGATAAACTCTCTGAGTTTTTTGACAATGATGATTACGAAGAGCTGTTGCTTAACAGAGGGTTGACTCAGAGAATAATAATGGTGGCTGGCAATTTTCGTAAAGAAGTTACCTCTGCAGTTTTGTGGTTGCTCAATTACAAGTTGAGGATTCAATGTTTTCAGGTCACATGTTTTGAAATGGGCAACCAGCTTTTTCTTAATATAGAGCAGATCATCCCTATGAAAGATGCTGAAGAATTTGTGATAAGCATGGCCGACAAAACCCAGGATGATATTAATTCACAGGAGACAGTTAAAGCACGTAATATTATCGGACGAGAATTTTGGACACAGCTATTGATAGAAATAAATAAATCAACTCATCTCTTTCAAAACATAAGTCCTGCAAAAGGGCATTGGATATCAGCGGGGTCAGGAGTAAGAGGAGTTAACTTTAATTTTGTTATTGCAAAAAGCTATGGTCGGTGTGAACTTTACATCGACAGAGGAGAGGTTGAAGAGAATAAATTTGTTTTTGATACCCTTGTACAACAAAGAGATATCATTGAAAAGGTCTTTGGTGCTCCATTAACATGGGAAAGGCTTGATGAAAAGAGAGCAAGCAGGATTAAGTATGAGCTTGAAGGGGTGAATGTGTTTGAAAAGGAAGATTGGCCCAAGATGATTGATTTTATGAATGATGGGATGCTCAGAATGGAGAAGGCATTGAAAGACCCTCTCCAGAAAATAGCTGTGGAGTTGAAAAAGAAATTTAAGAGTCATCCCGAAGCAACCCCGTAAAACCAAGTTTGCCTGGTTAAGGAACAATACCTGGCACTTTATCTCCCGCTTGTTTTTCAAGTACAAATGGGTTGCTCCAGGAAACCCTCAAAAGTGAGATTTTCGATTTATGTTGGTTAGCAGGTGAATGAAAAACTCAGCCAGAATCTGGAAGAATCAAGGGTTAATCAAGGGTTGACCGACAAGTACTCACAACCGAGCAAGTAACATGACTAACAATTTAGGCGAGAATCAGACTTATAAACAGGTTGAGTAAGCGGTTTGGCTGTTCGGGAAGAATGGCTAGGACTTTATCTCAGTTGGCACCAGGCAGAAGTAATTATTTTGTTATTTTAATTTCTGGCTCTGTGAACGTTCCATCCCATTCTATTTCTAAGTAATAATGCTCTATGGGATGATTTTCACAATATAAAGTTATTCGTAATTTATTTTTTCCATTCCTTAAACTGTTCAATCCATACATCTTTGGAGAGCCTTTTACTGCGCATACATGTATTTCGGGTGAACTGCCATCTATAACTTGACAAAGGTCTAAATAATAAGGCCTTGCATATAATAAATCGATATATGCTATGTCAACGTGCGTCCAGTTTAAAGGAAATGAGAGGAAGTTTAGTTCACTTCGCCAAGCGTTATCTTCATAATACCACAATGCATCAAACCAAAAAGTTACATTTTTAGCAATCCATTTTTTCGAGTTTTGAATTTTTAACCGTGAAATATATAAATTATTTTGCTGTAAAGTAAAAGGTTTATCTATTATTTGAATTTTGGGTTTAAAGAATCGACTGTTAATCTCATCTTTATTGGCCGCGTAAAGAGCGACTAGCGCCACAGTAAAACTCGCGATAGCCCCCGCTATTTCCCAAGCATGGGAGCGTAAGCCCTCGATACTATAGGCGATGCTGCTTAAATGAGAATTTGCAGTATTCAGAAGAGTTGTTAAATAATCTACGCTTTGATTTTTCATATATTAAGTAATGTCGTAAGTGTTATTCGGTCCCATCCATGCCTTATTAGCACCTTGCATCTGAAAGAGCATACGACTTTAGTTTAACATCTTCAATTTACGCCGTTTATTAAGAATTTTTCTACTTCACCGCGCCATGTCCCCGCAGGCTTAATTACCAATTGTAACGTACACTATTTTTGACACCTTTTGAAAGCATGATTATAGGAAGGACATCCCGCCTAGAAATGTTGGCTTAAAAATATCATTTTCTTTTGGCATTCAACACGTTTGACGAGAGGCATAGGGTGTCAGTCGCAGGTGTTTATCGCAGGATGACTTGTTCACAGTATACCGCATCCTGGAGCATGCTGACCATTCTGTGGAGTACAAAAAGAAATCTCAACTCATTGGTCTTCCCCGCGCATTATCCGGCACTCGCTTTGGACTATGAAGATGGGTAATCTTACCTTGAAATTTGCTCCCTGTTCACATCGGTACCTCGACTGAGCTATAATTACGCCGTAATTACGTAATTTTTGCGGGGATTCATTGGCCAATTATTTAGACATCAGTACCCTCGAGAACTGACTATGGGAAGCACGTGCAAAATCAGGGGTGAGATGGATGCGCCAAAATATATAAGAACTTTATTAATCTTGCCCCTTCCCACTACAAGGACATAAAAGAACATATAAAAAATTCATTCAGAAATTGATGTAGCACTCAGAAGATATGCTTAGATGTTAAATTGAGAAAAGTGAAGAGAAGAAGCGTAAAATAAGGAACTGTGATTGCTAGAGATGGAGTGGGATTGAGGCTGGTGTGCTAAAGGAGAGTATTCGTGCCAATTAAGAGTGGGTACCGTCAGGAAGTTTTCAACGTAATACTTGCTCAATTGCTTCAGGAAAGGGGAGTTATTACTGCTCCAGAGAAGGTGCTAACTTCCGCACTTCAAAAAAGAAGAATGCCTGATGTCATTGTGGATTATCATGGGTTAAGAATTGTAATTGAAGGGGAAGTTGATGACCAAACAAATGCCAGAGAAAAAGCTCTAACCTCTGCTAAAGGACGTGTTGATGAGGGGATTGCTCATATTGGCATTGCAATTGTATATCCATCAAGTTTAAGGAAAGCTAGCCATAGTGTATTGAAAAAGCATCTTTCTAAGTGCCATCTTGAAATAGCCATCATTTCGGAAAGTGGGGTATTTGACTACACAAAAGGAGATGTAGGTTATCTTGAGAGTGCATTGAGAAGGGTATTCGAGAGTTTAGTAAAAGAGGATACAGTTTCTGAGGCTGTGGCTATATTAGAGGAAAGCATTAATAATTTTTCAAGGACGATTGTCAATAAAGAGGGTGTAATTCAAAGGACTGCTGAGGTGTTAGGAATAAAAGAACTTCCTTCAAAAGATGAAGATGAAGGAGATGATGAGTGAGTTCTAAATTAACGGATAAGCAAAAAGCATCTATTAGTAATATAAGTGGACTGGTCTTAGTGAATGCAATGATTTTTCAGGAAGTCCTATCTGAAAGTGAGAAACGTGTCTATTCACTTCAAAAGATATTAAATCAAGAAAACCCTCAAAATGCTTTTATATCTCATTGGAATTTCATCATCACGGAGATAAATTATTACCCTATTTTTCATGTGGCATCAAGTATACTTTCATGCCTGACTTCAAACAAAGATATATTGAACGCTCTTGAAGCACTAGTTTCAACGGCTCAAAAAATAGTCAGCATGAGAGCACCACTACGCCATGACTTAATGGGGCGTATTTATCATCGACTACTCGTCGAAGCAAAATACTTGGGAACATATTACACCAGCATTCCTGCTGCAACTTTATTGCTGAAACTTGCCCTTAGCCCCTCCGAATGGGATGTGAATTGGTGTAATTTGGAGGAGTTGTCCAAACTAAGAGTGGCTGACCTTGCATGTGGCACTGGTACTCTGTTAATGGCAACCGCCGATTCCATTACAGATAATTACATACGCCAATGTGCAGAAAACGAGAGCGCGGTTGACCTCAATCGGTTAAATAACATTTTGGCTGAGAAAATCCTCTATGGTTACGATGTGTTGCCATCTGCAATTCACTTGACTGCCTCTACGGTTGCCCTCAGAGCACCGGAAATAACTTTCATTAAAATGAATTTATTCAATATGGAACTTGGTGGGGACCACTATCGTTTGGGCAGCCTAGAATTTCTAAAACATATGAAAGTAACAATGGTCTCTGATTTGTTTGGTTCGGTGAGTGAAGTCAAACAAGCAACAGGAAAACACTCTAAAGAAATTGTCACAGCCACTGTACCAGAGTTAGACCTCTGTGTCATGAATCCACCATTCACTCGTAGTGTTGGTGGTAATTTGCTTTTCGGTTCTTTGCCTAAGGAGGAAAGAGCAAAAATGCAAAAAGAGTTAAAGAGATTAGTCGATGAGAATAAACTATTTGCAAATATAACGGCTGGACTCGGTTCTGTCTTTGCAGCTATTGGAGACCAATTTATTAAGGAGGGAGGAAGAATAGCACTTGTTTTACCAAAAGCCCTTATTTCTGGAGTTGCATGGGAAAAAACTCGTGAACTTCTTAAGCAAAAATATCAAGTGGAATACATCGTTGCAAGCCATGACCCTGCTCGATGGAACTTTTCTGAAAGTACCAGTTTAAGTGAAGTACTTCTTGTAGCAAAGAAGAAACCCAAATCAGAATCAACCAATGATGGGTTAGTAAAGGTAGTTAATCTATGGTATAACCCTCTAACATCTTTTGAATCGCTGCTCATAGCAACAGAATTACTTCGGGGGTCACCCCCAGAACTTGCTCAACAGGGTGCTTTAAATATCGTAAGCGGAGGATTAAAACTTGGTGAAGCCATAGCATTTCCTTGGAACGATTTAAGGAAAATGTATACGTGGATGCTCCCTTGTTCTTTTGCGCAATCCGATTTGATAAGAGCAGCCTATTACCTTATAAAGGGTGAACTGTGGTTACCAGGTCACAAGGAACAAAACAGAATACCTCTCTGTCAATTATCAAAGTTGGGTGTGCTCGGACCTGACCGTAGAGATATACATGATGGGTTTGGTTTGAGCAAAACCGCAACTGCATATCCAGCGTATATTGGTCATAATGCGACTATTGTCAACCAAATTGAACTTTCTCCAAATATTCATCTTCAACCGTTATCAAGGCCAAAGAAAGGTCGTCCATTAAGGAAAGCAGAAGACCTTTGGGCTATCTCTGGGAAACTGTTGATTGGAGAACGGTTGTGGTTAAATACCATAAGGCTTGTATCAATTAGAATGACAGAGAAAGTCTTATCTAATGTTTGGTGGTCTTTTTCATTCTTCCCTGAAATTGAGGGTGATGAAATTGAAAAAAGTCTCGCCTTATGGCTTAATTCGACTCTTGGGATTATTATACTACTTGCGAATAGAGTAGAAACAAGAGGGGCTTGGGTGGACTTTAAGAAACCTATTTTAAGAAATATGCCTGTTCTTGATGTAATATCATTAACGCCAAAGCAAAGACAAAGTTTAGTCGCAGCATATAATGAGATTTCAAAAAAAGTGATGTTACCTCTGCCTCAAATGAACGGTGACAAAGGAAGAGAAGAAATTGATTACGCTATAGCCGAAGTTTTAGGGTTGCAGGATTATTCTATTTTCCGAAAACTTCTTGCACAAGAACCTTTGTTGAGTTTAAGCAAACTCAGATAAGGGAGGAATGGATTAGCTAAATAAAACAAAGGCGTTCGATTAATAAAGGATAATCTGACTCAGAGTTTGTAATATTTGCATACTCTGCAAATAAGAGCAAAGAGATGCTTACATTCAACTAAGCCCTTATGAACGAATCAAGCTGATTTGTAAAAGAAGTCATAGTGCATAAGCTATTTCATCTGAAATACCCGAATCATGGGAAGATATTTAAGGCGTTGATGAGAGTTACTTGGGGAGATAACCGAGGAGAAGGATGACAAAGAACTTCGAAGAAACGGAGGTAAAAAAAAACTAGCTTCTTTCACATGCCCTCAAGGACAGTGCGCTATAGTCATTAAAAACATGGTGGAGACGCTTCTTGATGGAGAATGCGAACTAACAAAAAATTGCCAGATTTTTCGTTTAGAAGATGTTCAATCAGAAATAGATGCTGCATCAGCAGACAATTCTCTCATAGTATTATGGGTAAATTCAGGTTTCTACAAGGATAACCCTACCTGGCATAGTTATCTTGTTTTTAGTGCGAATCCATTGAAATCCGTTGCTGCATGGGAGAAGGGCATTGAAACGTATGGTAGAGAAGAGACGCTAAAAGCTATTAATAATACAATTTGTTCTGATAAACACAATAAGGTAATAACTGTACATAAGTATCAGAGAGTGAAGTCTATTCCCACTAAATAAATAGAGAATTGGCAAATTGTGTTAGGGATGGATAAGGAGTTAAATTAGATAGATGAGGTGCCATTAATGTCATTGTATACAAAAGCCATTAATGATATAGCAATAGAGGATGTAATTAGTTTTTGCACTCAGTCAAATGAAGAGGGAATTAGATTAGAGTATAAGAAAGACTTTTCTAGCAGGGATGCAAATAGACAAATTGCTAAAGAAATAGCATCTTTTGCTAATACATATGGAGGGATTCTACTAATTGGAATTGAGGAAATAGATAGAAAACCTATGCTCCCCGTTGTTGGGATTCCTAATCAAGAAGGGTTAGATGAAAAAGTCAATTCAATAGCTTTGAAAGCCATTAATCCACCCGTATTCCCAGAAATTAAGATATGTACTGTTAATGAAGATTCACAAAATGTGGTTATTGTTGTCAGAGTTCATGAGAGCAACGAAACCCCTCATAGAATTGAGCAGGATACTAAGGTGTATATTCGTGTTGCCAGTCAGAATGAACCAGTTCTTGCTCCATTTGAAGAAATAGAATGGCTAATTAATAGGCGAGAAAAAGCTGTCGCAAACCGAAAGCGACTTTTAAAACGAGCACAAATAAGGTTCTCTAACAAGTATCAGCAACCCAAGAATCCGGATACAAAGGTACTGACTACCCTCCAACCTCCTGAAGAATATGTATTGCCTCCCACCAGAGAGATTAGTGTCATCCCTCTCTATCCAGACAGACACTTACTTGATTTTCACAATCTGGAAGCTATTGTTGAAAAGGCGATGGTAAAAACCAATAGTAGTACCTCTAATTTTCCAAGTCTTTTGAGAGCATCCTTATCTCTTCAAGACAGTGTGATTAGTGCTTCAGATGAGAAGTACGAGGAGTCACAATTACCATATATAAGACACACGGAAGTGAACACATTTGGGCTAGTCTTTCATAAGGAGTCTATGATTGAAGATACTTTGAAAGACCTCAGAAATACTATTCATTTAGATTTCAGAGGTGGCCCCGGGAATTCGGACAGTCGTATAAGGTGTAAAATATACGATGAACGAAAGAGGAGTCACCAAGATGAGCAAGACGAAGAGGAAACGGTATGCAGCAGAGTTCAAGGCAAAGGTAGCGCGTGAAGCGCTCAAGGAGGAGGCAACCATCGCGGAGATCGCTGCACGGTTTAACATCCATCCCAATCAGGTAAGCGAGTGGAAGAAACAGGCGATCGAGGGGCTTACGAATGTATTTGCGGGCAAGGCGGATCGCAATGATGCCGTGCATGAGTCGGAGATCAAAGAGCTGCATGCCAAGATTGGGCAATTAACGGTGGAGAAGGATTTTTTGGCGAAAGCCTTCGGTCGATGAGCCGCGACCGGAGGAAAAGTATGATTGAACCGGAGCATTCGAGGCTCAGCATTACAAGGCAATGCAGGTTGCTTGAGATCAGCCGCTCCTCATGGTATTACGAAGGAGTTGGGGAGAGCGAATTGAACTTGACCCTCATGCGGCTGATAGACGAGCAATTTCTGGAGACGCCATATTACGGAGCCCGGCAGATGGCTAGGCACCTGCGTAGGCAGGGGTATAAAGTTAACCGGAAGCGAGCCCATCGGCTGATGCAGAAAATGGGCCTCATGGCGATTTACCAGAAACCCAATACCAGCAACCCTCACCCTGAGCATAAAGTTTATCCTTATCTGTTGAGGTCCCTGGACATATCAGAGCCGAACCAGGTCTGGTGTGCGGATGTTTGTTATATTCCGATGAGGAAAGGCTTTCTATACTTGGT
>Ga0074045_10002435_pt1 | contig 17226 bp, 11 predicted proteins | sample BogForMeECP23OM2_FD_94442 | JGI IMG/M metagenome (GOLD analysis project Ga0074045, IMG submission 94442) | Bog forest soil microbial communities from Calvert Island, British Columbia, Canada - Bog Forest MetaG ECP23OM2 | ecosystem: Environmental > Terrestrial > Soil > Wetlands ...
CAGGCACGGCGATCACCGCACATCAAGATTTGATTCGAGAACACAGGAAGCCGACCGAGTTAACAGTTTTCTGAACACTGCGGCACGTTGCAGGCCATGCCCGGTGGGGCACGGGGACAAAGACTCCCCCGTGAAGGGGAGCGGGACGCCCAATCATTTTGCAACAACAACCCTTTCGTGATAGCGCCAACGGCGGCTTTCATTGACTTGCCGGTTTCATCCACGTAAGATTTGCCACGCATGATCGGCCGGAACATCTCCCACTACCGCATGGCTTGGATTCCGAAGGCCCGAGCTTCGAAGCCAGGGCAGAGATCGTAACCGTCGCGAACCGAGGTTGAATCTCTCGGACATAGGTATTTTCATCGGGCCAATCCGGTTTCGGCGAGAACCGCCAGGCCCGTTTCGCGGCTTCGTGTCGCCGTTGAGTCTCGGCATGCTTTTTCGAGATCCCGGACTCTGCGCGGCTACTCGGCCAATCTTTGCAAGTTCGATTAGTTTTTGGATACTTCACGCCCACACTTAGGAACTCGACTCCCGCTACTTGCTGGCCCCAGCCGGTTTCAGGATCGCCGTATTCCGCTCGTCGGCAGCGATCATGCGGTAGAAGCTTTTCAGCTCGTCCATTTTGTTGACCGGGACGCTCAGCTCCTTGATTTCCACGGCACGCGTGTAGTGCAAGAGGTTCCCGCTCGCCTCGGTCTTGCTGTGATAGCTCCCAAAGCTGAAGTCCGCATCCGTCGGAGGCGGTAACTCGTCCACTTCATAGCCCGGCGGCAACGCGATATCGAAGCTGTCGGTATCCCGCGACGGCCCTTCGAATTCGAGCGGGAACTTTCGTGGCTCCTTCGTCTCCAGTATCCCCGACGACTTGCTTCCCAGCACTCGCGGCCGCACCAGCAGCAGATTGCCCGCAATTTTTGCGTAGTTGTCGGACTGGAAACTGTAGTTGAAGCCGAAAGGCTGGTCCGTTTGTTCGAAGTTGACCAGGCTCGCTCGCACAATTTGAAAGCTGGGAAGCGATCCCGCCAGCAGGCTTTCGATCGGTTTGATCCGATCGGTGTTCTTCGTCAACGCACGCAGTTGCCACCGTTCTGACCAAGCCCGATCCCCCACCCGTACTTCTTTGACCTCGCCCTTCAACATTCCGTTGGCGTCGAGCGTCAGCTTACCCACGCGCTGGATGCTGTTCATCGCCGACGGCTGTTGTGGCAACTCCACCAGTTCGCCGCCGTCCGGCGTTACCAGCAAGCCGTAATTCGCTTGCAGATACCCTCCAATCTGGCCAAAGGGCGTCAACTCGTTGGTCGGGTCGAAGAACAGGATTCTGCCCAGCCTGGGATGCTGCATCACGGCGATCAGCGACGGATCCTTCACATCATCCGCCAAGTTGATGGCAAGAATCACGTGGTTAAACCCGTTGTGAGCCGGTGTCTCACGCGTGACCGAACCCCGTTGCGTGTTGATCACTACATGGTAGGAGTCCACGCCGATCTGGCGCAGCATGGTGCGCATCAGGGTCGCTTTGTCTTTAGAATCTCCGTAGCGGTGCGAGAAAACATCCGGAGCGGCGTGCGGTTGCCAGCTACCGATACCCAGTGCGATGGCGACATAGCGAATGTCGTGCTGCACGAACCCGGCGATGGCCTGCATCCTCTGCAGCTGCGTGGTCTTCCCTGCCGTCAAACCGCTAACCTGTTGCTTGATCGGTTCCGACGCGTCCATCTGTCCGCTAATCAGATTTCCGTACCAACTCCCAATGCCTTGCCAGTTCGCAAACTCGTTCTTCCGCGATGTCCCACCCGCTGGGAAAAATGACACGATCATCTGACCTGCCACACCACTCAGCGGCGGCATGTCCGGCTCATGCCTGATCCCTTTCACGTCGCTGACCACCCATTGCGACAAATTGCCGCCTCCTTCGGTCGGCTTCACCTCCGGATAGGAAAGCCACGAGGCCTTGTACTCCCAGCCGGGAGGGAGGTGCAGGGAAAAATGGCTCTCCCGCACCGGATCCGTTTCCTGGAAGTGCCAAATATCCTGCAACCAGAAGGGCTGCTCCTCCACTTCATATTCGTGGCCAACAATGTTGCCCGGATCGGGGGCCGGAACGTGTAGCATTCTGTATTTTACGTCCGAGACCAATTCACCGCCTTCGGCCGGGGCGGAAACGTCCATCGCGTCCTTGTCCTTAACCTCGTAGTCCTTGCCTTGGACCGGGATGCACCAGCCATGCAGATTTGTTATTTTTCGGTTCCGATTGAAATAGACATATACCGTGCCATGCCCCCGCCCTTCGGGCCGCAGAATCTTGTAAGCCTCACGCACGTGCGTCCTGATTTTGTCGGCCGACAGAACGGTCACGTTCGTCTCGGAATAGAGCAGCACCGCGTCGGTCTTCTCATCATAGGAAGGCAGCGTGACCCCGACCAATGCGTGCATCCACTGTGGAGCGTCCCCACTGGCCGCAGCCCGTGGCACACCGGTCACAACGAATGCAGCAACAAAAAAGCAAACCAACAGCGCCCGCCGGCTAGTTGCTCGCATGGATTTCCCCCGGCTGCAAAACAATCTGCTCGGCATCGCCGGTCCGAACCGTCTGAAAGAAATTTCGCAACGCGGTGTAGTATTTCTGCTCCAATAGCAAGAAGTCGATAGTTAACTTCCTCGTCAGCCGCAGGGTCCCGGGGCTCTGTTCAACCTTTAAGCTATACGCCACCATATTCTTGTTTTGATCCCGCGGCAGCGGCACACTGCTGACCTGCCATCCCGGCGGCAGCTCGATGGTCACGTCCTCCAATCTCTCGTGGGGAAACTCAAAGTAGATTGGGTGTACGCGGTTTTCACGTTCAAAGAGGCCTTTGTCAGCGGCGCTAAAGAGCACGGCAGGGGTCACCACCCGCTTGCCGGCATTCGAGGCCCAACCCGGAACCTTCAGGTTAAATTCCGCGACCAGCGGCGTCTCCGAATTGATCCAGTCCGGTTGGTTGGTCAGCTCCGACTCGGCAGGAACCCCGATCAGCGATGTCACCTGCCGCTCCAGCGACTTCTTACGCGCCACTTCGTCCTCGTGCCGCTCTTCCAGCCGGCGGTGCATCGCTTCCAGGCCGACGTAGGTGACGGTCAGCTTCCCTTCCAGATCGCCGGTTTCGGAGAGTTTCAGTTTCCCCACGCGCTCGATCCGCGACTCCGCGGCCTGCGGCAGCGTGGTTTGAATCCAGGTTCCGCCATCCTTATCCAGCCGTAAACCCGTGACACCCGTTTCCGACCATTCCAGCAACCCAAACGGTGTGAAGGCTCCTCCTGGATCAAAATAGAGGTCTTTCCCATTCAGCTTGAGGAGCACAACGTTGGAGTTCAATTTCGCGCTTTGCATCGTAACCGGAGTGAAAAAATATTCTCGGCGACCCGAAACCCAGCATCCGTAAGCCTCGAAGCCCGCCGCCCGCACCAAGCCGAGAAACAACCAGGTCAACTGGATACCGTCGCCATAGCCTCGCTTCCAAACGTCCTCTACGTTTTCCTCCGCTGTTTCTTTTGCGCGTTGTTTCTCTTGTTCGGTCTTCCGCACTTCGTAGGACGTGTTCCGGATCTGCTGCACCCGGTCATAGATCTTGCGCAGTTTCACCTCCTGCGAGTCGTTCGGCGAAACAATTTGCGCCACCGCCTTCTCCATGGCCTCGCGCTTGCCGACAAAGCTTTCCAATTTCCCGTTTCTCTCCTTCCCGACGTTCTTCCAATACTTAGCCTGGTCGGTCTCGGCGCGGCCATGCTCATAAATAAAGTCCACCCGCGATTTCAACTCGTTCGGAGGGGGCATGTAGTCTTCCGTCTGGAACGCCGGTATATTGTTCGCTTCCATCCGGACGACGCCGTTGGCTTCCTCTTTCGGAACGGCGCCAGGAGGTAGGTCGTGCCAACTCCAGCGCAGCGAAGGCTTCGGCACGTAATGCTGTACAGCATCCCCCAAATCACGGCTCACAGAAACAGGGCCGCCTTCGGAGGGTTTCAACGAGAATTGCGCCTTTTTTGTGAACAGCTCATCGCTCAGGATCCAATGGGACCTAAGCAGCGTATGTTCACGAAAATCCACCGTGTAGTAATACTCGATGATGCCCCCAACCTGCACATCGGGAAGAGTAAAAGTCTCCGCCAGATACTTCACTCCCCTCCCCTTGACCAGTTCCTTTTCGAAAACTTTACCGTCGAAGTTTACGATCGAGCCATCCGGTCTGATAGTCCGAGCCTTCACGCCCACAACGTCCTGGTTCGCCTTCAGAAATGGAATTTCGATATCGGCATGCTTCCGTCCCTCTTCAGTCAGGATTTTGATCCGATAGTAATTGTCTTCGTGGGGAGTGTGGATATTGTCATCCCGATCCACTTGCCGGTACAAAATGATCGCGGGCGCTCCCGGAGCCAGCGGCTCGCTGGTCATCTTGAGCTCATCGGGCGAAACCGGCTGGAATCCTATTCCCGCCTTCGCCTCCTGCACTGCCAACATGCAAACCGCAAGCCCGACCACCACCCACTTGCCCGACCCGAACATAGTCATCGTCATTTCTCCAAGGTGAATGCAGGTCCAACAGAGGTGTCGAGAAACAAGATTCGCTGCAGGCGGGAACCACGAACTCCAGGGGACAAGCAGCGCTCTCCGGCGGCGACAGCAATTCCGCCTAATCCGAATTCCGGGCCCCCTCAGCCAGAATCCGGAATGAAGTGGACGCTTGAGTATAGCCGGAAGCGACCAGCCGTCAAGGGCGAAAATCACGTTTACACTCATCGAGAAAGGGGCGGATGCCGGGCAAACCGGAAATTGTCCCGGCCCAGAAGTCCTCTTCGGGGAGATCGCCATTGATCTCCTCCAACCCCGTTTGTGGACAATCCCAGTCTGAGACGCTGAAACACCCCCTGTCATTGGCGACACAGCCATGTGCGGCCTCAAAGCAGGATAAAGGCAGTGCCCCTGCCCGCGGGGACTTTCGATTATTTTCCGGAAAAGTCGCCCGTAGGTTAAACTCTCGCTCGACTGGAGATCGACTGGAGATCAAATGAACTCTGGGAGCAACCCATCTGCGTCGACGCACAAAACCACGGCTTCGAAAAAGCGGCTCAACTCGATCGTGAGTGCAGCCATTCATCCGTCCATTGGAGTGGCACGGCTGGGCAACAGCCCAGAGGAATATTTTCTGGCCCCGGAAGTTGTCGATCCGCCACCACAGCCGCCAGGGTTCTACCGCGACGGAAAAGGGGCATTGAAGCGCCAGGCGGTTCGGTTTCGCATTTACGGACTGAATGCTCGAGGCCAGGTTGTGGCCGAACTCACGCCATCGAATGCTGAGATCACCTGGAATGTCCATCTCGCGAACAAGAAAGCTGCCTGGTATCAGTTCCAGCTTGCGCTGGATATCCCGGAGGTGAATTCGGCGCCGCATGCGTACTTGCGCAACGTCGCGGTTGCCGATCGCAACGATCTGGTGATCGATCCCGGTGGCCGCGAAATCAACGGAGCAAACATTCATGGCGGCTCGAGTTATGCATTCGACACTGGCAAGTTCATGGGCATACCGGTTTACCTGGGCGAAATTCGGACCGACGAACAGGGGCGGCTCCTGGTTTTCGGCGGTTTCGGTAAATCGGCTTCGTACGACGGATCTCTGGCGCTTACCTTCGCCAACAATGAGGGCTGGTACGACGATACTTCCGACGGGCCGGTCACGGCGACCGTCAAGTTCCAGGGAACAGCACTCAAAGTTGATCCCGCCTGGGTCGTGGTTGCGCCTCCGAATTACGCCCCAGGGCAAAAGTCGGTCCGCACGATGTGGGACTTGATGCGAGACACGGCGATCAAAGCGGGCCAGTTGCTTGCGCCAACCCGTCCGTCATTCAACACTGACATCCGTCCCATCTTCGAACGACTAGCGCGGCTGCAATGGGTCAACGCCGGCTTTGCTGCCGCATTTGGCTGGGGCGGACCGAACCATTACGTGTCCGCTGCCTGGCTGGCGAGGTTGAGCCGGAAACATCCTCCTGCTAAAGAGATGCGCCGAACCATCGCCAATCAATTCCGCAACTTCTCCTGGGATGCGTGGTCCCCAAAGCCATGGCCGTGGCTATACGGCGACGCGATGAACGTTCCCGCGGCTCATACTCCACGGCAGAACACGGCCCTCACCGACACCCAGTTGAAACTGCTGCATCAGTGGGCAATGGGTAATTTCGATGCCGACTACGACCCACACCGACCGCCGGTTTGGACTCTGGACGATGTTCCGCTGGCCGAACAGGCAGAGGTGCTCGACCGTGCCTCGCTGGAATTTTGCCTTGCCGATGCCTTCCATCCGGGCTGCGAAATGACTTGGCCGATGCGTCACAAAAGCCTGTACATGGCGCCGTTTCGAATTGCTCATGCCGGAGAAAATTGGATTGAGCCGCAGTACGGGGCGGTGATGAACCCGAGCGAGCTTTTTGGCCTGCTTCCCTTGGGCCCGCTCGGACCGCAGGTACCCGGCGGGATCACACGCTGGATGGCGGTTCCCTGGCAGACAGACACGGCCAGTTGCCGCTCGGGATATATCAAGAAGTACGATCCGTACCTGCCGACTTTCTGGCCGGCGCGAGTTCCGAACCAGGTGTTGACGGAGGAAAACTACAACATCGTGATGGACACCAAGCGGTCGCTGGGCCATCGCCTGGCGGCCTTCGCGCGCCGCGCAAGCTGGGTTCGGCCACTGGGCAGCAAAGGCTACGATTCTCAAATCAACAACATGATCGCAAATTTTGGGGAGATGGGCGTGATCGAACAGCGCCCAGGCCCGGGCGATGCCCATTTTCCTCCGTCACTCGAGGTAGAAGATATGCCCAAGCACACGCTGGCACGGCTTGCGGCCGAAGGCGATTCCCCGGACGCCGCGGATGAGGTTGATTTGACCGGCATCGAGAAGGTCCGTCGTTTCCCTCATGGGCTCAAAGACTAATTTTCGCGAGGTCGACGTCCTTGTGGTTGGCGCGGGGCCCGCAGGCGCCACTGCGACTCTGAACCTTGCCCCGACACGGCCCGTCGCGCTCATCGACCTGCGATCGCATCCTCGACCGCGCATCGGCGAATCGTTGCCGCCGGTCGCGCGCCGGCTCCTCGCCGACATGGGGCTCTGGGATTCGTTCAAAGCCGAGGGACATTCCCCTTGCTATGGCAACCGCGCTGTGTGGGGTTCTCCGCAGGCGATCGAGACGGATTTTCTGCGCGACCCGGATGGCCACGGCTGGCATATTGACCGTGCGCAATTCGACCTGTGGCTTCGCGGCGTTGCCGTGGATCGCGGCGCTATGCTCCTCGCTCCGAGCCGGCTAGAATCCATCGACTGGGATGGCCAATGCTGGCGCGTGCGAGTCGTAACGGCGTCCGGTTCCATAGGATTGATCGCTCAAGTGGTGATCGACGCCGGGGGACGTGCGGCCCCGGTTGGTCGTTCTTTAGGCGCACGCCGTCAGGTGGGAGACAAGCTCGTCTGCAGCTGGCTTTGGGGAAAAGCCAGACCAATCCATCGCGGCGCAGGCTTCACCTATGTTGAAGCCGTCGAGGATGGATGGTGGTATGCCGCGCCCCTGCCTGGTGACCGTCGCGTGTTTGCCTTCCATACCGATTCCGATCTGCCCGGGGCACGCTTGATCGCCGATCCGAAAAAGCTGTTGGAACGCGCTGCGGCCAATCATGAACTGGCGGCGGTTTTGACCGAGTCCGGCTTCACCCTGGAGCAGTCCGGCTTCAGCGCTGCTCATAGCGCATTTCTTCAGCCCTTTGCAGGTCCCGCTTGGTTCGCGGTGGGCGATGCTGCCTGCAGTTTTGATCCGCTTTCTTCTCAGGGACTGCTGAACGCCCTTTATACCGGCTTGGCCGCAGCGGAGGCCACGGACCGTCATTTATCGGGCGGGAGCGACGCGCTACCCGATTACTTAGAGACCCTGAATCAGGTCTATGCCACTTATCAACAACAACTCTTTCATTGGTATCGTGCTGAGACGCGCTGGAGTGACAAACCGTTCTGGCAACGGCGTCAATCGATTTTCTCCTCCGCTCCCGTGCAGTGAAGTCCCCAGCGCGATGCTCTAAATTGACTTAGCTTGCGGTGCCAACTACTATCGCTGCCAACCATGTCCAGCGAACCTCTGGTGGGAAAACTTCTTGGGCACTTTCTTCTCCTGGAACAAATTGGAGCGGGCGGCATGGGTGTGGTCTATCGCGCCCACGACGAGCGCCTCAACCGCGATGTCGCGATAAAAGTTCTTCCGGCAGGAAGCCTGGCCGACGACGCCACGCGTAAGCGATTCCAGCAAGAGGCGCAGGCGCTCGCCCGGCTGAACCATCCAAATATCGCCACCGTATTTGATTTCGATTGCCAAGGGACGACCGACTTCCTGGTCATGGAATTGTTGACCCGCCAAACTCTCGCCGGCAAAATACTCGCCGGTCCACTGCCGGTAAACATCGTCATAAAGTATGGCATTCAGATGGCCGAAGGCCTGGCGGCTGCGCATCAACAGGGAATCCTGCACCGGGACCTCAAGCCCGGCAACCTCGGTTTGACCGCCGAGGGCAGAGTAAAGCTTCTCGACTTCGGCTTGGCAAAATTATTGAAAACCGACCCCACGGAAGTTACCCAGAGCATGACGGGCGCGGGTCTGGCGAAAGGCACCCTCGCCTACATGGCGCCGGAGCAGCTCCGGGGAGAAAACGTCGACACCCGGGTGGATATCTACGCTGCGGGATCGGTGCTTTACGAAATGGCGACGGCGAAACGCCCACATCCGCAAGAGTCGGGGCCTCTTCTTATTAACGCGATCCTGAACCAGGTACCGGCGCCGCCTTCAACCTTGAACCGAAGTGTGACCCCGGCATTGGAGGCCGTCATCCTCAAGGCGTTGGAGAAAGACCCGAATCTGCGGTACCAGTCCGCCCACGAACTGGCTTCTGATCTGGAGCGGCTGCAGACCGCGACGGTACCGGTTGCGCTTCGGCAGGCATCCAGACGACGCTTTCGCCGGCTGCTGCGCCCCGCCATGCTGGCGGCCGGCGTTTTGCTTCTGGCAATTGCTTCCTGGCAGGTTTCGCGCAGGCTACAGGTCCGCACGACAAATGCTCCGCGGCCGACGTTGTTGGTCGGAGATTTCGAAAATAGCACTGGCGAGCCGGTCTTCGACAACACGCTACGCGAAATGTTTACTTCCAGCCTCGAACAGTCGCACGTGGTGCAGGTGTTTCCGACCAGTCGCCTGGTCGACGTCCTGCAGCGTATGCAACGGCCTCCCACCCAACGCATCGATGAAAGCATTGGGCGGGAGATCTGTCTGCGTGAGGGGTTGAAGGGATTCTTGGTGGGTTCAATTGCGCGCTTCGGGCGCGCGTATGTTCTCCTGGTCCACATCAAATCGCTATCTGGGTCCGACATCGTTACTGCCAAGGCCTCAGCTGGCACTGCGGACGATATTCCGGCAAAGGTGGATGAGATTGCGGAGACGGTGCGCCGTAAACTGGGCGAATCTTTGCGATCACTAAAGGAAAACTCTGTTCCGCTGGCTCAGGTGAGCTCTTCGTCACTGGATGCGGTGCGCTATTTCACCCTGGGGAAACAGAGCCTCTACAATGGCGATCCGGCCCAGGCGGTCCTGATGTTCAGCAAGGCGTTGGAGCTCGATCCCAACTTCGCGATGGCGCACGAGTACCTGGGTGCCGGTTACGAGTATTTGAACCAATATGATCGCGGCGTTGAGGAGATTCGTCATGCCGCCCAACTGGCGGACCGCGTCTCGGAACCTGAGCGACTTCGGATCATGGCCGCTTACTACGCCACGGAGTTGGACTTTCAAAAAGAGTGCGAAAATTACCAACTTCTTGCCCAGCTCCAACCGCTCGATCCGGCCCCCTACGTGAACCTCGGAGTCTGCAAAAAGGAGAGCTATGACTATGCGGCCGCTGTCTCCTTTACCGAGCAAGCCGTCCAGTTAGTGCCCCAGTCAGACGTCAGGATCAATCTGGCTGCAGACTTGCTCTCGGAGGGGGACACGGAAAAGGCCCTCCAGGTCGCACAGCCGTTAAGCCGGGAATTTGCCAACAACCTGTTCGCCGAGACTGTGCTGGGGCGCATTTACGTGGCCTTGGGCCGATTCGAGGACGCCCGGCGGACCTTCGAAGGCATGCTACACAATGGACCCGATGCTGAAATCGAAGCGGAGCTTTCGCTCGCCGACTTGGACTTAGCTACAGGCCAGTATGTCGATGCCGAGAAAAAACTCAAGACGGCCATTCAGTCCGCGGAGAGAAATCACAATCGTGTCTCCGCGGCAAAAGCTCGGATCACGCTAGCGGAGATACTATTACAGAAAGGTTCGCCTTCGCAGGCCAGCCAACAGCTTGCCCAAGTCGATCTGCCGCCCCACATTCCGTCTCTCGCTCTCCTTCTGGCCAGGACCTACGCTTGGACTGACCACTTGCAAGCTGCCAACAAGAGCCTTCGCGAGATCGATGTGCTCATAAATCAGCGGGATGTGCCAGCACTACAGGCATTGCGCTACCTAACCAGTGCAGAAATCGCACTGGCGCAGCGAAGGTTCGCGGATGCGGTGCAGGCCGCGCAGGGGGCTGTCAATTACCAGAAATCCGTGTTCGCGATCGAGACGCTGGCTCGTTCTTACGCCGCGGCGGGAATGCACAAGCAAGCAGCCGAAGAATATGAAGTCTTGCTAACCCGTGCGAACGAACTCATGGACGACACTCGCATAGAGGGTTTCGATGAACCTGCGTTTCGCCGGGCCGTCGACGCACACTACCGCCTCGGAGTGCTCTACCAAAAACTTGGGCGATGGGGCGATTCTCGGACCGAGTTGCAGAAATTTCTCAGCTACTGGTCCCACGCGGATGCGGAACTGGAGATCTACAAGGACGCTCAGCGATTGGTAAGAAGCTTGCCCGCCAGCGGCGTGCCCACGCCCGCGACGTAAAGTGCGGATTCGCGGATGCCGTCTACGCTAAGGTCCTCCTCGATCATCGTATCCTCGAAAGCCGCCGTGCAAAATGGAGCTAGTCCTAGCCAGGTCGCCACCAGGCAAAACGTCTGGCATAGATGGCCGGTTTCTAGCAAAACCACCCTGTAGCTGCGAGCAAAGCGGTACTTCCACTGCACGCGAGGAAAAATCGCCGTCATAATGAACAAAGCTGAGGCGTCCCCAACGAATTCCTGGCCTGCCGTGTATGCAACTGCTTTTTCCACGGCTTGTAAGGAGCGGAGCCGCTCCAGTCGGTGATGCAGGCAGTTGTAATGGTATAGGCCTTGGGCTAATCCGCCCACACGCATCGCGAGCAGATAGACTTCACCGGGATGGCGCGCGCCACCGGAAGGGCTGGTCTTGTGAAACAGCCGTCCGAATGGCGGCGCATCGATCCTTCCGGTAACCCCCCAGGTGTAATGGAGCAAGGTCGAAATTACACCCAGCGGGATCTCTTGTCGGGAAAACTCCCGGTGCGTCTTCCGAGCTAGCAGCACGTGCGCAAACTCGCTGTCTGGCGTCCTCTGGCGAGGAAGATGGATGTGGGGAGCTTTGCCGTAACTCTTCAACAATGGCGGCTGTGGAGACTCGGCCAGGTAGCGCCTGAAAAAGCTTGGCGAACGTTGGAGGTATTCAACGTCCTTGGTGGCGAAATGAAAGCTCCCTTGCGGCAGCCAAGCCGACCAAACTCTTGCCAAATCAGCGTCCCGCTTTGCCTGTGGCGTACCCTCGCGGACCAGAAGCGTATTTCTTGCCAACTCGCGCACTCCCGCGCGAATGCTCTTTGGGCTGTACTCCGGCAGGAAAGCATAGAGGTCCGACAGACTCGTCCAATCTTCGAGCAGGTGCAGAAATCGGACTGCTTCCGGTTCGGCGCTGGCCGACACCTGCGTCTGGTAGTTCAGGAAAACGAGCTTCCGCTCGCGCCAAGCGACCAGAACTGCCCGTGCACGCCGGATACGTTGGGCGCCGGTCATTGCAGGAAAACTCTATTTGCAGTTGCTGCCGTGAGCCTTGTCACCAAACCTGTCCCCATGAACGAATGGCCGCCTCCTCCCACCAACCCGTCTCAGGATGCTGAGTGCGGATGACCCTTCACCTTGCCTGTCGATGGGTGGTGCGGGTGACCTTTGGCCCGGCTTGCCCCTGAGCCGTGCGGGTGGCCCATGGCCGTCCTAAGATTCCTGATATTCAGTTGTAAAGCCTTTTGAGCTTTTTCTATTCCAGCCAAAGCTTTTCGGGCAGCAGCGCTGCCACCTGTTGACTTTTTCTTAGCCGCCATTCCTTGAATCCCCCTAGAGGTTGCTATGAACCTCGATTCGAATCAGAGACACGACTGACACTTGTATTCTTGCAGGCTCACTTTGTCAATCAGTTTTGCGGAGCATTGTTCTTGCGATGCACAAGCATGAAAGTGCGCATCAGTCCTCTGCAATCAATCAGTTCAAAAGCATAGACAAACAGATGTGTAGTGGCAAATCGGAGACGCGAGCCGTTCCCGGCACTCTTGGCGATTATTATAACTGGCCTGCTGGAAACTATTCCCGGCCCAGAAGTCCGCTTCGAGGAGATCGCCATTGATCTCCTACAAGCCCGTTTCTAGCTCTCCTAGTTGATTTGTCGGGTCGATGAGTTTCGAAGGTAAAGAAAACCACAGAGGGCACCGAGGACTTAGAGGAAATTCAGCGGACCTCGGCGAGCTGGCTGCGCAATTTGTGGTTGGCGCGGAACAAGGTGTTCTTGATTGTGCCCTCAGTCGTATTCAGGAGGTCGGCCACCGTTCGCAGTTTGAGGCCATGGTAGTGCTTCAATTCGAAGACCATGCGCTCGCGGGGCGAGAGTCTTCCCAGCGCATGAAGTATGCATCGGCGCAGTTCACGGCCAACCAGGCTGCGCTCGGGGCTGGCGCCTGGGCTGTGGTCAGGCATGCGATTAAGCACTTCCTCTTCGTCGCCGTCCGGAGAAACCATGGTGATCACCTCCCGGCCGCGTGAATTCTTTTTGCGCAGATGATCGAGACAGAGATTAGTTACGATGCGGTAGATCCAGGTATAGAAAGAGCACTCGAAGCGAAAGCGCGGCAAGTTTATGTACGCCCGAAGAAACGCTTCCTGATAAATGTCCTGACCATCCTCCTGCGAACCGGTCAGATGGATGGCGAGGCGCAGCACGGCGTGGTCGTACTGCTGGACCAGTTCTTCGAAGGCGGCGGTATTGCCCTGCTGGGCTTGGCGGATAAGCAAGGTGTCGTCCACGCGGACTGGGCGAGCCTCGCCAACCTTTGGCCCGGAGCCGGCAAATCTAGCAGCATCGACATAAGCTGGAGCGATGCGAGTTTTGCCAGTGTCACACACGATCATCATCTCCGTCCGCACGAACCTTCGATGGTTCAGACTCTTCGATCACTCATCTGCCCGGCGTACCACGATCACAGCCATGTCGTCCTCGCGCGATTGGCTGCCAGCGAAGTCCTCGACCGCACCCAGCACGGAAAAAAGCGTGCCGCTAGCACTGGAACCATGGGAAACCTGTGCCGCAGCAGCCAGGCGCTCTGTACCGAACTCAGCACCATTTTCATTTCGGCACTCCGCAATACCGTCGGAATAGCCCAGCAATGTGTCGCCCGGCCGTAATGTGGTCTGCCCGTTGGCGAAACAGGCGCCAGCCAGCACTCCCAGTACCGGCCCACCCTCTTGCAGGCTCTCCACATGCCCGTCGTTGCGAAAAACCAGCGCAGGCGGGTGTCCCGCGCTGCAGTACGTAACCTCACCAGTCTGTAGGTTGAGCCGGCCTACAAGCACGGTGGTCAGCGGCATTTCCAAATGGGTGAGTAGCAAATTGCGATTGATGGCGGACAAAGCGGCCGCAGGATCGCCCAGCGCCTCCATCTGCAGCCGAACCATGCCCACCACGTAGGTGAACCACATCCCGGCAGAGAGACCCTTGCCGGCGATATCGCCGATGGCGAATGCCAGATCTGGGCCGAGCTCAAACACGCTAATGAAATCGCCAGACAGATGACGTACCGGGAAAATCTCGCTGGCGATCTCAAAGGGCTGACGGCGAAGAAGGCGCGGGCCGCAGAGTTTTCTTTGTACCTGAGCGGCTTCGTACATCGTGTGTAGCAGGTCGTCGTGCTCACGCCGCAGGGTCGCAAGCTGGTCCTCGAGCACACGGTTGCGGCGCTTAGTCCCCACAGAACCGGAGAGCATTCCTGCATGCCCGGAGGCTTCCGTCCAATGTGCCCAATTCTTGTCCTGGCGCCGGCCCCGAATTTGTAGAGTGTTCTCCAACTTTCATCTCCCGCAGATACCGTGACTCAACCGACGAATTTGTAACCCGTACCGTGTATGGTGAGGATGAAGCGAGGTTCGGCCGGCCTGGGCTCGATCTTCTGCCGCAAGCGGACAATGTGTGCATCCACGGTGCGCGTGGTCGGGAAGCGCCCGTAGCCCCAGACTTCCTCGAGCAGGCGATCGCGGCTCAGGGTCTCCCCAGGATGGCAGAGGAAGAACTTCAGCAGCTCGAACTCCTTCGAGGAGAAATCCATCGCCTTCCCCTGACGCGACACCTGGCAACTGCGCAGATTTACCTCGACATCACCAAACGCGTAGCGGTCCTGCTCTTTGGGAACGGTATGCGCACGGCGGAGGACGGCCTTTACGCGGGCCAGCAGCTCACGAATGGAGAACGGCTTGGTGACGTAATCATCCGCTCCCAGTTCGAGCCCGACGACTTTGTCCACTTCCTGGCCACGCGCCGTGAGCATGATGATAGGGACGGAAGGCCGCTTGGACTTGAGCTGTTTGCAAACGTCCAGCCCGCTCATCCGAGGCATCATGACATCGAGGATCACGAGGTCGGGTGCTTCCTTGAGCGCGCGTTCCAGGCCGGCAACGCCGTCCGGGGCGCTAATCACCTCATATCCTTCGTACTCGAAGTTGTCGCGCAAACCGGCAACCATGTTGGGTTCGTCTTCGACAATCAGGATTTTGGCCATCTCATGATCTCCACGGCTTCTTTTCGCTTTGGCCTGTAACTCGATTGCTGAATTAATGGATGCCATTGCCAGTTTCTCCCTCGCCGATCAGGCTACCAGGTTGCGTCCGTTCTCTCTGCTCGACCGGCAGGGCTATGGTGAACTTGCTGCCCGCGCCGGGGGCGCTGTCTACCAAGACCTCTCCGCCATGGGCCTGCACAATGTGGCGAACCAGGGAAAGGCCCAGTCCGCTTCCCTTGGTGTTGTGAACGAGGGGATCGCCCACACGATAAAACTTCTCGAAGATCTTGTGTTGCTCCTGATAAGGGATGCCGATCCCGTGGTCAATCACTTCCAGTTTTACGGATCCGTTTTCACGATACAGCTTGACTCCGATGTACTTCCGGTCCTGTGAATACTTGAGAGCATTGTTCACGAGGTTCAATAGCGAGCGGGCCACAGCCTCGCGATCCACGCGCAGGGGCGGCACTTCGTCGATCCGTTCTTCATAAGTGAAACCATGTTGCTCGATCTGGTAGCGATAAGAATCGAGCGTGTTGCGCACCAGTTCGCGCAGGTCGGTCTCGCGGAAGTCGTACTCCTTGCGGCCCGCTTCAATCCGGGAGAAATCCAGGATGTTGTTGATGAGCGCGCTAAGGCGCTCACTCTCTTTACGAATGATGCAGTAGTACTCCTGATATTTTTCCTGCGAATTGAGCCGGCCCATTTCCAGAGTTTCGGCGTAAAGCCGGATCAGAGAGAGTGGCGTCCGCAGCTCATGGGAGACGTTCGAAACAAAATCCGATTTCAGCCGGGCCAGCGCCATTTCTTTGCTTACGTTGCGATAAGTGAGCACAATTCCGCCCGCCAGTAACAGAGACAGCCCCCCCAGAGCGAGGAAGTTGGTGCGCGCGAAGTGCCGGCCGATGGCTTCCAGCGTGGTTCCACGCAGCTTGATGGCCAGCGTAAGACCGGGAAACACGGCTTCCATGTTGCGTTCCACCTCCGGCGCGCCGCCATCCCAACCGGCGGACGCTGCTAAGGGGTCCGGCTCACCCTTGGGGTGCACCATGATCGCGCATTGGTTCTTGTCACCCTGCCCCTCATTGAGGTTGCGGCTCATCACCGTTTCCAGCATCTCGGGAAAGAAATGATCGTGCACATATTCGGCATCGAATGCGATTCCACCGATAACCTTTTTCCCAGTGGCCTCGTCCGTCATGGCAAACATGGCGACGGGCTGATATAGGTGTTTCTCGCCTCGCCGCACCCAATTGGAGAAGACGTAGTACGGCACTCCCTTCTTCTCCATCTTTGTCATCTTCTCCACGAGCTCTTTGAATTCCAACCTGAACCAGCCATCGTCCATTTTGGACAGGTCATCGGCCTCCGCGTGAAACGCCTGGTCATTCTTCAGGCGGTAGGGCTGGGAACGAAACACCATGCCCTGATCGGGGTCATAGGAGTACAGATGGGCGACATAGGGATGCGCGGCAAGAAGTCTGTCGAGCGTTTCCGGGCACATACTCCCCGGGGCTGGGAACCCGCTTCGAACATCGTCCAACTGTTCATATGCCTTCCGGTTGAATTCCTTTTCGGAAATGGCCAGCATCTGGCTGAAGTCGCGCTGTATGGCGGCCTCCACCGCCCGATCACGCTGGATGTGCATCAGGTGCCAGGCACTCAGGATCACGAGAGCGGCGGCGGGCAGGACTACGGCGAGTTCGAGGGTTAGTATCAGTCGGGTTCGCTCGTTCCAGCGCCGTTTCGGTTTCATGATGAACTCCTGATCCGGGCCGCTACCTGGATCAGCCCAGCAGGAAACATACTTGAACGAAACAGGACATGTGTCAATTGGGAGTAAAAATACGTAAAAAATTGTGAACTGGTTGATATTCGAGGTGAGGTGCCCGCCTCACGAGTGTTCGAGGTCGGGCCGAACGCTACCTTGCATGCAAGAAGGATTCGATCGGCCGTCAATGATCGCATTGGCATCGAGCCGAATCCTTGCGCTGGGCGTGCGGTTGTCGAAGGGTGGCTGACCACCCGCCCAGAACCTTCGTCTATCCTTCCGGTACTTGGGAACTGGCCGCTGCGAGCGAGTGAAGGACCGCATTCTTCGACTGCTCTAGGTCGGGTAGCCGAAGTGTTGTTCTAGCCTTGGAACGTTTCGATGTCTCTTCCGATCTGCCATACTGGCGGCCTCC
>Ga0074045_10002436_pt1 | contig 17223 bp, 17 predicted proteins | sample BogForMeECP23OM2_FD_94442 | JGI IMG/M metagenome (GOLD analysis project Ga0074045, IMG submission 94442) | Bog forest soil microbial communities from Calvert Island, British Columbia, Canada - Bog Forest MetaG ECP23OM2 | ecosystem: Environmental > Terrestrial > Soil > Wetlands ...
AGTTCGCCAAAGCCTTCAAAGCCCAAGAAGTGACCTGCAGCCTAGACAGCGAACTAGTCGGAAAACAACTCAGTGGTGAATATAGCGTAAAAAATTCTGAACTCAAAAAACTATGGGAAAAAGCCCGAGAACTGAGCACCTGCTTCAAGAAAGTACGTTTTGTGAACGTTCCAAGAAGTAACCCGTATATTTCGCGGGCGGACAAACTGGTCAACAAGATTTTGGATGAACAATAAAAGAGCTTCTGTAACTCAATAGTTATTACAAACTGTGCGTTAGAAAAGTTAGGGATAAAAACATGTTTGTTCATGCAAGTATCCGTTCAAGTGACTTAGAGAGATCAATTGATTTTTACACCAGTCTTTTGGGGTTGAAGGTTTTAAGCCGCCGAGAAATAAAACAGACTAATGCCGAAATCGTTTTCTTGCAGGACCCAGATGGCAAAGGCTGCACGCTTGAGTTAACCTTCTACCGTGATCAAAAGAAATTTGTCCAGCCTGAATATCCAGAGCGCCTGTTTGACCACCTAGGCTTCACCGTCTCAGACATGAATGAGACAATTGTTTCAATGCGGAAAGAAAAAGTGACTGTTACTGATGAACCCTTCAAGCTTGGACCAAACGGACCGACAATAGCTTTCGTGGAAGACCCAGATGGAACACTTATCGAACTAATCGAAAGATAATATTGGAGAACAAGGTCGCAGCCAATTGACAATTTCTCGAAGAAAAGTGGGGTGTCTATAAGACACTGATTTTCGAGGGTTTCCGACTTTACGGTGTTCGTTTTTACAGGTCGATATTGCCTTCCTAAAGGTTAATCAAGATGTCGTTGTTTTCGATTTTAACGTCGTACTTGGGCTCGCCTTTCTTTGTTGGTCCCTTAAGGAATGTCCCTGTTTTAAGGTCGTAAATGGATCCGTGGCAGGGGCAAATCACTGTTTCTCCTTTAAGCTCACCTTTGGACAGTTGGCAGCCTCTGTGCATGCAGACGTCGCCGATAGCGTAGTAATTCCCATTTACGTTTGCAATCAGTATTTTCTGGTCGTTGATTGTGACCCTCATCATGCTATTGGGTTTTACGTCGTTTGTTGATGCTAACTTGACAGATTTCATAACATTTATCGCCTCCTAAAAGTTTGTTTCGAAAAGTTACTCGTAGAATATTGTCCTGACTTTCTGGCCGTATCCTTCGAAAGTCTTTGTTTTTAATTCTTTCTCTTTTTATTTTTGGAGCGTTTGGCTATTTCAGTTTTGCATGTTCAGCTTTGAAGAAAGCATTGTAGGTTCTTTTTCCGCTTTCAGTTAGGACAAACGTCACTTTTCCTTTAAAGGTAACTCCTCGCAGACGTCGCAAATCCCTAGTCATGTCCGGCTCAGTGTCGTCAAACCAGCACATGACATAATGGTCCGCTGCGCCCTCCGCTGTTGAAAGGTAATCGGCGTCTCCCATCAAAGTGAAAAAATCCTGAAGGTGTCCCTCAACTCCACCGCTCTCCATTCTAGACACTGCGATTTTTCTGGCTTTAACAACTACGAACGGATCTATCTCCGGGTTGTCGTCGCGCTCCTTAAAAATGCAGATAACAGGCTTTTTCCAAGTAAGTTCTGACAAAACCTTTTCCTCAAAATAGCCATAGTTCCAAGCATTATATAATCGTATTGCAAGCGTGAAGTTATCGAAAATTTAAAAAGCATACTTTGCTTTCAACTTGTCCATGAAGACGTCTATTAAAATAGGGTCCGCATGGAGCATACCCATTGAACTGCACATCACATTTGTTCTGCTCATAGTAGCAGTGCTCGGACTCTCCGTCTACTACCACCAAATCTACTCCTTCATCCTAATCGTGTTCCTGTTTGTCTTTGTGCTTTTCCATGAGCTTGCTCACTCAATCGTTGCAAGACGATTCGGCATCAAAGTCCGCAAAATCATCCTCTACCCGATCGGCGGAGTCTCAGAAATAGAAGAAATCCCAGAAAACCCTAGAATAGAGTGGCGCATGGCTTTTGCAGGTCCCTTCACAAGCCTAATCCTTGGAGCGGCTTTAATCGGAATAAACTTCGCCTTGCCAGTGAAACTGATTTTTGCGCCTTCTTCAGTGGTTATTTCCACTGGGAACCTGCTGCTTGATTTGGGGTACCTGAATCTGCTGCTCGGCGCCTTCAATTTGCTTCCAGCTTTCCCGATGGACGGCGGTAGAGTTCTGCGAGCACTGCTGGCTGAACGCATGAAGTTCACTGATGCCACTAAATACGCAAGTTACATAGGCAGAATCTTGGGCATCGGCATGGCGGTTTTTGGAATCGTTTTCCCGAGCGAGTTCCTGCTCATTGTTGTTGGTGTTTTCGTTTACGTGGGCGCAAGTGAAGAAGCAGAGCAAACTATTGTCTCGACAACTTTGGCAAGCGTACGTGTAAAAGACGTCATGCAATCCGAAATAGGTTCTGTTCGCCCGGACCAAACCCTTTCTGAAGCCTTCGAAGTCATGTTTAAGTCGAGGTACCATGATGCGCTCGTAGAAAAGGACGGCGTTTTCCAAGGAATCGTAACGTGGAACGAGATAATTAAGATATCAAAGGACCAACGAGAAAGCATAAGGATTGAACAGATGCCTCTGAAGAACATTTCAACTTACCCTGACGAGGCAGTCATTGAAGCCTACAAGATAATGTCTAAAGAAAAAATTGATTTGATGCCTGTTGTGGACAAAGAGGCGGCTACTAAAGTGGTGGGCGTGTTGACAAGTGAAGCAGTTGCAAACGCTTACGAGAAAGCCAAGACCACTTGACAAACTCCCTCAAAAAGTATCCAATTTCTAACACATACGGATTCTGTTATCCAAAAAATGTGGTGTCTAGAGTTATTTTAAGCAGTAATTATGCAACTTTTATTTCGTCGTATTAGTTGCAGTAATTAAGAACCCTCAAATTTACATACCAGTGGATTATTGATTTGAGGGTGGGTCAGGCATTAAGCTCATGAAGGTGTACGTTAAGGCTCCGGCTAGGCTTCATTTAGGACTTATTGATTTAGGAGGCGATTTGGGGCGACTCTTCGGCGGCATGGGAGTAGCCATAAACCATCCAAACACAATCGTTGAAGCTGAAACGTCACATAACTTAATTGTTCAGGGGGAAAAAAAAGAACTAGTAAAGCAGTGGGTTGAGCTTTTCCTCAAAAAATATAATTTAAAGCCTGAAGTAGCAGTAAGTGTAAAGCAGACTATCCCCCAACACGTGGGGTTAGGCTCGGGAACTCAGCTTGTATTAGCAGTTGCAACTGCCCTTGCAAAACTATTTAACACAAAAGCCTCCACGCTAGAACTTTCCAAAACTATGGGAAGAGGAACCGTGTCTGGCGTTGGAACTGCACTTTTTGAAAAAGGCGGATTTGTTCTTGAAGGCGGCATTAAAAGCCAAAAGAACAAACCGCTTTCGTCTTGGGATAGTTTTCCACCGGTGATTTTTCAATCATCTTTCCCTAACTGGTTTTTTGCTGTGGCCATCCCGCAGGTTAAGAGCGGTTTGTCGGGCGAGAAGGAGGCTCACGCGTTCAAAGACCTGCCACCTATGTCAAGTGATGAGGCTGGGCGAATAAGCCGATTGGTATTGATGTCCCTTCTGCCAGCGCTAAAAGAGAAAGACATCAAGACCTTTGGAGGGGCGTTGACTCAGATTCAAAACTTGGTTGGCGACTATTTTGCATCAGCGCAGGGTGGGAGGTTTTCCAGTTCCCCGTCAAGTGAATGCATCAAATTCATGCTGGGCCACGGAGCATTGGGGGCGGGTCAAAGTTCGTGGGGACCAACTGTGTACGGGCTTGTTGAAGGCAAAAGGCAGGCGGAAAAGCTTTCGTTGGCCGTGGACGGGTTCTTGGAGAAAAAATCAGGCGGGAAAGTTTTTTGGGTGGGCGCGAACAATAGAGGGGCGTTTATTAAAACAACTTTGTAATCAAATGGCTGGATTTAGCATGAAACTCGGAATAAACGATTGGTGGCCGTGGTATCAGAGGATTATTGAAACGTTCGGCTATGACCAAGCCAAAGACCAGGAAGCCGCCGATCTGCTAAGTAAACTTTTGGCTATGAAGGCCATAGATCTTTCAGAGATCAGAAAGCGTGTGACGAATCAGCACGTTTTGGTGTTCGGTGCAGGGCCTTCCCTTGAGGAAAACCTCAGGCAGGTCAAGGGCGAGGGTGTTTTGCAGAAATTTGTGACTGTGGTGGCGGATGGCGCGACAACGGCGTTGTTACATGTTGCAGAAGCTGTCCCCGATGTGATTGTAACCGATTTGGACGGGGTTGTAAGTGATATAGTCTCCGCGCAGAAGAAGGGTTCAATGATAATCATCCATGCGCACGGTGATAACATGGAGCAGCTAAAACAGTTCGTTCCCGAGTTCTCTAGAGCAATCGGAAGCACACAGGTAAAGCCTCGCTCCAACGTCTGTAATTTTTTGGGTTTCACGGACGGGGACAGAGCGGTTTTTTTTGCGGCAGCAATGGGCGCCAAGGTGATTGTGTTGGCGGGGATGGATTTCGGGTCTACCGTAGGGAAGTACTCTAAACAACAAGTGAAATCGCTCAAGGTGAAACGGGAAAAGCTGAAAATCAGCAGGGAACTGCTGAAGTGGCTGGCACAGCAAACTGACGGAGAAACAAAGTTTTATAATATGACGGGAAGCGGCGAGAAAATCGAAGGATTCAAAGAAATCAAACCCCAAGACTTAAAGAAACTGGTTAACTTAGAAAAGGCGTTCTAATATTTTTTGAAGGCTTCGAGTCCCTTCTTAATGTTTTCATCCAAATACACGTGGTCGAATATTCCACCTTTGCTTTCTCTAAGCTTCATAACATCGATAATTGGCTCGAATTTCCCATGTGCTATGCCATTTGCAAATATCGCTGCACCTTCAGCTGCGCCCTTGGCGATTTTTGCGTTGCCTTCAATCTTGACCACGTCGATTTTTGACCCAATTTCGCTAAAGAACGTCGAAAGCTTTTCCTCCAACAACGCGTAGAACTCTGGAATCTTTGAAAATCTTCCGCTTAAAATTATCTCCTTCGGTTTAACTGATGGCAAAAGAGAAGCGACATCTTTAACGACGGACTCAACCATCAAATCCAAACCACTTTTAACGTTTTCATTTGCTTTCGCGCTTTGAAGGAATTCTTCGATTGGTTTGGATGTGTCGAGCCTAGCGACTGCCGCGGCTCCGCCAGCGAAAAGGGTGAGTTTCGAAAAATCTTCCACCGTGTTTGCTAAAGCGTAGGCAAGTTCGCCGTCGAGGAAACCCATGCCCAGAAAAGAGGGAAACCCCGCCGTCCCAGCCATGGCGTCAACGATTTGACCTTTATTTACAGCCATCGCCGAGGTGTATGCGAATCCGATTTCGACGACGATCAAGTTGGTTTGCTCGTACCTGATTTTTAGCCTTTCTGACTGGTTTTTCACAGCTAAGATAGCGCTTGGAACTTTGTCGTTGGTGCCCATGTCTACCCGGTTGGCTTTTCTGTATTCAGGAACCGTTGGCAATTGAATCACACCAGGGGTAAACCATATGGTGAGTTCCGGTGTGTTCTTCATGAGTTGCATCAGTTGCCTTAAACCGACGATTTTTAGTTTGCGTTCGACGTCAGCTTGTGTGATGAAGGTTGCCAAAGCGATGTCTTCCAACGTTGCTTCAATGGCTCTTTGAAGCGGCAAACCGTAACCTGCAGGTCCTGCTATCGCATCAATCTTGCCGCAAACATGCTGAATCTCTTTGAGCTTGTCAATGACGAGGCTTGGGTCCTTGGTCACTTCTTCCCGTGACAGAGCAAAATCTACCAGGACACTGCCGTCTTGGTCGTCGAAGCCGTAGATATCCATTGTTTTAGTGCCAGAGTCTATCCCAACAGCTTTAACCATGCTTAAGCCTTCACAACTAAAGCTCCGCGATTACTTGCTTGGGTAACGTAGATTTCTCCACCGCCACTTTTGTCAAGGAACTGCTTTAGCTCGGCTGCTAGCTTCTCGGCGGCCACTTTGCCTTTGACGATGGAGTAATGGGTCGGTCCCCATGAGGTTTGGCAAGCCAACGAGCTGTTCCTAAGCATGATTTTTATCCCTTCTTCAACTACTTGATTGCAGTAGGTGCCTTCCTGATAGTCTCTCCAGAATCTCCCCAGTTTCGAGTTGAAAGCGGTCAAGGCTTCTCCGAAGGATTTTAGGTCTTTCTCAACAAAGGCAGGCATGAGCTTGACTAAAACGAGCCTTGAAAGCTCATCTGACAGCTCTTTGGGCATCAATTTGAGGTTACCTAGGATTTCGTCCTCGTTTTCTCTCATCCCAGCAATTTTCTGCCTTGATTCGTTAGGAATTGCCACTACGAAAAACCAATTTTTGGGCACTGCGCCGTGAAATATGAGGGGGGGCACCATTTTTGTTCGGCTGTCAACTTTGAAGCCGCCTTCCACTATGAACCCGCCTGTTTTGAATGCGTATACACCCATAGCGGTTATGGTTCCTCTCCCCATTAACAAGGAGACGTCTTCTACAGTCAGGTTCAAATCGTAGAGTTTTGATAAGCCGATGCCAACGGAGAGAGCTAAGGTCGTGTGGAATCCTACGCCGACGAAACGGGGGATATCTTTTTTGATTTTTACTTCTGCACCTTCCAGAGCGAATTTGTCAACCATGCGTTTAGTGAACTTGTACGCTGATTTGTCCTCAGCCTTGATTCCTTTCGCCTTGGAAACCTCAACTTCGAGGCGAAGATCTATTGCAAAACCAACTGTCCCGTAGAGTCTTCCGAGGTCGCCTGTCAAATCGAAGTTACCTGCGTGCAAGTGTGCTGGAGCCGTTATTGTTACCTTCTGCAAGTGATTCACCATCTGGAATTTTAAAGCGACGACTAGGCAATTAGAAACTAATAAACATTGGCGGAACCGACGCGGGTAAATTCATAATCATAAACTTTCGTTTTAGGAATCTGGGAACGGTTTTGTTACTCCGAAAGCGTGCCAGGTGGGTCACTTTCACTTATCCCTCTACTGAGCGGCAACGTCGTTTGAGCCGATAATTTAAATGGCAAAAAAGTCTTTTACGTAAAACCCTAATTTGGGGGATATGAATTATGGGGAAAACTGTTGAATCATATCGGATGGCCATTGAAGATGAAATACTTCGGTGGAATGGTTTTTCGAAAGCGCTGAGAACTGACGACAAGGAAGCTTTCGAGGTTTTGATGGAAGCTTGCCGTAATTATGCGTCTGCGGGAAGTAATGCAACCCAACCGATCCTCTTTGAGCCAATGGTTATTTCGATCCTGCTGTCACAGCAGAAGAAAATAATGCGGTTAGAAAAGGCGTTAGATGCAGACAAGCAATCTAAAAAGTGATCAAATGCTGCCCCTTGACGTTAACTTCTACTTTCAGGCTGGTCACTGTTTGGATGAATTGAACGAAGTATGGAAAACTACCCGATTTTTCTATTGCATGCATTAAAACGCATTCAGAATTCAAGTATTTAATTAAGTAAGACATAATAAGTAACAAGGTTTCTCTCTCCTCAGTCAAATCCACTAACCCAAGGCATTCAACGGCAGAATGCTGGTTAGGAATATTGAATGGGGATCAAAAATTTGGTCGTTGACGTTCAAAACCAAAAACCAGAAAATGAAATTGAACTGGAAAAGGTCGGTGTGGAGGGTCTTCGGAAACTGGTGATGGTGAAAAGGCCAGAGGGAACCTTCAACATAATTGTTACCATAAACAGTTACATTACCTTGCCGTCTCATCTACGCGGGGTTCATATGAGCAGGTTCATCGAAACCGTTGAAGAGACCCCGCGAGAAGCCGCGTCAATTGAGAATTTGGCCGTGCAGATTTCGAAAACCGCGTTTAAGAAGCATGGTTTTCACTGTCAAACAGAAGTTTTCGGTGAACTACCATTTAACCGAGTTAGACCAAGCGGCAAAAAAGAAAACTCGATTGCTCAAATGTTTGCGCGGTACTCTACCAAAACGGGAAAGAAAACAGCGGGCATCACCGTTAACGGCGCCTTGGCCTGTCCATGTTCGAAGGAAATGTGTGGGGGGTTGACCCATAATCAGAGAGGTTCATTGAGCGTGGAAATTGACGTAACTGAAAACACTGACCTGCTTGATGTCCTCAAGATTTGCAGTCAAAGCTTCAGTTCGCCGACGTTCTCGTTGCTTAAACGGCCTGAAGAAAAAAAGGTTGTTGAGAATATGCACAAGAACGCCAAGTTCGTTGAGGACGTGACAAGGCAATGCGTAAAGCTGCTTAAAGAAAAGTATCCTAAGCGTTACTGCACTGTCAAATGTGTGAGCTTTGAATCCATTCATGATCACAACGTCTGTTCAGAATGGAGAGGGACCCTTTAGCGGAGGATGACGCGACGTTCAGGCTTAGGGTTGAAACCACTTTTGCTGCGGCGCATAAAGTAGTTGATAGCAAAGGCAAGTGTGAAAACCTTCATGGGCACACCTGGTCAGTAGAGCTTTTTGTTTTAGGCGAAAAAACTGAGTCCAACGGAATGGTGATTGACTTCGCGGTCTTGAAATCCGCCCTAAAAACAGTGACCGACAAACTTGATCACACCTACCTTAACGAAATAAAAGAACTTGAGAACCCCACATCCGAAAACATCGCAAAATATTACTTTAATCAACTGAAAAACATCTTACCCGACAAACCCAAGCTGGAGAAAGTTAGAGTTTGGGAAAGCCCAAAGAGCTGGTGCGAATACCTCGGGTAATCAGAAGCTACCCTGCTATCGAACGTAGAGGTTTCCAATTTTGCAAGATTTATTTGGCGAGTGATAATTAGGAATTTAGGAGTGGAATTTGCCCTACAACAGTAGGACAAGAACTATTGCTTCTACTATAACTGCTATCCAAAGAATATTGTTTATCCGCTCTATCCTTTTAACAGTCCGTTCAAGTGTGTTTTCCAATATTTCCACCTCGTAGAATTATTTTCCTGCATCTCCCATACCTTACAGGAAAGAAAATGCGATCAATACAACAAGTATAGCTACTCCAAGTCCCGCCGCTGCATAGCTTAACCATTCTGTTCGCTTTATTGCTTTTTCGTATCGTGCCTGCATGTCTCCGCCGATTATGCTCGGATTGGTTGACCAGTCCGATGGCTGAGAAGTCTGAGATTGAACGGTAGTAGATGTTGAAGCGGTTGGAGAGTTTAACGTAGCTCCACAGTTGCCACAGTAAACAGCACCTTCAGGAACCGTGGCACCACAATGTGGGCAAGTAGGCATTTCTTTTTCAATCCTCCATTATTAATGAAATCAACAGAAACTATCAATAATTAAATCTTTCTGCCTGAAGCAATGTTATCCAAAGAGCCCACTATACGCGCTGTTGTGGCTTTGTGGAAATCCTGCGAATTTTTTCTTTGTGAAATAGGTTGCTTTTTTGGTTTAGGGCTTGGATAGGTTGCAACTGGTCACTAAAAACATCTGAAAACATCTAAAAAGATCTATAAACATCTATAAAGATCTGAAAACATCCCAAAAAATCGCTGTGGGAGAAGAGCCTATAAGAGTTTTCGCTATGGCTGTGTTTTGCAGCGTTCTTTGGCGTTAGGACTCTCTATGTTTTGGCTCGCTTTCTTGATTTAGGGCATGCATCAGTTGCAGGTGCGCCTAAAAATCTCTCAATATCTCATTAAATTGCCCCAATTCGATAAACTCAAATACTAACAAAAATAAAGCACGCCACTAAAACAACTGTTAACTTGGAAATTCCACTAAGCAATTGCAACTTGATCCACTATCCAATAGCTGAAAAATCGATTTTACAAAAAACACGAAGCTAAATTATTCTTCTTTCTTTCATTAACCGAGCTGGCTTTGACTTGCAACAGTTAGAGGCCCGGTATGTTTGTGTCAACGAGGTTAATGTCCATGTTATAAGATTGCCCATCCACCGGTGGAGAACTCATGACCATTTTGATGGGCCATTGAACTTTGTTATCGACGTAATAGGCTGCGCTGATTCCTTGGCTGCTGTATTCGTAGACAGTGCAGCTTTGTGTTCCGAGGTGTGGCAGGGTTATTTGGGCGTCATAAGTATTGTTAAGAGTTAGGCCTTCTGGCTGGAAAGTTAGGTTTTCTCTGCTTACCCAAGTTGTGGTAGTGTTTTCTGTCGCTCCATATGGCGTTGACATGTTAAAGTCAGTTGAGATTTGAAAGTAAGTGTCGTTTAGGTTGACGATTTCCATTTTTGCGTTGAAGGAAACGGTCATCGACAGAATGGTGGCTTGGCCTTGGTACGTCGCGTAGGCACCTATTTTTATCCAGGATTGAGAATTGTTTTGATCACCGATGTTGCCAGTTTGATTGCTTGATGTGTTTTGGCTGGTTAACAATAGTCCGCTGGCTGAAGCTGTAATGGCGATTATCAGGATGGCTACTGCAATTATGGCTATTTTCTTTTTGCTGTGTGCAACTATTTTTGTGGTCGGCTGATTGTTTTCCAAGTGTGTCACGGTTGAATCACTGTATTAAATATTACGAAATTATATATGTCTTTCGAATTGACAATCTATGATTAAGAAGGCACTGTTAAGAACACACCAATGATCTCGCCAATTAATCCTGCTGAGTGGAAATCTTATGGATAAACTTTTGGCGAACTATTTTTGCATAGTTTTTTGAGCTTTTGAAATCTTTACAGCCTATTTCGTTTTGTCTAAGAAACCTTCCAAGATGTTCTGTCCAGTAACGTTTAGCTCTTGAGATAACCATGCTTTAAGAATCTTTGAGAAACTCGGAAGAGCTCCCGAATACACGATTATTTGGTTTTCCCTAAGCGCTTCAGCTTGGAAAACCTTCTCGACCTCTTTATAGCTAAAAGACAATGTGTGTACACCGGTCGCTAACGCCTGAAAATCTGCCCATTGCCTGCAACGCAAAACCACCAAGGGTCCACCAGGAATGATAGGCGGCAAGCCAGCAAATGCAGCTTGAGGCTGCGTTATCTTCACGGGGGTTGGCAATGTTTCCTTAGGCGTGCTTGAAACTTTATCCATCAGGTTTGTAACTTCTTTTTCCAGGTTGTTCATTCTTTCTTCAATCCCTTCAACTTTACCTTTCAATCCGTCTGCAGTGTTTCCTATCTGCTCGGTAACAGTTGCCAACTCTTCAATCGACTTATCCAAGGTTTGTTCGTGTTCTTTTAGAACATTGATTATGAAATCTAAAGCCTCTAAAGATTTATCTTTCGAACCAGAGTTCACTGCCATATCTTGCCATTTCCATTTGAATTGAGAGCCAATTGATTTTTAAGGAGTGTTTCCAAGACTGGAATATTTTTTTCCCTGAAATAATAGTCATTTAGAAAGGGTTTGCTCAACTTTCGTCTGAAAAAAACTAATTTATTTTGGGCAGAGAAAATCCTGCGATTATTTTCTTTGTTTTAAATCGCTTTTTTTGCTGCAAAGGTGAATTGATCACAGCTATGAGCTAGAAATCTTTTAAAAATCTCCTAAATCTTTGGAAACCTCTAAAAATTTTTTCAGATCCATTGATTTTGTACGAATCTGGATATGGCAAGGAAATTGAACAAGCAATTAGTCTCTTTGACGGCATCCCAGCCCTTTTTCACAGTTATGGCGTGGCATGCTTAGAAAAGCCCTCAACCCCAAAATCGGGCAAATCCTTATTAAATCAAAATAACATCCCCTTTCCTACCAACAAAAAGGAGAATAAAGATTGAAAAATATGTCAATTAGTAAAATCGCAGCTATTTTGATTTCGATGTTAATGATACTCGCAATGGGAGCAACATTTGTAGCAACAGCAGCAGGACAAATCACTATCCCAACGATAGCCTTTTGCAACGTAGCGCCCGATCCATGTGGAGTTGGACAACAAGTCACTGTCAACTTCTGGCTAGCCGTACCAATACCCGGAGCCGAACTTGCAACAAACCTTGAAGTCGTTGTAACTCCTCCAGGCGGAACAGCCACCGTCCTTGGCAACTTCACAGCAGACTACACCGGCGGCACATACACTCACTACATCCCAAGCACAGTAGGCAACTACACATTCCAAATGTTCTACGGCGGACAACAACTCACAGGCTTCGGCGAAAACGGGCCTTCTGCTTTTAAAGGGGACTTCATGGCATCCAGCAAGAGCAACGTAGCTACACTTGTCGTTCAACAACAGCCAGCAGGCGGCATCCCGACTACTCCGCTTCCAACCTCATGGTGGCAAACACCAGTCAATTCAAACAACGTCCAAACTTGGTCTAGCATAACCGGACCTTGGCTCGGATTAGCCGCTAACGCTTTCGGTTCAACAGGCGCATACAATGACTCCGGCAGCGAAAACCCATACACTATGGGCCCAGTCACAGGACACATCCTGTGGACAATGCAATGGGTTGTAGGCGGTGTCGCAGGCGGCGATGCCGGCGCAACCGAGCAATCAGGTAGCTACTGGACAACCTCACAATACGAGCCGAAATGGGAACCAGTAGTAATCGACGGCATACTATACTCAACCTGGTACACCACAACCACATCTTACACTAACGGCATAGTCGCAACAGACTTGTACAACGGACAAACATTGTGGACAATCAACACAAATAATGCTTTGATCGGCGGCATGCAACCAATCTATGAAACACCAAACCAGTACGGCGTAGTTGGACCATACATCTTAACTACTGGAACACTCCCCGGAGTAGTTGACTCTCCAGGTGGTGGCGAATACAACATTTATGACGCATTAACGGGCAAGTATGTCTGCAGCATTGTCAACGGAACAACACCAGGCGCTGGCTTCGCAGGCGGTTTCATGACCGTGGACCAATACGGCAACTGGGTAGGATACTACACTAACTACACTTACAGCCCTACCGGACTACCAAATTCATTGTACGCAGTAACAGAGCATCTACCATCAGGCACCGTTCGCGAGAACCTTACAGGTCCGACGCTTTGTGCTTGGAACATGACGATGGCACTCGGCGAAACGGAAGCCGCAGGGCAATGGGGTATATCCGCAGGCTCTGTATTCAACTTCGACGCTGGATTAATGTGGGCAGCACAAACAATACCTACGACACTTAATGGCAACAGTCTAATCACTAATGGCTTCTTTGGTCCAAGTGGACTCAGCGGCGGAGGATTAACAGAGGGACAAATCGCAAGCAATGTTATCGTATTAACAGCTGGATACGGCGCAACAAGCGTAGGAGACACCAAAGGATGGGCAGTAGAAGCAGGCTTCAGCCAAACAACTGGACAATTGTTATGGATATTTAACCGAACATACACACCCTACACAAGAATAAGCGAAAACTTCGTTGACCTCGCCGGAAACGGAGTATATGTCGATTGCGATGAGAACACATTTGTCACCACGGGTTACTCTCTGAACACAGGCCAACAACTATGGCAAATAACATTGACCGGACCAAACGGCGGCCCACCAAACTCCTATGACGACTACGGCATTCAAGACGTTGTAGACTCAACGACCGGCATAATCTACCTCTGGGGCTTAGGCGGAGACATATGGGCTATCACCTTGAGCACTGGCAAGATACTATGGCAAACCTCAACAACCCTGATACAGGGCACACCTGGAACAGAAACCCCCTATGGCATCTGGCCAATATGGGTCCAATACGGCGGCATGATGGCAGGCGGAAACAACGTACTATACCTCTCAGAAGGACACGAATACAGCCCACCACTATTCCACGGAGCACAAATGCTAGCAATAAACGGCACCACAGGAGCACTCATCTGGAAAGAACTAGCCTTCGACGACACAGCAGCAGAAGTCTCATACAACATAATTACCGCATACAATTCCTACGACGGCCAAATCTACGCATATGGACAAGGACCAAGCAAGACGACCGTCACAGTACCAAACCCAACAACAGCAGTCGGCTCCAAGGTAGTCATCGAAGGAACAGTCACCGATGTCTCAGCAGGCGCAAAACAACAAGCAGTCGCATCAAACTTCCCCAACGGACTACCATGCGTATCTGACGCAAGCATGTCGCACTTTATGGAAGCAGTCTACGAACAGCAGCCAATGCCAACCAACACAACAGGCGTTCCCGTCTCAGTCTACGTCTTAGACTCCAACAACAACTACAGATTAATCGGATCAACCACCAGCAACGCTGAAGGCACATTCGGCATAACATGGACTCCAGACATCGCAGGCAACTACACGGTCACCGCAGTCTTCGGAGGAACAGGAGGATATTACGGATCTTCAGCCACAACATACTTCTACGCCAACTCTGCATCAGCAACAACAGCACCCACAGCAACACCAACCACAGGCTTAGCATCAAACGCAACGGTCGAATACGGAATCGTAGCAATCATTATCGTCATAATCATAATCGGCGCAGTACTAGCATTGCTCGTTACAAGAAAAAGACCATAAACAAAAAAACAAACAACAAAAACCCTTTTTCTTTTTTTATTTAATCTTGCATTATAGTTTATTCAGAATTGGTCCTAACACCAAATCAGATAAAATCGTTTTTTAGTGTTTTAGTGAGTTATAAGTTCGGCGATTTGTTCTTTGTGTTTTGTTTTGGTTTTTTGGCCTTGGGGCTTGGATTAGCTGAAAAGTTGAGTGCAAGAATTTCTTAAAATCTCCAAAAATCGCTCTCGACACCAGATATATCTATTTACTCTTTTCAAAGTGCATTCCGACACGTATTAAACTTGAAAACTTCTAAAGCAAAAGTTCTTATGTGCTCTTTTGGGCGTGAATGGCAATTTTTCTTCAGGCTTATTTTTACTCAGATGATTAAAGGCGTGCTTTCTTCTTGTTGGTTGCCATTTGTGATATTGAAAGAAAATAGAGCTACAAAAGTGAAAGCAACCACTCCGATAAAATTTGAAAGCCAACGATGCTCGCTTAGCTCACGTTCTACAAGTTACAAAAAGAGGAATGACGGCCTCCAACTCCATATAATATTCCCTCAGTAGACCCTGCCCTTTCCGAGTAATTCGATATTGCTTACGGGCTCTGCCAAGAGCGACTTCCCAGCTTGAAACGATAAACCCATGTTCCTCCAAACGCTTAAGTTCAGGATATAGGGTTGAGGCACCTACGCCTATGCCAAACCTGTCGCGCACCGCCTTTGAGATGGCGTAACCATGCAAGCCGTGGTCGGATTTGTCGTTTATAAGGCTCAAAAAGATGCTTGCGAGAATTGGACCGCGGAAAATTTTTTGATTCAAAATTTCTTCCCTCCATTCGTGTTCAACTAATATCTTAAGAGTGATGATTGAAGATATAAAATGATGCTGTAGTCATGTCACAACAACAAACAGCAATTTAGTGTAGTCTATTTATGAAGGCTCAAGTGTCACTATATAGATTATGTCGCATATACCTAAAAAGCACTTCAAATTATTTTAGCAATAAGTGAAACAAAAATGATGTCAACTGACTGTGATTATTCCAATTTACTTAAGGATTGGAGTAAACGATACCAAAGAATTGCTAAAGAACAAAATATTTACCGCAAAAATAGAAAAGCACGAATAATCAGGAGTTTTGTTTTAACCGAAGAATCAACTTCCCCCGAAGGCAAATAACTGGATGAATCAAAATGTACAAAACCATAGTCTTAGATTGTCAAGCCAAAAACAGTAGCCTCAGTTGCGAAGATTGCATAGTCTTTAAAGAATGCAATATCAACAAGAAAAAAAATGAGGAATACACAGATCCCGTAAAAAATGAGGATGTGCAGATTTTCGTGAGTCACGTATGAAGATTCTCTACAAGCCTCATCGCACAACACCGGATTGATAATTATCAATTACATGTTCAAAAAGGATCGTGATCTTAAGAAATCCAAGTCTATAGATTATATGTTGACAAACAATATTAGATGAATTCTTCCCTTGAATTCTTTAAAGTGTCAATAATGTTTGATTATCGGTTAAAGATCTTTGAAGCCTTTGAGAAGAAAAATTGGTCCAAGCAGTATCGTTTTGCAGTCATCGACCCAAAAAACTACATGGGCTACCCAGCAAATTTCATCTGCTTATTGCCAAAAGAAATCTTTGAATCAGGAAAGCTTCCAAGTCCATTCGGCAAACTGTTTGGAGAAAAGAGTCCAGAATACGCCATCAAATTATTGAAGGAAGCGCTCAAGCAAGAAAAAGACGAGGAAGTCAAAAACGAAATCACGAAAAGAATTAAGCTTCTTGAAGCAAAGAAACCTAAATTGATATGTAGTTCATGCCATGAAGCATTCGAAGAATATTGCAAAACAAAGTACAGGCACAAGCTGTGCAAAGGCTGTCTAGAAACAAAAATTTTTCAAAATCAAATTTGAAAAGGACAATTGTTCAACATCTTTTCTGAATGGTTTATTGTCAATTGAGTATTGTATTTGAATTATTGCTAAAAGTTACAATCGCTACATGTATTATATGATTTATCAATGAAAGATTTTAATTGCTCTTCTGCTTACCTTTATGCGGAAGAGTGTTGTTTTGGAAATCACAGCTAAGCTCTTTTTTTGCCCTGAATGCGGTAAACAAAGTTTATCAATTCATCGGAAAACATATGAGAAAACAATAATCGTCTTTTGTGATATTTGTCACCTTAATTCTTCTTTCGAACCCTCAATCGACGCGTACTACGACGCAGACAAATCATGTGAAGAATTCAAGGCAAACTATCACATCATGAAACCTACAATAAAATAAGTAATTACAATCAAGACGTCACGATCTCTCAAAAGTGCCAATCTATTTATTTTGTATATTTTAGATTCATAATTCTTATTTCTTTTGATTTAAATAAGTACTATTGAAAAATCTCAAAGCTATCAAAGCTGGGTCAAACCTGACAAAAAACTTAAAAGCAAATAGAAATAACTTGGGCTTTTACGCTATCATACTTCTGAGCTTAGGTTGTGTGCCCGCTTACTTCGACTTTATGGTCTATGCGATATCTCTGTGGTTAATTGGCTGTGCAGTAATCAACGTATTTGTCTTCGACATATCATATAGAAATATGTGAGACAGTTTTTTCAAAAAACCAAACAATTTGGGTTTGGTGAGCGTAGACTTCGAATATTATTCAATTTCAGTGAGAACTCCACTCTGTTAAGATATAATCTTAACGCAGCCCTCAAAAAAGTGTTTGAACATTTGGCTTTATGGTTAAGCTTGCAGTGTCATTG
>Ga0074045_10002437_pt1 | contig 17222 bp, 10 predicted proteins | sample BogForMeECP23OM2_FD_94442 | JGI IMG/M metagenome (GOLD analysis project Ga0074045, IMG submission 94442) | Bog forest soil microbial communities from Calvert Island, British Columbia, Canada - Bog Forest MetaG ECP23OM2 | ecosystem: Environmental > Terrestrial > Soil > Wetlands ...
ACGCCGGGATGGACCTGGCCACAACACGATGACTCGAACGTCGCAACCAAGACACCCAGTTCGTCCCCAAGATCAAAAACCCGCAGACGTTGGGAGAAAGGCGTTGCTTACCGTAGAATCTACAGTTGTCGAGGCCTCGGACGCAAGTCCTAGGCTCGCCGTTTTCCACCCCGGTTGCCGGCGTGCGAGCCAGGTGTCATGGCCGATTGGGTCTTGGTGTGCCGCTGCGATGAGATTCCCGCGGGCCGGGGTCGAACCTGCGAGGTCCTTGGCCTGCGCCTGGCGGTCTTCCGGGCCGGAGCGGCGATTATCGCCCTGACGGACCGGTGCCCGCATGCCGGTGGCTCGCTGGGGCAGGGCTGGATCGAGGAGGGAGAAGTTGTCTGCCCCTTGCACCGCTGGCGGTTCAAGCTGCATGACGGTCGTTGTTCCACGATGCGGGGGCAGGGGGTGCACCGGTTTCCGGTGGAGATCCGGCAGGACCAGGTCTGGGTTCTGGTCTGAATCGAGGTGCGGTTTACGCCCCGGCGGTGCGGTCGATCTCCGCGGAGCGGTCTGACCGCATCCGCCAGCGGTGATTGAGTGGGTTGAAGTCCGTCGCTTCAGCTCACCGGTGGCGCTGCTTCAGGGCCAGCGGACCGGCGGGTAGGGCGGCCTTCTTCAGCCTCACATCCTTCTTGCTCGCCTTCATGGCGTCGTGGTAAGCCTGCCTAAACGAAATGTCCGGGCCCTCGTGCTGGTCGACGAACTGGCGGTGTTCGGAGGAACGCCAGATCGAGAGGGCCACTCCGCGTGTGGTGGCGTCGCGGGCGAGGCGGGCCGTGCAAGCTTGGATGATGCAACAAGCTTGGCAAGGTCTGGCGGGTATGTTATCCTGCTCTATACGGAAACGCATCACAGAAGGACAGGTATTGATGACAAGTCATCAATGGCAAACAATTGAACGCTTGTTAATTGGGCTATCCCTTCAAGACAAGCTCGAGTTGGTTGAACACCTGGTCCACGAGCTGCGGGTTGTTACCGCTACTGGCGCTCAATCGCCGACAGCTCGCATTGCTGAGATGACTGAAGAGGAGTTCAAGCAACAGTTGTTGAAATCCGGTCGGGTGTCGAGCCTGCCCACGCCGTCCGATCCAGCGTCCCGACCGGCTTTCCAGCCGATTAGCCTCGAAGGGGAACCCCTCTCAGAGACCATCATCCGCGAACGGCGCTGACATGGCCGCTCTTATCTTCGACGCCAGCGCAATCGTCAAGCGTTACCTCAACGAGATCGGAAGCGGTTGGGTCCGGGGATTGGCCGATCCGGCTGCCGCTCAGGAGATTTTTCTCACGCGGATTACGCGTGTCGAGATCACTGCCGCCGTTACTCGTAGAGGCCGCGGCGGGCTCTTGCCCGCTTCCGCCGTTCCCGCCCTCCTCGCCCAGTTCCGGCATGACGCCGCTCACCAGTACACCATCCTGGAAATCACGCCCGCCTTGCTGACCGACGCTGAACGGCTGGCGGAAATCTACGGCCTGCGGGCCTATGACGCTGTGCAACTGGCGGCGACAACCGATCTGCACCAGGCACGCTCAACCACCGGCTTGAGCCGGCTGACGTTCATCTCGGCCGACCAAGAGCTCAATGCCGCCGCCATTGCCGAAGGGATAGACGTGGATGATCCGACCATGCATCCGTAGCCGGTCGATACGTTAGAGAGGCCGCGGGGATTATTGTGACCAGGTCCACGGCGGTCTGCCACTGCTCGAAGTCCTGGTCGATACGTTAGAGAGGCCGGGGGGATTATTGTGACGGTCGTTGTTCCACGATGCGGGGGCAGGGGGTGCACCGGTTTCCGGTGGAGATCCGGCAGGACCAGGTGTGGGTTCTGGTCTGAATCGAGATCATTGGTGTCAGTCGCCGTCCCTTTTTCTGTCCTGTGGCTTTTGTGGCTTTTCGCTCCCCGAGATGGCGGCGCTCCGGGTGCCCGGACTGGATCGTGACCTTCCAATCATGGGCCGACTTCGAGTAATCTTGACCTTCGCGCCAGCTATCTCTCAGAGGATGGTGAGCGGGTGCCCACCCGGACCTGGCACCTCTTTCGAGTGGCCCGGTGTGGGTCACCAGCCGGAGTCTCCCATGGGGGTCGACCATGAGCGCGCACTCGGACGTGTCGGTGGCGGAATATCTCTTGATCCGGCTCAAGCAGATCGGCATCGATCATCTCTTTGGAGTGCCCGGCGATTTCGTCCTGGGATTCCTCAACGAAGTTCTCGAGAGCGAAGTCCGCTACATAGGCACCTGCAACGAGTTGAACGCAGCCTATGCCGCCGATGGTTACGCCCGCCTCAGGGGCGCGGGGGCGTACGTGACGACGTATGCCGTGGGCGAGCTGAGCGCGCTCAACGGTCTGGCCGGCGCATTCGCCGAGCGGGTGCCGGTGGTGGCGATCACCGGAGCACCGTCGACTGTTTACTTCAAGTCGCGTGCCTTGCTGCACCACACGCTGGGCGATTACAAGATCCCGCTCGAGATGTTCTCTCGGGTCACGGCCGCCTCGGCGCTGCTCGAAAGTGGCGAATCGGCGCCGGCGGACATCGATCGCGTGCTCACTGCTTGCCTGGCACAGCAGCAGCCCGTCTATCTGTGCTTGCCAGCCGACGTCGTGCGGATGCGGTGTCCGGCACCAGGCCCGTTCCTGCCTCCGTGCGAGTCGACCAGCGATGAGGGGACGCTTCGCGAGGCTCTCGATGAAGCATCGGCGATGTTGAATGCCGCCATCCAGCCGGTGGTCATCGGCGATGTGGAGTTGATACGCTACGGCCTGCAGAAAGAGTTTGCCGGCCTCCTTGCCAAAACCGGCCTTCCCTACGCCACAATGATGCTGGGCAAGACGGTGCTCGATGAAAGCCATCCCCAGTTCATCGGCCTTTACCAGGGCGATCGCAGCCGCGACTACGTGCGCCAGCGCGTCGAGAACGCGGACTGCGTGCTCGAGCTTGGCGCCTTGCCAACGGACTTCAATACTGGCGGATTCACTGTGGACTTTCGGGACGATCAGACGATCAGTGCCAACCTTCGATCGGTCCGGATCAAGCGGCACATCTACCCGACCGTCACGCTTCGCGAGTTCATCCTTGGGCTGACCGAGCAGCTCCGGAGCTGGGACCCGTCCACCCTGGACATCAAGCGGGCGACCGAAGGTTGCACGCACCGGCGGACGATCGCCTTCGAGACCCAGCCGGACAGCGCGCTGACCATCCGCCGCTTCTTCGATCGCGTCGGCCACTTCCTACCGCCTCGTGCGGTCGTCATCGCCGAGACGGGCGTTGCCCTCTTCAGCGCTGCCGAGACCTTGATGCCCGAGGGGGCGAAGTTCATCGGCCAGACCTTCTACGGCTCGATCGGCTATACCGTTGGCGCCACCGTGGGAGCGTGCCTGGCCGCCCCGGACCGGAGAGTCGTGCTGTTCGTGGGCGACGGCTCGTTCCAGGTCACCTGCCAGGACCTTTCGACCTTGATCCGATACGGCCAGAAGCCGATCGTCTTCCTCCTGAACAACGACGGCTACACGATCGAGCGCGTGATCGTGGATCGGCCTTACAACGACATCCAGCCCTGGAAATATCATCGTCTGGTCGAGGTCTTCGGCGGAGGTCTTGCCTTCGATGTTTACACCGAGGGCCAACTCGAAGTCGCGCTCGCCCAGGCCGCCGGGGCCGACGAGCTTGTCTTCATCGAGATCCATACTGATCGGTTCGACTGCTCGGAATCCCTTCGTCGGGCTGGAGAGGCCATGGCCCGGACGAACAAGCTGGGATGACGTCGCCGACCACCGACGTCGCCGATTTGGGGGGCCGGCTCACGCAGCAAGGTCCTCGCGTAAGAACTAAAGGACAGGCATTGCGCACATGGTGGGGTCAGAGCCGGTTTTCGATCTTGAAAACCGGAAACCGGCTCTGACCTCGCGAAGCCCACTTGACCCCACTTGACCCCACTTGACCCCGCGAAGCCCGCTCGGGGCTGGAAAAGGCTTCTTTTGACGTGTCTCCGGGTCCTGGGGCTGACGCCCCCAGGCTATGAACTGTTGCTCCTTCGGAGCTTGAGGAATTGTCGAGCCCGCCCAGGCCCAAGACGTGCGCAACACGAAGGAAAACCGCTCTAGCCGGAGCGCCCGGAGGTTCCAGCCGCTTCCGCGGGGTTCGCTCCGGTTTTCGGCCGCAGCGCCGCGGCTTCGCGCTCATGGGCTTCTGCGTCGGTTGACCGGCCAAGCTTGCGGCACACGCTGGCTAGCTGGGTAAGCTTCTCGGCGAGTTGACCCTTTCGCTCGCTGTCCTCGGGCAGCTCTCTGGCGCGCTCCCTGGCGATTTCCACGGCCTTCTCGATGGGCTCAGCGGCCTCCGCGAACTGGCCTTTCTGGCTCAGCGATTCGGAGATGTTGCTCAATGCCCCCATCAGCCCGCCCCGGGCAGGGTCCAGCCGGGGTTGGGCGGTCAGCAGCCGCTCAAAAATCTCCCTGGCCCGGCGGCCGCTCCGGACCGATTCATCGAGCCGGCCGCTGCGTCCCAGAATGTCGCTCTGGTTAACGTAACCCTGACCCAGGTCACACTGGTACGTCGTGTTGGTTGGTTCGGTCTGGACGACCTCTTCGAGCAAACGGCAGCACCGCTCTAGCAGCTCGAATGCCTCGGAATGGCGCCCCAGATCATACTCATAGACGCCCAGGTTCTGACACGAACGGGCCACGTTGCGGCGGCGGTACTGGTTGGTGGGATCCAGCGCCAGGAGCTGCTCGCGAAGCTTGATGGCCTTGCGCAAGTCTCGGGCGGCGACCTGGGGATCGTCTTCCCGGAATGCCATGTTGTTGTACGTGAGAGCCAGGTCGTCGCGGTACCTCGGCACCGAGGGTTCTGCGGCGACGAGCTGCTCGAGGATCTGGAGCACTTCCCGGTAGGCGAGCCGGGCTCCGGCTGAATCGTACAGCATCGAGCAGAGGTTCGCGACGTTGCCCAGGCTGGCGGCAAAGTCGCGCTTGGCATCGCGATCCTGGGGCGCTTCCTCGACCAGCTTGCGGAACAGATTGCTGGCTTGCTCGTGACCACGCAGGGCCGCCTGCAGGCGGCCAAGCTGGGTCTCCATTCGCGCGATGTGGTCCAGGCATTGCGCCTGCCTCATGCGTGCGCCGCGGTTGGCCGGGTCGCGGCGCAGCGCGGCCTGGAACAGCGACTCGGCCTGCCGGAACACCTCGATGGCATCGGCCTTGTCGCCCTCCTCGGTCGTCAGGCAGCCCACGCGAAAGCAGGCCTCGGCGAGGTCGGCCTGAAGCGTGGGGTCGTCGCGGCGCTGCCGAAGGAAGTCGCGGTAATAGCCCAGCAGATCGCGGAACATCTCGCGGCGAACCGATTCCAGGCCGGGCCGAAAGAACAAGCCCTCGGTGAAAACCCGGGTGTAGAACGCATCGACCAGGCGGCGCGCTTCGCGAAAGTTGTGCTCGGCCTGAGCCCGCTGGCTCTCGGCTCGCCGCCATTGCCAGACGACCCCGGCGAAGCCGGTGAGCGCCACGACGGCCAAAGACGCCGCCAGCCCGGCAATCAAGGGGCGGCGGCGAGCGAAGCGCCAGGTCCGTTCGAGAACCCCGGCGGGCCGGGCCACGATTGTCTCTCCCCGCAGGAAGCGTCCCAGGTCGTCGGCCAGGTCGCGGGCGGTCGGATACCGTCTTGCAGGGTCCCTGGCCATCGCCTTCAGGCAGATCGTCTCGAGGTCGCGGGGTAGCGCGCTGTTGATCCGGCGGGGCGGACGCGGGTCCGTGTCGATCACCTGCCGGAGCACCGAGCCCGCGGTGCCGCGAAATGGCGGCTCGCCGGTCAGTGCTTCGTAGAGAGTGGCGCCCAGGCTGTAGACGTCGGACCGGGCATCGACGGCTTCTCCCCGGGCTTGCTCGGGGCTCATGTAAGCCGGAGTGCCGACGGCCGAACCCTCCTGGGTCACGTCGCTCGATTCTCCGGCCGGTCGAGCAAGACCGAAGTCCGTGATCTTGGTCCGTCCCTTGGCCGGATCGAGCATCACGTTGGACGGTTTGATATCGCGATGGACCAGGCCGGCGGCGTGGGCCGCGGCCAGCCCCTCGGCCACCTGGAGGGCCACGCTGGCCGCCTCGCGAGGGCCCAGCCGCCCCGCCCGCCGGATCGCCTCGGCCAGCGTGGGACCGGCCAGGTATTCCATCACGATGTAGGGAAGTCCGTCGGCCGGATTGACCACGGCGTGAACCTCGACCACGTGATCGTGCCGGACCTGGGCCGCGGCGCGCGCCTCGCGGACGAACCGAATCCGGTCGCGTCCGTGGGCCAGGGCCGGACGGAGGACCTTCAAGGCCACCACCCGGTCCAGCACGTCGTCGCGCCCCCGCAGGACGATCCCCATTCCCCCGTGGCCCAGAAGCTCGAGCACGCGATAGGGGCCCAGCGTGCCGAGGTCTCCTTCATGGCGGGGCGGCCCGAGGAACTCGAGCGTGGGCGGCTCGGCCGCGCGTCCCTCGGCCAGGGTCGATTCCTCGCTCATCTTCGCGCCGATCTCCAGCAGTCGCGCGAGCCCCGGACCGTCGCTCTCGTCGACGTCGGTCGGAGGGACCTCCCTGGCCCACTGGCGGAGCTCGGGTTCGTCGGAGAGCCGGTCCAGCACTTGCCGGCAACGGTCGCACCGCTGGAGGTGAGCATTCAGCTCCCCGCGGGCATCCGCGAGCGGTTCGCCAGATAGAAAATCCTCCAGCTCGCGCGATGTGGGGCAGTGCGTCACGGCGGGTCTCTGCCGGCGTTGCCGGACTTCAGCTCAGAGGAACGTACTGGGGAAGGTCTTCCGCCATGATCATCAACTCGTCGCGCAGCCGCTTGAGCACGCGCGACTTGGCCAGGTAGACCGCCTCGATGGGCAGCGCCAGGTCGCGCGCCACCTCGTGGGAAGCCCGGTTGTGCAGCCAGACTCCCTCAAAAGCGCTCCAGGTTGGCGGCTCGAAACGATCCCTGATGCGACCGAGCGCTGCGCTCAGGAGGTGGGCATGAAACTCCGCAACCCATTCACCGTCGGCCTCGGCGCCCAGGTGCTCCAGGGATTCGTTGACGACCACCCCGCGCACTCCGCGACCCTCGTTCTCCAGGAACCGGGAGACCTTGTTCCGCACGACCGCACCGAGCCAGTCGCGAAACCGGCCCCGTCCTGGCTGGTACTCGAAGTCGCGAATCGACCGCGCCACCTGGGCCAGGACTTCCTGGCCCACATCCGCGGCGTCGGCGTCCTGAAGCCCTCGGCGACGGCACGATCGGTAGATCAAGGGCGCATAGATCGAAACGAAGGTCCGCCAGGACTCCGCGTCAGAAGCGTCCCGGATGCGCAACAGCAAGCTCGGCTGCGTCGGACCGGGTTCCGGCTCACTCATCATCATAATTCCCATCAGTGGCGACGATCTTGCACGCAACGACGTCATTCTCCCGAAAACGCCCGGCAATTGCAAGGATGCATCCGGTTCGTGTCGCTGGGCCAAGGCCTGCATGTTCTTTTTTGCCCTACTCGTGATAGATCGGGCAAACCCGCGCATATAACTCACAGTCCAGGCCGATGCCGGCAAGCGTCCCTTTCCGCTCTTCAACTTGGAGCCACAACATGTCCTCGCCACGCCCACGTCGCTCTCTCCCTGGCTTGATCGCCCTCGCCAGGCCCTCCCGGCGTAAGTACTGTTTCGACCAGATCGAATCGCTCGAACGGCGAACCCTGCTCGCCGAGATCTCGTGGATCCTGGCCGGCAACGGGAACATGGGAGCATGGGGACATGGAGTCAGACCGAGTTTTGTTTAACTAAAAACTCGGTCTGACCCCACCGGCACGCTCTGACCCCACCGGCATTATGGTGTCTCCGGAACCTCCCGATACGCCCCACCTGGGCAAGTTCGGTATGATGTCCCCGGGAACCAGAGCGGGATTTCGCTCAGTGCGCGGTCGTGGCACCTTCCGGCTTCGGTCCGCCTGGCGACGTGGGCTGCGTCAAGGAGATGAAATCCGGGTCATCGCGCAGCGCCTCGAAGTCCGGCAAGAAGGGCAGGAGAGGCGGCTGCACATTCGCGTTCGCTGGGGCTTGCCGCAAGGCGCGCACGGCCGTCTTGACGCACTCGGCCCGGACTTCCGGTCGTGATTTGCCCGCGGATTTGGCGGCAATCGCACAGGCGTGGGCCGCGTAGAACGGGGCCGGGGGCGCGAACGGGGGCGAGGGCATGTTCGGCAGCTTCAGCAGTTCTTGAGCGGCTTCGACGACCTCGGTGCAGCGGCCGGCACGCGCCAGAACGAGGGCGCGGACACAGAGCAAACGGCCTGCGACCCTTGGTTCCTGACGACGTGCCAACGCGGGATTATCAACACACTGATCGATCAGACGGTAAACATCGCGAAGCAGCGTTGCCTCGGCCACCGCCTCGGCGTGCTCGGGGTAAGGTGGAACCCCCTTGGCGGTCAGGACCTCGAGCTCGCGCTCCGCCCAGATAGCGGCCGCGGCGTGACGGCCCGCGCTGGCCTCGAGCTCCAGCATTTTTAGCAATGCGATGGTGTGGTCTCTGTATGCCATGACTGATTTCGAGTTGCGCCGGGCGATCTCCTCCATCCGGATCACGGCCTGGCGGTAGGCTGCCCGGGCGGTATCGAAATCGCGCCGGCGCTCGGCGAGATCGCCGAGGTTTTGATGGGCGAGGGCCAGGCTGCGGCGGGCATCCTGATCGGCGGGGTCGGCATCGACGGCGGCCTGGCGGTTGTCGCGGAAGGCAGTCAGCCATCGTTCCGCCTCGTCCAGCTCCCCGAACTGGAGACACGCCATCCCGAGGTAGTCCAGGGCGAAGCCGAGCTGCCGGAGATAGGAGACATTCTGCGGATCGATCACGCAGAGGTCCTTGGCATTTGCCAGCACTTCGCGATACATCGCAATCGCCTCGGCGGCACGTCCTCGAAATGCGGCGATATCGGCGAGGCGGCTCTGAACTAACCGGAGATCGGACAGGATGACCGTGCGGTTCTTGTCGTCGACCGGCTCTGCTTTCAGCGCTCTGAGAGAGTCCTCGTACAGCTTCGCGGCCTCGTCGATTTTTCCGGCCCTGGCGCGAACTCCTGCCAGCTTGTTCCGACTGACCTGGAGGTCGCGGCGGTAAGCGGAATGATCGGGATGCTCGGCTACCAGCGCGCGGCGGATCGCAACGGCTTTTTCGCGATATTCGGCCTCTTCCGGCACGAGTTTGTCTGAATACGCGTGCGAGATCTGATCGCCGACCCGATCGTAGGCGGACGCGAGCTGGCGGCGAATCAACGCCGACTTCGGATTTGTCTGGGAGACACGTTCGGCCATTTTGGCCGCCTGCTCGAATTCGGAGCGGGCCTCGGCGGCCCGGCCCAAAATGTAGTCGATGTCGCCGAGCCGGATCAGTGCCTCGACTGCGCGATCATCGACTTCTCCTTGGTTGCTTCCGCTCGAGTCGGTGGAGGGGACCTTGCTCAGGCCGTCCCTGGCGATCTCCAGCAGCGATCGCCGCAGCTCAAGGGTGCCGGGTCGCGTGGCGAGCTGATCCTGGATGCCCTGGACTAGAGAGCTGAGGGCATCGACCGCCAGGCCGCGCTGAGTGTCTGCGCGGCGGGCGCTGGCAATCGCAACCGAGCGCTCGCGGTAGATCGACACCGCCGCCAGAATCGAGCCGACCGTCAAGGCGAGGAGCAAGAGGGTAACCAGCGCGATCAGGACGGCCACGCGCTGATTGTTCCGGCACCACCGCCAGACGCGTTCGAGCGGCCCGACCGGACGGGCCAGGATTGGCTCACCGTTCAGAAAACGGTGCAGGTCGGAAGCCAGGGCCGCGGAGGTGGCATACCGGCGCGACGGGTCCTTGGCCATCGCCTTCAGGCAGATGGTCTCCAGGTCGGCGGGGATCGCCGGGATGAGAGCGCGGGGGGGGCTGGGCTCGTCGTTGATAACCTGGTGGACGATCCGGTGCGGCTTGCCGTGAAACGGGGGTTCGCCGGTGAGACATTCGTAGAGTGTCGCGCCCAGGCTGTAGATATCCGAGCTGGGAGCGGGCCGGGACTCGCCGCGGACCTGTTCGGGACTTATGTAGGCCGGCGTGCCGGGCAAGAGCCCCTCCCGCGAGTGCCCCGGAGTCTCGGTCTCGAGCCGCGCCAGCCCGAAATCCCCAACCTTGGCGCGCCCGGTGGACGGGTCGACGAGGATATTCGCGGGCTTGATGTCGCTGTGAATCAGCCCGGCCGCATGGGCGGCCTGGGCACCGGTGGCGGCCTGGGCGACCAGCGCGGCGGCCTCGCGTGGCGCGATCCGGCCCCTGCTGGCGATCAGCTCGGCCAGGCTCGGCCCGGCGATGTATTCCATCACGAAATACGGAACGCGGTCGGCTGGGTCGCTGGTGGCATAGAGCCGAACAATATGGTCGTGATCGACGCGGGCGGCCGCGCGGACCTCCTGGACGAATCGCCGGCGAGTGCGAGCGTCGTCGTTCCCGACGAACAGAACCTTGACAGCAACGACCCGTCCGGTGGTCCGGTCGCAAGCGCGATAGACCGTTCCCATGCCGCCTCGGCCAATCTCGGCTTCGATGTCATAGGGACCGAGACTTCCGATTGTGCCCGGGATGCGCGGGGGATCCAGTGCGATCGAGCGCGCGGCGGCGTTCGGCGGATGCTCGCCCCAGCTCCCGGTCGGTTGGTGCTCACGGATCGTCTCGAGAAGTGGAGAGAGATCCAGGCGATCGCCCCAATCCCAGCCGGATTGGTCCGACATGGAGGTGGGCAGCCGCAATGTCTCATCGTCACTGAGGCGATCGAGAACCTGCTGGCATCGAACACATTCCCGAATATGGAGCCCGATCGACGGGGAATCCTCCTTGGAGAGGAACTGTGCCAGATCGTCATCGGAAGGGCAAGTATCCACGAGGATCAACGCCTCCGGGAGAGTCGACCCATCTGACTAGGCAAGCAGGGGAGGGTAGTCCTCGGCTAGCGTGACGACCTCGGTCCTGAGCCGCTTGAGGACGCGGGACTTGGCAAGATAGACCGACTCGATTGGCACGCCCAGCTCCCGAGCGACCTCCGGGGCGGCTTGGCCTCTGACCCAGGCGTGCTCAAAGATTGTCCAGGTCACTTCCTGGAAATCGGGCCGGGCGCGCTTCATGGCCACCTCGAGCACGCGGGCGTGAAATCCTTCGGTCCAGAGCGTGTCGGACTCCGGGGCCTCCACCTGCCAGGTCAGTTCCTCGGCCCCAGCGTCGCCCCCCTCGCCCTTGCCGGCGCGGGCGTCCCGCGACAGGAATCGCGCCAGCTTGGTGCGCGTGATCGTACCGAGCCAGTCGCGAAATCGCCCACGCTGCGACTGGTACGTGAAGTCGGCAATCGATCGGAGAACCTGCGCCATCACTTCCTGGGTCACGTCCGCCACGTCGGAGGCTTGCAGGCCCCGGCGGCGGCAGTAGGCGTACACCAGCGGCGTATACGTTTCGACAAAAGTGCGCCAGGCCTCCGAGTCTCTCGGATTTCTCAGGCGCAAAAGCAAGCTCGGACGCGTGGCATCCGTCGTTTCGTCGCTTTCAGGAGTAGTCATCAGCACGTCCAATCTTGCACGAAGCCGAGGACATTTCCCAGAAATTTTACCGCGCCCAGATTGCATGCGCCTACATAGTGATGAGACGTGGCAACGCTCCGGAGGGCTGGACGCGTCGACGGGTAGGCAAGAAATAAAGAAATAACCCGCCAAGATTCTGCTGCAAGAATGCGAGCCGCGAGGAATACGTTACAGAGACAGATCAATCGATGACCTCGACCGGGACCGGGATCACACATCCCACACCCGATTGCGGAGCCCACTAGCATGGCTACCGAGCACCGTTCCAGCCACAGCTTGTTCCGAGCCCCCGGTCGCCGTCGACGAACCAGCGCGTTCCTGGGGGTGCTCGAAGAGCGACGCCTGCTCGCCGCGGACTACTGGACCTCCGCGGCGAGTGGCTCCTGGCACGACGCTTAGGACGGGAGCACCGGCGCGGGCCCCCAGGCCGGCGACGCCGTGGTCATCGACGTGGCGGGCGCCAACCCCACTGTCCGAACCTCCACCAGAAAAGGTGCGCACACCTATAATTGATCAGGTGAACATATCTTGAACGTTCGGCACTGAATGGTTAAGTAAATCTCTCGTTTACCTCGCGGATGGCTGGCTTCTTCGGCTACTGGGGCCACTGCTCGAGCAACGTGCGCGCGCGGGCCCCCCGCCGGATTCCTTCTTTGATCAAGGACACCACTGATGTTCAACATCGAAACCACGGTGCGGCACTTGCGCTCTCTCCGGCCCACGCGGCGGGGGGCAGCGGGGAAACGGTCGAAACGCCAACGGACCACGGCATTCGAGTTCCTGGAGGAGCGGTGTTGCCCGAGCACTGGCACCGCAAGCACCTCCCTCGTGGATTCATGGATCGGCGGCGCTACCGGCAATTACAACAACACGGCGAACTGGAGCCTCGGCGTCGTGCCGAACAACACAACGCAGGCGACGTACAGCGTCGTGATTCCCACCTCCTCCGCCGTGACGCTGGACATCAATCCCACGATCGACAACTTGACGATCGACGCCACGAGCTCCTTGAGCATTCCCAACGACCAGTCTCTCACGGTCGTCGGGTCCGGGTCCGGGACCGGGACGATCAACAACAGCGGCACGATCGCGCTGGAGGCGACCGGCTACGGCGCCTCTCTCTTGGCTTCCGGCAACGTCAGCCTGACCGGCGGCGGCACGGTGACGATGTCCAACTCCAGTGAGAACGTGATCGACCAGGCCACCTCGAACTCGACCCTGACGAACGTGAACAACACGATCCAGGGCTCAGGCGAGATCGGCAACTACGGGTTGTCACTGAACAACCAGTCTCTGATCGACGCCAATCAGTCCAGCGCGCTCCTCATCGACGAACCTGCAATGACGAATACGGGGACGCTCGAAGCCACCGGCGGCGGCACACTGGAAATCCAGAACTCGGGCGTTACCAATACGAACGGGACCATCTCCACCGACGGCTCGTCGTCGTCGGCCATTCTCTACAACTCAGCGATCACCGGCGGCAACCTCACCAGCACTAACGGTGCCGAGATCCACGGTATCAATGACTCCCTCGATGGCGTCACCATCACTTCCGGATCGACCTACTCGGTCGACCCCGGCGCGAGCACATTCCTCACCGGCGACCTGACCAACCACGGAACGGTCCTGATCGGAAACAGCGGCAGCGGCGCCAATCTCGTCATCGACGCCTCGACCGTCAACCTCTCCGGCGGCGGCACCATCAACCTCAACAACGCCAACTCTTTCATCCGGGGCAATAGCGGCACCGAGACCCTGGTCAACCAGGACAACCTGATCCAGGGTCAGGGCCAGTTCTACCCACTGGGCTTGTTCAATAACCAGGCCACTGTCGACGCCAACGTGTCGGGCGGGACGATCACCATCCAAGCCACCACCACCACGAACACGGGCACGCTCGAGGCCACCGCCGGCGGCACACTGGAAATCTTGAACTCGTCCGCTACCAATACCAACGGGACCATCTCCACCGACGGCTCGTCGTCGTCGGTCATTATCGAAGGCTCAGGCATCATCGGCGGCAACCTCACCAGCACTAACGGTGCCGAGATCCACGGTATCGGTAACGCCCTCGATGGCGTCACCATCACTTCCGGATCGACCTACTCGGTCGACCCCGGCCAGAGCACATCCCTCACGGGCGACCTGACCAACGATGGAACGATCCTGATCGGAAACAGCGGCGGCGGCAGCATTCTCTACCCCGCCGCCCCGACCGTCTACCTCTTCGGTGACGGCACAGTCACCCTCAACAACGCCAATTCCCATCTCCGGGGCAGCGTCAGCTCGGACACCCTGGTGAATACGGACAACACGATCCAGGGTCAGGGCGACATCGACGGCTTGAACTTCATCAACCAGGCCACCGTCAACGCCAACGTCGCGGGCGGGACGCTCACCATCCAAGCCCCCACCACCACGAACACGGGCACGCTCGAGGCCACCGGCGGCGGCACACTATACTTCCAGAGCTCGGTCGTTACCAATACCAACGGGACCATCTCCGCTGATGGCTCGTCGTCTTCGGTCAGTCTCAACGCCTCAACAACGGTCACCGGCGGCAACCTGACCAGCACTAACGGTGCCGAGATCCACGGTACCAGCAACTCCGCCCTCGATGGCGTCACCATCACTACCGGGTCGACCTTCTCGGTCGACGCCGGCAGTAACATCTTCCTCACCGGCGACCTGACCAACCACGGAACGGTCCTGATCGGAAACAGCGGCGGCAATGCCAATCTCGTCATCGACGCCCCGACCGTCACGCTCTCCGGTGCGGGCACTGTCATCCTCAACAGCGGCTATTCCTATCTCGAGGGCAACGGCACCACGCCCAGCCCCACCCTGGTGAATGAGGACAACACGATCCAGGGGCAGGGCGCCATCAACTCTAGCTTGAACTTCATCAACCAAGCCACCGTCGACGCCAACGTCCCCGGGGGGACGAACGAGGCGCTCACCATCCACGCCCCCACCTCGAACACGGGCACGCTCGAGGCCACCGGCGGCGGCACACTGTACTTCCAGAGCTCGGTCGTTACCAATACCAACGGGACCATCTCCACTGGTGGCTCCTCGTCGTCGGTCATTATCAGCGGCTCAGCGATCATCGGCGGCAACCTCACCAGCGCCAGCGGCGCTGAGATCCACGCTATCGCTAATTCCTCCCTCGATGGCGTTACCATCACTTCCGGGTCGACCTTATCGGTCGACAACGGCAGTAACATCTACCTCACCGGCGACCTGACCAACATGGGAACGGTCGTGGTCGGAGGCAATCTCAACGTCGTGCCCTCGACAGCCACGCTCTCCGGTGGCGGCACAGTCATCCTCAACGCCGGTTCCCTTGTGGGCAACCATGCCCTAACCACCCTGGTGAACAAGGACAACACGATCCAGGGGCAGGGCACCATCGGCGCCTTGAACTTCACCAACCAAGGCACCGTCAACGCCAACGTCGCGGGTGGGACGCTCTACATCGAAAACCAGGGCGCCCTCTTCACGAACACGGGCACGCTCGAGGCCACCGGCGACGGCACACTGTACTTCTCTGGATCGGTCGTTACCAATACCAACGGGACCATCTCGACTGATGGCTCGTCGTTGGTCGATCTCAACAGCACACAGATCATCGGCGGCAACCTCACCAGCCCCAGCGGCGCTGAGATCCACGGTATCAACTGCCTCCTCGACGGCGTCACCATCACTTCCGGGTCGACCTTGTCGGTCGACAACGGCGGTATAGTCAACCTCACCGGCGACCTGATCAACAAGGGAACGATCGTGATCGGGGGCAACAGCGCCCAGCTCACGGACTACGACTCGAACGTTACGCTCTCTGGTGGCGGCACAGTCATCCTCAGCGACGCCTCTTCCATTATCGGGGGCAACGGCGAATTGAGCCCCCTGGTGAACGAGGACAACACGATCCAGGGGCAGGGCTACATCGAGGTGGACCTCATTAACCAAGGCACCGTCAACGCCAACGTCGCGGGCGGGACGCTCACCATCACAGTCAACAACACCGCGAACCTGGGGACGATGGAGGCCACCGGAGGCGGAACGCTGTACTTCCAGCCGAACGTGTACCCTGGGCGGACCATTAACAACACCAACGGGACCATCTCGACTGACGGTTCGTCGTCGGTCATTCTCGCCGAGACAGGGGTGCTCGGTGGCAATCTCACCAGCGCCGGCAGTGCTGAGATCCACAGTATCATTCGCTCCTCCCTCGATGGTGCCACCATCACTTCCGGGTCGACCTTCTCTCTCGACGACGGCTACAACACCTACCTCACCGGCGACCTGATCAACAACGGAACGGTTGTGCTGGGGAGCTACAGCGGCACCAACCCCCCCAATCTCGTTTACGAGATCCCGACAGCCACGCTCTCTGGTGACGGCGCAGTCGATGCCCCGATCTCGAGCGGCGTTGGCGGCACCATCATGACGAACTTGGGCAACACGATTCCCAACCTGGGTGCTGGCACGGGAATGATAGTCCTCAACGCCCCCAATGCCCATCCCACTGCCACGACGCAGGTGGCCACGGACGTCACGGGTACCTCAGCCACGCTCAACGGCGGCGTCAATCCCGAGGGGATCGCCACGACGGCTTACTTCGTCTACGGCACCGACCCCACATTGACGACCGGCACGTCCACCACCGCCTCAGATGCGATCGGCGGCGGGTTCAGCGACGTGGCACTGACCGCGCCGCTGACCGGCCTGCAGCCGGGCACGACCTATTATGAGGAGGTCGTGGCGACCAACGCCGACGGCACCGTTGATGGCCCGATCGTCAGCTTTACCACGCTCGCACCCGCCACCGCCACGACGCAGCCGGCCAGCAATGTCACGGCCACGGCGGCCACGCTCAACGGCAGCGTCAATCCCCAGGGGAACGAAACGACGGTTACGTTCGTCTACGGCACCGACCCCACATTGACGACCGGCACGACCACCACCGCCCCACAGGCGATCGCCAGCGTGGGCACCCCGGTGCCAGTGACCGCGGCGCTGACCGGCCTGCAGTCGGGCACGACCTATTATGACGAGGTCGAGGCGACCAACGCCGGCGGCACCACTATCGGACCGATCCTCAGCTTCACCACACTCGGACCCATCGCCGTGACACAGGCGGCCACGGGCGTTACAGGTACCACGGCCACGCTCAACGGCAGCGTCAATCCCCAGGGAAGCGCCACGACGGTCTCCTTCGTCTACGGCACCGACCCCACATTGACGACCGGCACGATCACCACCGCCGCAGTGCCGATCGGCGGCGGGACCAGCGCGGTGCCAGTGACCGCGCCGCTGACCGGCCTGCAGCCGGGCACGACCTATTATGACGAGGTTGAGGCGACCAACACCAGCGGCACCACCATCGGCACGATCCTCAACTTCACCACTCAGCAGGCGCCGACGGTCACGAGTAACCCCAGCAACCTGACCGTCGACGCCAGCCAGACGGCGACCTTCACGGCGGCGGCCAGCGACGGCTACCCAACGCCCACCACCGTGCTGTGGCAGGTGAACACCGGCTCGGGCTGGACCAACCTGAGCAATTCGGCGCCCTACAGCGGCGTCACC
>Ga0074045_10002440_pt1 | contig 17215 bp, 14 predicted proteins | sample BogForMeECP23OM2_FD_94442 | JGI IMG/M metagenome (GOLD analysis project Ga0074045, IMG submission 94442) | Bog forest soil microbial communities from Calvert Island, British Columbia, Canada - Bog Forest MetaG ECP23OM2 | ecosystem: Environmental > Terrestrial > Soil > Wetlands ...
ATTACCCAGCGCATAGATTCGAAAGAGGGTTTCATCTGCATACGCCACCGCGCAATTGCGCCGATCTCGCCCCACTAGTCTCGCACACCCATGGCTACACCCCGCGGGCACGCTCCCCCGCCAAAAATGCTAAAGTAGTCGGTCCATCCTATCGATCATGTCCGCCCCTAACTCTACCTTCGTCCGCGCCTGCAAATCGCAACCAGTCGATCACACTCCCGTCTGGTTCATGCGCCAGGCCGGACGCTACATGCCCGAGTATCGCGCCGTTCGCAAGCAACATTCTCTGCTCGAAATCTGCAAAAAGCCCGAACTCGCCGCCGACGTCACCATCACCGCCGCCGAATTTCTAGGCGTGGACGCCGCCATCATCTTCGCCGACCTCCTGCTCCCGCTCGAAGTAATGGGCCTTCCTTTTCATTTTTCCGCCGGAGAAGGCCCCGTTATCGAGAAGCCCGTGCGAACCACGGAGGATGTGGCTCAACTCCGCACCGACCGCGCTGCCGAACTCGGCTATGTCTCCAACGCCGTAAGCCTGGTCGCGAAACATTTCGCAGGAAAAATTCCTGTGATCGGCTTCTGCGGAGCGCCTTTCACTCTCGCCAGCTACATGATCGAAGGCGGCGGCTCGCGCCATTATCTCCACGCCAAGAAGATGATGTACAACTCCCCAGCCAACTGGGATGCCTTGATGCGCAAGCTGGTGGATGTCACCGCCGAATACTCCGCCTCCCAGGTGCGCGCCGGCGCCGATGTCATCCAGATTTTCGATAGCTGGGTCGGCTGCCTAAGCGTGGAAGACTACCGCCGCTACGTCCTGCCGCACGTCACCGTTCTCGTCAAGCGCCTCCAGAAAACCGGTGCACCCATCATTTATTTCGGGACCGACAGCGCGACTCTGCTTCCCGCGATGAACGAAACCGGAGCCGAAGTCATCGGCCTCGACTGGCGCATCCCGCTCGACCAGGGCTGGAGCGATCTCAACCATCGCTGCGCCGTGCAAGGCAATCTCGATCCAGTGCTTCTCTTTGCCGACTGGAAAGAATTAAAATCCCGTGCGGAAAATATTCTTCAACTCGCCGCCGGACGCCCCGGCCACATCTTCAATCTCGGCCACGGCATCCTGCCCGAAACCCCCGTCGAGAATGTGAAGAATCTCGCGCGTCTGGTGCAGGAATTTTCGGCCAAGTGAGACTTAATCGAACAACAGGCTTCCGCCGCTCCGTAAGATATTGGCGGGGTGTGATTGTGGAAGCACGAGCTTGGCGGCATGACCTCTGGAGGACCCCAGCTTTGGGAAACACAAGCGTTAGGAACTACAAGCTTTTGGGTGGTGCAGCGCTTCAGCGCTGCGATAAGCCATCCCTTTAGAAAAAACGGCTTTAGCCGCTGAGGTAGCCACTCCACATTCATGACCCGCATCGCAATCATCGGCGGCGGCATCTCCGGACTCAGCGCCGCCTTCACCCTCGAAGAACCCCGCCGCGCCGGCGCGGTCGAATACGTTCTCTACGAATCCTCCCCGCAACTCGGCGGCGTCCTCCGCACCGACCACATCGACGGCTGCATCGTCGAAGCCGGCCCCGATTCCTTCATCACCGAAAAGCCCTGGGCCGCCGATCTATGCCGCACCCTCGGTCTCGGCGATCAGCTCATCGGCTCCAACGACGCCGACCGCAAAACCTACATCCTGGTCCGCGGCCGACTCATCCCCATGCCCGACGGCCTCATGTTCATGGTCCCCACCAAGATCCTGCCCACCGGATTCTCCCCGCTTTTTTCCTGGAATACGAAACTCCGCATGGCGCAGGAACTCCTTCACCCGCCGCGCGCCGCCAACGGCGACGAAAGTGTCGCCTCTTTGGTCGAGCGTCATTACGGCGCAGAGATGGTCGACCGTCTCGCCGACCCACTACTCTCCGGAGTCTACGGCGGAGAAGCCGCCAGTCTCAGCGTTCGCGCCGTTCTTCCCCGCTTCGCCGAAATGGAGCGAACTCACGGCAGCCTGGGCCGCGCCATGCTAGCTGCTAGAAAACAAATACTGCGGCCAGCAAACAAACCGGCCCCTCCGCTGTTCACATCTTTGAAGAACGGCATGCAGCAGCTCGTCGAAACCCTCGTCCCGCGCCTCAACCCGGCCTCCCTCATCACCAACGCTCCCGTCCAATCCATCGAACCAAGAACTGGAGGCTGGAGCGTCTCAGCCGACTTGAAATCCGATCACTTCAACGCGGTAATTGTCGCCCTCCCAGCCCTAGCCGCAGCCAACCTTCTCTCCACGTGTAGCCCCGACCTTTCCTCCGAACTTGCCGCCATCGCTTACAGCTCTTCCATCACCGTCGGCCTCGCCTACGATCGCGAAGTCCGCCAATCGCTCCCTCCCGGCTTCGGATTTCTAGTCCCTCGCAGCGAAGGCAAACGCCTGCTGGCCGCAACCTTCGTCCACAACAAATTCCCTCACCGCGCCCCCGACGATCGCGCTCTTCTCCGCTGCTTTTTCGCCGGAGCAAACGCCGAAAACATCTGGCAGCTTTCCGACGATGCCATCATCGCCATCGTCCGCAACGAACTCCAGCAAATCCTCGGCCTCCGCGCCGAGCCTCTCTTTGCCCGCGTCTATAAATGGAAATCCGCCATGGCGCAGTACGGCGTAGGCCACCTCGAACGCCTCGACCGTATCGAGCGCCTCCGCCAACAAATGCCCGGCCTGGCCCTGGCCGGCAACGGCTACCGCGGCATCGGCGTCCCAGATTGCGTCCGCTCCGGCCAGGAAGCAGCGAAGCAAGTTCTAACTCCGCTGAACATCTGATCCGCAATCCTAAACTCTGTCATCCTGAGCGGAGCATGCGGATTCGTCTCACGAATCCGCATGCGCAGTCGAAGGATCCCTGCACTCTCATCCGAACTCCGGTCGCCTCAGGGAGTTCTCCCCGGGGTTTGGTCCGGTCGCCTTCCCTACGCCGGAATCGCCCGCCTCACTCCCTCCTCCCGCCGCATCTTCCCCACCACCAACTTGATCTCGTCATAAGAAATCTCTGGCGGCAACACATCCTTCAACCCCTTCAACCCCACCTTCGCACAAGCCGCCTCGATCACCGCCTGCTTCTCCTTGCTCACCCAACCCGGCTGAAACTCCACCAGCCCGGTCTCCACCAGATTCGCAATCGCACTCACCACGGTTGATATCTGCCGTCCTCGAATCTGCGCGATCTCTTCCAAAGTTTTTCCATCGCTTAACAACCGCAAAGTTTCCTCAGCAGGTTTTGCTTGCCGCTGAATCCCACCCGCTCGTTCTCCCTGCCGAAATCTTTCCAGAGCTGCCAGAATCTCCCGCCCATACGTCTCCGCTTTTTTCTCTCCAATTCCCGAAACTTCCAAAAGCTCGCTCAAGGATTTCGGCTGCCGGCGGCAAATTTCGTCCAACGAAGAATCGTGCAGCACCACGAACGCCGCCAGCTTCATCTCCTTGGCAACAGACCGCCGCCACTCCCGCAGATAATCCTTCAAATCGTCATCCACCGGGCCGCCGGCCGCAACCGGAGTTTTCTGCACCGGCCCTTTTTTCGCAACCACTCGCGTTTCCATCCACTCTGCCACGCTCCCGCACACATCACACGATCCGCAACCCTCCCACTTCGGAGTCTCTCCAAAGTGCGTACAAATCTGCCGATGCCGGCACTTCTTCGACTCCACAAACTCGCGAATAATCCGGTACCGCTCCCACGCCCGGTTCCGCTCCTCCGCATCCAGAATCTGATTGGCAAAAAATCCCAGCAGCCCTGCATCCTTCTTCTGCCACAGCAAAACGCAATCCGCGCTCGCGCCATCGCGCCCCGCCCGTCCCGCTTCCTGGTAATACTGCTCAATCGATTTCGGCAGCGACAAATTAATCACCGCCCGCACCGCCGCTTTATTAATTCCCAACCCAAACGCGATCGTCCCCACCAGCACCCGCACCTCGTCGGACATCCATCGTTCCTGCGCGCGCCTCCGCTCCGCGCCCTCCATCTTGCCGTGATATCCCACCGCCGCGATGTCGTGGTCCCCCAGAAAATCCACCGTCTCTTCCACCCGATTGATCGTCGGGGAATAAACAATCACATTACTGCCCGCGTAGCTCTGCAGCGCCCTCACCAACATTTCCATCTGCTCCAACCCTTCGCACTCGCGCACCAGATAGCGCAAATTGGATCGGTAAAAGCTGGCAATATATTTGTCGGGGTTGTGCAACTGCAGCTGCGCCAGAATGTCATGCCGCACGTGCCGCGTCGCGCTAGCCGTAAACGCCGCAATCGGATGATCCGGAAACTTCGTCCGCAACCGGTTCAACTGCCGGTACTCCGGACGAAACTCATGTCCCCACTCCGAAATGCAGTGCGCCTCATCGATCGCAAAGAACGTTACCGGCACCTGCTGCATCCAGCCGATCGTGTCGCCCCGCGCCACCCGCTCCGGCGAAACATACAAAAGCCGATAAGCCCCCTCCCGCGCCTTCGACATCACCTTATTCTGCTCGGCCTCATTCATCGTGCTGTTGAGCACCGCCGCCGGAATGCCCATCTGCGCCAGTTGCGTCGCCTGATCCTGCATCAACGCGATCAGCGGCGAAATCACCACCGCGGTTCCGCCCGATACCACCGCCGGCAACTGGTAGCACAAAGACTTGCCACCGCCCGTCGGCATCACCACGCAAGTGTCTCGCCCCGCCAGTAGACTGCGCACAATCCGCTCCTGCAGCGGACGAAACGTGCTATACCCCCAGTATCGCCGTAGCGGCGTCAACAAATCAGTTTCCGGAGTCATCGAAGCGAGTATAGGCCGAGGCGAAGATTAGGAGAAACCCAAATCGCAGATTTTTGAGAAGAGATTTTCAAACCGGGAACTCCCCTGTGATCCCGGGCGTCCTCTGTGTTAAAGGTTTTCCCGTCCGATACTCCACGTCCGGATACACTCGCACGAATGCCACCCACACCAGCGCGATCACAGCAAAACAAAGCGCGCTGCCCTCCGGCCCAACCATCCCACCCGTAAGCCATCGCGGCCCGTGAAATGACGACTTCAGCAGATGCCCCGGAAAAATCGTTCCGCTATCCGGCACAGAATAAAAAAATGTCTCGCCCCAATCCCACGCCATATGAAAGCCCACTGCAAACCACAAACTCCCCGTGCGCCGCAGAGTCAGACAGAAGAAAAATCCAATCGCCGCCGCCGCCAGCAATCCCGTCCACTCCTCGCCCGCATTCTGCAAATGGATCAGACCGAACGTGCACGACAACATCACCGCCGCCGGCCAGAATCCAATCAATCGCGTCAGCGTAAACTGTGAATATCCGCGCAGCAAAAATTCCTCAAAGAACCCAACCAGCAAGAAGTACACCGCCCAGAACAGCGCAAACCTCACAATGCGCCCACCGTGTATCGCCAGATGCCCGAAGTCGAAAACCCGCATCCCATACATCGTCGCCATCAGCAACGTAATGCTGGCGAATCCCCAAACCGCGCCAACCCAAAACAATCTTCCAAACGCCGATCGCCCCGGCAAGCCATATGTCCCCCAAGCCCGTTTCTCAACACGTCCCAATATCGCAGCCGGAACCACCGCAGCCACCAGCAGTCCCAACTCCATCAGCATCATCGACCACAGACCGCTCGCGCCCAGTTCCACCGATCCCGCCCACCGCGTGGCCACAAACTGCAGCACATAAAACATCGCCACATAAAACGCAAGTCCCCATCCCGCCCGCAATCCGCCCGGACCGAGAAACACCGTCCGCACATACGAAGTCTGCACCGCAAACTCCGGCCCCGTGCTGGATTCGCCCGAACCCGCTGCTTCCGGATTCGACTCCCGCTTCTGATCGGAAATATTTATCGGTTCATCCATTGCCGTTCCGTTGTCATCCCGAGCGAGCCGCGCGAATCCACGGAGCCTGCCCTGAGCGAGCGCAAGCGACCGAAGGGCGCGTTTGGCTCGCTCCTTAACGCGCTGCGGTCCTCCCGTTTCCTCAAACAACCCCGCTCATGGTAAAACACTTCGTCCCGCCCCATGACCCGATTTTTCACGCGCGAACGCTTCGGCCGCCCTCAGTTTCTCGCGGGACTTCTGCTCCTCGCCTTCCTCGCGCAGGCGATTTGGTTGGTGCATTCCGAATTTCAAGCATCGGACTCTCCCAGCGCCTCCGAGCAAGTTCGCATCGCAGCCGGCTGGCGGCAAATCCACGGCGGCGGAATCGCCGGCGCTCCCTTTCCTGATGCGGCTGGTTCGCTGCCCCTCGAAGTCTCTCGAGACGACGCCGGCTTCGACACCGAGCATTCTCCACTGCTTTCTCTGGTGACCGCCGCGCCGCTCCTCGCGTGGCCGCAAGCCCTGGCCGCGCCCGAATCCTCTCCACACTGGCGCTGGCTCCCGCACGTTCCGTTTCTTGCCTTCGGCGTTTTTCTCGGCGCAAGTTTGTGGTACGTCGCCCGCCGCCTCTGTGGCAACTCCGGCGGATTCCTCGCCCTCACCCTCTACTGCTTTTCTCCAGCCGTCCTGCAAGCCGCGGCTGTCTGGCGCGTTGAACCCGAAATCCTCGCCGCCTGGGGATCCTTCGGGGCCATCTTCACTGCTATCGCCGTAGCGCACACACTCTACGCCCCACGCGAAGTCGTTCTCTGGAACTGGCGTCGCATCGTCTTGCTCGGCATCTCTCTCGCCATCGCGGTCGGCTCCCAATTCTCCATGATCATCGTAGTCCCCATCGCGCTCGCATTCCTCCTTTACCTGGCGCCTATCCGTCGCGGAGCCGCCCTCATCATCTGGACCGCCTCCTGCCTGATGGCCCTCATCCTGTTGTTCGCCACATATTTCTTCCACTCCCACTCTTTCGTCCAGGCAATGCAGCACGCCTCCTTCTGGGGAGCGACCTGGCGCAGCTTCACCGTACTCGCTGTTTATCGCCGCGTCGCCTCCCTGATCCTGCGCGCCTGTCCAGCCTTCGCCTTCCTGTTGCCGGTCGCCGTTGCAACCTATCTAGCGTGGCCGCGCTCGCGTTACTTCGGCAACAGCGCCCCCCTCCTTGTCGCGCTTTTCTTCATCGCGCTGGCCATCGCACATCCTCGCGTCGCTGGCGCGGGATTCCTTCTGGCCTCCGTCCCTTTTCTCTTTATCTTTGTTTCGGGAGTCATCGCCGACCTCATGGAGACTCCCTACCGCGCTCTAGTAACCGCCGGTGTCTGGGGACTGGTCGGCGCCGACATCCTCTGGAGCCTTTCATCCCTGGTCCAGGTCACCCGCGGGTAACTCCACGGCTTACCCCGACTTTCCCCTTTGACTCTCTGTGCCCCCTGTGTTGAATGCCTTTGACCCTTGCTGTTAAAGCCACTGACTCTCGCTGGCTGACATTTCTATACACTCCCCGCGCATCTCCCTTCCCCAATCCCTGATCTAAGTGTGTAGGAAGTCCTCTGTGGAGGTGCGCCATGAAGTTTCCGTTGGAGTATCATAAGCATGTGAATCGCCCAGTTCCTCGCTCGATTTCGGCCTCGCTGGCAGTTTTCGGGACGTTGGTGTTTCTGGTCTCCAGCAGTTCAGCTCAATTCAATGCAAGCGCCGCTAATTCGTCCGCGCACGCCAGCGTAGCTCCTCCAACAGCCTTCAGCGCAGCGCCTCCAACCGCCGTTCGTGTACCACCCCCAACCGGTGCACCCTTCCACGGAACTTTCCACTCTGCGAGCAATTCACATATCAACCACGATGGCCAGCATCATCCGCATCACACGGCGAACGGCACCGCCTATTATCCCTATGTCTACGCGATGCCCGTTCCCTACTCAGTCGACGTCACCGACGCCGACACTCCCGACGATGAGGATGCGAACTATCAGGGAGGCCCCACCGTTTTCGACCGCCGCGGATCAGGCCCCGGCTCCTACGTACAGCCGTCTTCCGCGTCAGACTCGCCCGTAGCCCAGTCCGACCCTGACCCGGAGCCGCCTCAGCCCCCGACTACGCTAGTCTTCAAAGACGGTCATCAACTCGAGGTGAAGAACTACGCCATCGTCAGCCAAACCCTCTACGACCTAACGCCCGGTCATCCCCGCAAGATCGCTCTCGCGGATCTCGATCTCCCGGCCACCGAAAAACAAAACGACGATCACGGCGTAACCTTCCAACTCCCGCCGTCGGCCCAGGCCAACTGACATGCGATTCCCCGCAATCGGCGAGATCATGTGGCGCGGCCGACCTCGGCCGCGAACGGATTCCGCCACGATTGCTTTGCCAGAGAATCTTTGCTGCATCCTCGCAGCCTTCGTCGTCATAGCCTCTCTCACGCCATACTCTGCTGCCCAGCGATCTGCATCCGCAGGCCACGCACTCGCTCCCGCACACATCGCAGCTCCGCACTCAAATCTCAGCAAGGGCAATTTCGCCTTCGGACGCACCGGCCACGCCTCCGCATCCCGCCGCTCTTCTTCTTATCCTTACGGCTATGCTTCTCTCCCGTTCCCATTTTTCGGTGACTCCTTCGATCCCGATGACATTTATTCCACCGGATATCCCGTCGCTTCCCCGCCACCTCCGTTCCTGATGCAAGCCTTGAGCGGTCTTGCCGGCGGTCCTGCAAATTCCCTCGGGGATGCCATGTCTCCGGCCGCTCATCAGCCTTCCTCCACCGATCCGCTGATGATCGAACTCCAGAACGGCCGCTACGTCCGCGTCACCAACGCCGCCGCCAATGGCGACGCACTCCCGCTGGCATCGACTCCAGCTCAGAGCGTGAAGCCATCCAGCACTCGATCGACCAGCACCCCTTCCTCGCGATACAACTCCACCACACCGCCGCTGCTCGCTGCTGCGTCACCGCAATCCCTGCCGCCGGCAGTTCTCGTTTTTCGCGACGGTCATCGCGAAGAAGTCCGCGACTACACCATCGCCGATGGCTTCCTCTACGCCCGCGGCGACTTCTACACCGACGGATATTGGAACAAGAAAATCGATCTCTCCGCGCTCAATCTGAACCAAACTCTCCAAGCCAACGCCGACCGCAAGGTGAATTTCGTTCTCCCCACATCGCCGAACGAAGTCATCACCCGCCCCTAGTCTTCCTTTGGTTTGTCATTCCGAGCCGTTCTTTGGCGAGGAATCCCTACCCCTCCCAAAGCGATGTCGGTCCGAGAGACTCCAGAAGGCATGTCATTCCAAATGCGCGAGCGCAGCGAGACCGGAGAAAGCCGCTTCCGGCTCCGCGAGTTTCGAAATTTGCGGCGCAACAAGTTGAGGACGTGCAAAATTGCCAGCGCAAACGTGGAAGAGCGGCGCTTCAGCGCCGCGTCACGCCTCCCCCAGATGCGGGCTTTGGCCCCTGAGGTACGCGCACGGAACCCTCCTTCGGCACCATCATCAACAACTCCGAACCGCGCCCGGCAAAGCTCCGTCTCATGGTATAATTACTCTTCCGCAAGAATCCTATTAACCGCTGTAAATACAGCGGTTTAGAGTGATTCCGCGCACCACCCAAGCTTGAAAAAGGAGCGCCCCAAGCGAAAAGCTAAAGGCCAACAGCCAAGAGCGTAAAAATGCCTGACGATCAAAATCCCGAACTCCCCCTGACCCCACCGCCCCCAGGCGATGGCAGTCCCGGCGCCCTGCACATTCAGCCCGTCAACATTGAAGACGAGATGCGCAAGTCGTATCTCGACTATTCCATGTCGGTCATCATCGGCCGCGCGCTCCCCGATGTCCGCGACGGACTCAAGCCCGTGCACCGCCGCATTCTCTACACCATGCAGCAGATGGGCCTCCAGCCCAATCGTGCCACGCGCAAGTGCGCCCGCATCGTCGGCGATGTCATGGGCAAGTACCATCCCCACGGCAACCTCGCCGTCTACGACGCGTTAGTCCGTCTCGCGCAGGATTGGAGCCTGCGTTACCCGCTGATTTTTGGACAAGGAAATTTCGGCTCCGTCGACGGCGATCCTCCCGCCGCCGATCGCTACACCGAAGCCAAGCTAGCGCAAGTAGCCACCGCGCTCTTGGAAGATCTCGATAAAGAAACCGTCGACTTCCGCCCCAACTACGATGGCAGCGAAGTCGAGCCCGATGTTCTGCCAGCCAGAATCCCGAACTTGTTAGTCAACGGTTCCGACGGAATCGCCGTCGGCATGGCCACAAAGATTCCGCCACACAACTTAACCGAAATCGTCGACGCCACCATCACGCTGGTCAACAATCCCAACGCGCAGCTCGCCGAAATTCTCAAGTTCGTCCAAGGTCCGGATTTCCCCACCGCCGGCATCATCCACGGCCGCGCCGGAGTCTTCGAAGCCTACCGCACCGGTCGCGGACGCTTCACCATGCGCGCCAAAGCCGCCATCGAAAATATCAGCAAAGATCGCCAGGCCATCATCGTCACCGAAATTCCTTATCAGGTGAACAAGTCTGTACTCATCAAGCGCATCGCGCAGCTCGTCAACGATAAGGAGATTGAAGATATCTCCGACGTGCGCGATGAAAGCGATCGCGACGGCATGCGCATCGTCGTCGAGCTCAAGCGCGGCGCCGAGCCTCAGATCGTTCTCAACCAGCTCTACAAGCACACCGCCATGCAGGAAGGCTTTTCCATGATCCTGCTCGCGGTGGTCAACAACCAGCCTCGCGAAATGGGCCTGATCCCGGCCATCAAGCACTTCATCAACCACCGCGTCGAAGTCGTCCGCCGCCGAACCGCCTTTCTGCTGCAGAAAGCGAAAGAGCGTGAAGAGATTCTGATCGGGTTTAAGTTCGGAATCGACAATGTCGATCACCTTGTCACTATCATCCGCGGAAGCAACTCGCGAGCACAGGCTCGAGAGGCTCTGTGGAACTGGAGCCGAAACAAGGAGATGATGTTGTCGAAGGGCGTCGGACGGAATGCGACCGCACCCCTTCTCGAAGCCTTAAAGAGGCGCGTTCCCACTCTGGAGTACCGCGCTGAAGGCGAGTCTTATCTTGTAAAGGGCCTCGGCTTCTGGGAGCCTCCATCCGAGAGGCTTGTACAAAACGTGGGAGGGCTCTCCTATCGTCAGATCGATGCCATCCTTGAACTGCAACTCCACAGGCTCACGCAGCTTTCTGTTGACGAACTCGTCAAGGAACTAGCTCAGGTCCGCGAGCGCATCGCCGAATACGAAGCCATCCTCGCCTCCGAGAACAAGCTCCGCAAAGTCATCGTCAAGGAACTCGAAGAAGTAAAAGAAGCATACGGAGACGAGCGCCGCACCAAGATTGAAGACGAAGCCGCCGAAATCGTCCTCGAAGACTTAATCGCCGACGAGCAGGTGGCCGTCACCTTCAGCCACTCCGGCTACATGAAGCGCACGCCGATCTCCACCTACCGCATGCAGCGCCGTGGTGGCACCGGCCGCACCGGCATGAAGACCCGCGACGAAGATTTCGTCGAACACCTCTTCATCGCCTCGACCCACGCTTACATTCTCATCTTCACCAACAAAGGCCGCGTCTACTGGCTCAAGGTCTACGAAATTCCCGACGTAAGCGCCGCCGGCCGCGGCAAGCACATCGGCAACCTGATCGGCCTGCAGCCCGGCGAAACCGTCCGCACCATGCTGGCCGTGCGCAACCTCGAAGAAGAAAATAAATACATCTTCTTCGCCACCCGCAACGGCCTGGTAAAAAAATCCGAGCTGCGCGAGTTCATGCACGTGCGCTCCAACGGGATCAACGCCATCAACATCGAAACCGGAGACGAACTCGTGGCCGCCCGCATCACCAACGGCAATCAGATCGTCTTCATCGCCACGCACGAAGGCATGGCCATCCGCTTCGACGAAGATCACGTCCGCCCCATGGGCCGCGCCGCATATGGCGTCAACGGAATCAACCTGGAAGAAGGCGACTACGTGGTAGGCATGACGGTCACTCCAAAACCGGACGCCACCACGGACCATGTAGGGACGGGCGCCATCGCGAGCCTGCCCCGAGCGGAGTCGAGGGGTCCAGCGAGCGAAGCGAGCCAGGGCGAAAAAGGAGCTGACATAGAGATCCCGCCCGGAGAAGTCGTCGACCTAACTCAAAAAGGCACCCTAATCCTCTCCGTCACCGAAAACGGATACGGCAAACGCACCCCCGCCGACGAATACCGCCTCACCAACCGCGCCGGCAAAGGCGTAATCAACATCAAGACCACAGAGCGAGTAGGCAAAGTAGTAGCCATCGCCCTGGTAGACGACAACTCGCAAGTAATGCTGATCAGCCAGTACGGCAAGATCATCCGCATGGACTCGAAAACCATCCGCGAATCCGGCCGCAACGCCCAAGGCGTCCGCCTCCTGCACATGGAACCAGGCGACCGCGTAGCCGCCGCCGTAGTCCTGGCGCCCGAAGAAGAGCCCAACGGCAACGGAGGCACGCTAATTCAGTAATGGGTTGTGGAGCGGCGGACGCCCTCGTCCGCCGAATCTCGCCCTGAAAGGGGGCGGCTTAAGCCGCGCCGAAAGCCAGCCTTTGGGTGGCGCAGCGCTTTCAGCGCTGCGGTAAGCGCTTGTCATCCTGAGCGAAGTGAGATCGTCCGCAGGACGATCTCACGCAGTCGAAGGATCCCTGCCCGGTTAGCAGGAGACTAAGAAGCCGCTTTTCCCCGCCACGACCGCCGGCCGCGCAGTTACTCGGTACTCGGTACTCGGTACTCGGTACTCGGTACTCGGTACTCGGTACTACCTCACTCCCTGCTTCCGATTAATCTCCGTCCCGAACTCCGTAATTAAATTCACCAGCGATCCATAAGCCGCCTGTCCCAGCACCGCCCAGCCGCCGTTCACCCAGACATTCTTCGGACTCGGCTTCCAGGCCGTAGCCAGCAACCCCCCGCCAAACGCCCCGCCATATAACGCAAACTGCGGACGCAAATTCTCTTCGCTCCGGTCGTAAGTCACGAAGTTCCGCAAAATCGCATGCCGCATCCGATGCCGAAAGTCCGAGCACTTGCACTTGTCATAACGAACCTCATACCCCAACTTGGCATTCCCCAAAGCCGCCAAAGTATTCGATGTAAAGAACTGCCCCTCGCGCGAAGCCCACCGCTCCCCATATCCGCCAATCCCTCCCTGCCACGCGGGCACCCCCCGCGCCTGATCCACGCCCGCCGCAAACATCCTCTTCATATAAGCCTCAGGCGTAGTAAACGTTTGGTGCAGGTAATAATCCATCCGCTGCTGGCGGGTCATCGGCACCAGCTTGCGATTTTTTCCTACATAAATTCCCGCAATCCAACCCGATTCCCAATCCCGCGCCCTCAGCAGTCCCGCCGTGGCCACATCCCTGGTCATGCCTACCGCCTGCTTCGTCTTGTCCTGGATCTCCTGTACCGGATTCGCGCTCTCATCTTTCTTGCTCTCTCCCGGCGCGTCCGGAAGCTCTTTGCCCGGCGTCTGTCCAGAGTTCTCCGTAGGCGTTTGTGAGGGATTTTGAGAAGGACTCTCAGAAGGATTCGCAGGGGGATTCTGCGCCGGTTCGCTGCCCTGCGCCCGCACCGTTTCCGGGCACATGATCGTCAGCAAACATACCATCACCAAAAAGCCGTAAGCGCGGTCCCGCGCACCAGCGATCCTATGCCCCATTCCGCCCACATACTCTCCGCGAACCCCGCGGCCTTTCCTCTGTGAGACCCCGTGTCCCCCGCGTTGGAAGCTTTTGACTTTCCCGTCCCCACCCCAACCCCGATGCTAAACTCCCTTTGGATGCCGTCCCTCTACAACCGTGTTGCCGGTCAAAGCGTAGAGCGCATCGCCGCCCTCAGCGACGGCATCTTCGCCGTGGCCATGACCCTCCTCGTCCTCGACCTCCGCGTCCCCGCCGCCGAAGCCATCCATTCCGAGCACGACCTCCGCCGCGCCCTCGTCCTGCTATCGCCGCGCGTGATTATTTTCCTGATGAGCATCATGACCAATGGCATCTTCTGGGTCGGCCAACAAACCCAACTCAACTACTTCGCCCGCTCCGACCGCAACCTCGCCTGGATCCACATCAGCTTCCTCTGCGCCATATGCCTCACACCATTTTCGACGTCGCTGCTGGCCGAGTTCATCCACTATCGCACCGCGCTCCTCGTCTATTGGAGCAACATCCTTCTCCTCGGACTCACACTTTATTGGAGCTGGAGCTACGCCACCCACGCCCATCTTCTCGTCGACGATCTCCCGCCCGAAATCCATCCCGCCGTCGTTCGCCGCATCGTCGTCGCCCAGTCCCTCTATGCGTGCGGCGCCGCCCTGTGCTTCATCAACACCTACTATGCCATCGCCGCCATTGTCGTGGTGCAGATAAACTACGCCGTCGCCCCCAGATTCTGCTGGGGACTGTTCTCTCGCAACCGGCCGGAAGTTAGAGCTGAATTTAGCGGAGTGGTGAAGTCTGAAGTGACGAAAGAGAACAGAGAACAACGTTGAATCGACTGCCTAGCGCTTTATCCGTGAAGATCCGCGCGAATCCGTGGGAAAGAAGTTGGCTACCCTCTTTCAAACGCATGTTTCTTCTCTAACTCCTCCACCGCCGTCCGCATCGCTGATTCAAATCTCTCCGCCCGCCCCATCAACCCGGCAGTTGCCTCCGCCCACTCGCCGTCCATCCGGACCAGTCCATCTCCCGCCACCAAGCGTCCAGCAACTTCGAGCAAATGCGCCGGCGTAGTCTCCAAATACTGCGCGTCGGTCGGATCGGCGATCCACGCTCGCCTCCCCGCCGGCGGCGTATGGGATGGGGGTGCCCCATTTCTCGCGTCTTTTGCGAGAAGTGGGGATCTCGCAGCCGCGGTCTCCCAATAAACCTTCCGCTCAATAAACGTAGCAATCAGCTCATCGGAAGCTTTTCCAAACACCCACTTCTGCCGCTTGAAATCGTAGTACCGACTGGAAAACGCCACCGGCACCAGCTTCCCCGACTTCACAAATTCAATCTGCCTCCGGTCCACTTCCTTGCGCAGCGCGTTGATTACCGGAGCCTCCGCATCCTTCGGCTCCAGCGACGCCAGCAACTCCCGCACCGTAGCCGACAAATTCACCGCCACCGGCGCATGCAGCCCCTCCGAATTCTCCAACAGTATGTCGCCATGCAACACCCAAAAATCCGCCCCGGAAGTCGACCGGTGAAACGGCCACTCCAACGCAATCGTCAACGGCAACCCCGTCAACGTCACCCAAATCTTTTTCTGCTCGTCCATTTCCCCAACTCACTTTTTGAAGATGAATAACGATTACTTGTCATGCTGAGCGGAGTGAGATCGTCCGGAGGACAATCCCACGCAGTCGAAGCATCTCTACCCGCAGCACAGGCTGCGAGGCTAGAGCGCTGGAGGCCGGGGGTGCCCCACTTCTCGCTTCTTTTGCGAGAAGTGGGATCCCCCGCCCGCTCGCTACTTCTTCCTCCCGCTCACCTTAGCCCCCATCCGCAACAACTTCCTCACCGTCCCCGTCGGCAGACTCTTCATCTGATCATGCAGCTCCGTCACCGCATCAAAAAATCCCGCCATCGCCGCCAGTCGCTCCCGCGTAAACTCCGCCCCCGCTTCTTTCGGATCCAGCTCCTCCAAACTCCGCCGCAACATCTCCCGCGTCGGATCGATCTCCCTCCGCTTCCTCTGCTCAATCACCAGCCGGAACATCTCCCACACATCCTTCATCGACTCGTAATGTTCCCGCCGGTCGCCCAGCACATGCACCGCCCGCACAATTCCCCAGGTCTCGAGCTCCCGTATCGACGTGCTCACATTCGACCGCGCCACGCTCAGCGTCTCCGCAATCTCCTCCGCCGGCAGCGCCCGCGGCGACAAATACAGCAACGCATGAATCTGCGCCACCGTCCGGTTGATACCCCACCGCGTCCCCATCTCGCCCCAGTGCAAGATGTAAGCCTTCTGCACGCCAGTCAAATCAGCCATATCGAAGCTTTCAGTTCAAACAGAATCTACAGAACGGTGAGCCGTCAGTCAACCAAAGCAAGTCAAGCTTTGTCATCCTGAGGAGCGGAGTCGTTCGCGAAGCGAAGGACGAGAGACGAAGTGCCTGCCCTGAGCCTGCCGAAGGGACCTATGCAACTTGCCGCTCTGATCGCTGTCCCGGAGCGAAAGCCCGTTCGGCCTCGCCTACTGGCTACTAGGCACTCGGGACTCTCCATGCTGCTTCCCCGATGCCCCATCCACGACTTTCTTGGATACCGCCTTCTTCGCCGCCTCCGCCCGCTTCCGCTCCTGATATCGTCGATCATGAAACGACTGATCCGCCGCTTGCTTTTTCATATCTCCCACCTTACACCCACGCAAATACTCATGTGGGGACAGCCGCCCTCGGCTGTCCGTCGAGTACAAGCTCGAACGCCTTTTGCCTGTTGTCCGAGACCTGCCCGGGAATCAAAACCGGAAACCCCGCGTTTTTCAAATTACCCCTTGCGCTTTCCTCAATTCATCTGCTATAAACAATGAACCGAGAGCAGAGGTGTGGCTAGCCGGTCGTTTTTGTGAATCTCTCGGTCTCGTCCGGCATCTAAGTCTTAGGGAGCGTCGTAAAAGAAGTTCTCAATCGTCCCGGCCACGGGACTTCATTCGGAAAGCAACTGGTTTAGCGTAGATTGCCTCCCGAAGGGTACCTTCAAAGCAAGGACCTCCAAAAGGATCTTTTCTCAATTTCTTGTCTTCCGTATCGGCGTGCGCCTAAAGTGGCGTTCGTGTCCGGACGGAAGACCATACGGTTGCGCGCTGTTTCGAGCTGTAAAATCCAGCTCTCCCGTCCCGCTTTTGCGAGATTCCCGATGTGGAAATCATCTGGAAATCCTGTGAGTTGCGATGATTGACGGGATTTTCGCCGCACTGTATGGTTGTAAAGTTTCGAGGACAGTCGAATTCATGTAGGGACGGACGCCTCGTCCGTCCAGCCGAGCGCAAGCGAGGCGCATGTTTTCGCCTGGACTGAATTCGCGCCGCCTTGGCGGACCGCGATTCGGTCTTTGACAACTAGGTTGAACGTGCCAGTCGTGAGAAATCGGTTCGGGCATAAGTCCGAGCGATCTCACAAGATAGACCACCACGGTCTTCAAGCTCTTTTGGATTTCGATCCGAAAGAAGGCGAAGCTGAGTGGTGGCGCCATCCCGGCTTTCGAGCCCGGCGATGGCAGTCTGCCAACTACCCGTCGGCAGACATCAGGTTTCAAACGAGAGTTTGATCCTGGCTCAGAATCAACGCTGGCGGC